>Ga0172379_10010891_pt1 | contig 10928 bp, 9 predicted proteins | sample GrowelOW334metaG_FD_119756 | JGI IMG/M metagenome (GOLD analysis project Ga0172379, IMG submission 119756) | Groundwater microbial communities from an aquifer near a municipal landfill in Southern Ontario, Canada - Groundwater well OW334 metaG | ecosystem: Environmental > Aquatic > Deep... | reverse complement strand
GATCATTCTTCCAGCGCGCGGGCGGGAATGTAGCGGGTTGACCGGCCGGCCCCCTCGGACTTGACCAGCCGCTTATCTTCCAGGAGCGTCAATTCCAAATGGGCGGTCTTGTGTGAGACGTTGAAAGCTTCGCGGTACTCGCGGTTGGTGATCGCGCCGTGCTCGCCGACGATCGCCAGCGCCCTGATCTGCCGTTTATTCAATCCTTTGCCCGACCAGGGATTAGTGATCTCTTTTTCCTCGTTTTCCTTTGCCGGGCGGGAAGTGCTGCCGTCGCGGATGTAGCAAATATCGTCGGTCTTATACGGCCGGTCGATCCCTTCAGCTACGTTGATAATTATGATCTGTTTGTCCCCTTTATCAAAAATCTCGATCGTTGGGGTGATCGCCGGGGCGCAATGGCTGCGGCCAATATCCTTGATCCAATCCTCAAAATGATTATCAGGTGATACGCCGATGAGGTGTTTGTTCTTGTCGTCAATGCCGTAGATGATCTTGCCGCCGTCGGCGTTGGAGAAAGCGACCAGTTCGCGCGCGACGTCATCCGCGGCGGGAATGTTCTTTTCAAACTCGACCGATTGGCCTTCGCCTTGTTCTAATAGTTCGAGTATTTCGTCCCAAGTCATTACGGGGAAATCATAGCATATGCTATACTTTTGTTCAATCGTAACGCATAACGAGTAAAATGAAAAACATTCTGAATTCAATGCTCGATCTGGTCTTTCCGCCGCGATGCGAAGTGTGCGGGGAGGGGAGTGCCGAGCCTCTCTGCGCCGAATGCTTTACCCAGATAAAATTCATGAAACCGCATTATGGTATTTATTCCGCTGCCGCTTACGACGGAGTGGTCAAGACGGCGATCCATCGCTTTAAATACCAAAAGCGGTCGCGTCTGGCCGGCCCGCTCGGCGTAATGCTGGTCCGTTACATTAGCGAGATCCCCGGTCTTAAGATCGAGGAGATCGACCGGATCATTCCCGTCCCCCTTCATCATAAGCGGCTCCGCGCCCGGGGATTTAACCAGGCCGCGCGCCTGGCGCAGGTAGTTGGTAAATACTATGAGAAACCGGTTACCGAGGCACTGGCCAGGATGCGGGATACTCATTCACAGTTCGATCTGCCGCGGGAAAAGCGTTTGACCAATGTCAGCGGCGCCTTTAAGGTGACTGATTCGCGGTCGGTCTTTGGCCAGCGGGTCATGCTGGTCGATGATATTTACACGACCGGCGCCACGATCGCTGAATGCAGCCGGGCGTTGAAAGTGGCCGGGGCCAAAAGGATCGAGGTGTTGACCCTTTCCCGCGCGGTTGAGGATTAGGCGGATTTTTGATAGAATAAACTTCAGGAGGTACCGAACATGCAAGTAAAAATTACCGGCCATGGAATGGAAGTCACGCCGGCGATCCGTGATTATGTTTTTGACAAGATAGGAAAGTTGGAGGAATACTTCAAGAATATCCAGAAAGTAGAAGTTTTCCTTGATGCCCGCTCGACCGACAACGCCGATAAGCGGCAGGTCGCCGAACTCCGCGTCTGGATGGGCGGACTGAAGATGGTGCAGGCGGAAGAGGGGGCCAAGGATATGTATGCCGCTTTTGACCTGGCCCTGGCGGAAGCGAGCCGGCAGGTAGAAAAGCATAAAGAAAAACTGGGCCACGAAAAAAAACGCGAAGCCCAAAAAGCCAAAATAATTTCCCGGACGAAATTAACCAGCCCGAAAGAAACCCCCGAAGCGGGGCTTTGACCAGGCATGCTCCAGTGGCTGACAAAACTTTTCGGTTCAGCCGACGAGAGGAAGATAAAAACTTATTATCTGCTCGTGGCCAGGATCAATGCGCTTGAGCCCGAACTAAAAAAACTTTCCGACGAAGAGCTGCGCGGCAAAACCGGCCAGTTCCGCAAATTATTGGCTGACGGAAAAACCCTTGAGGACCTCCTGCCCGAAGCTTTTGCCTGCGTGCGCGAAGCCTCCTGCCGGACGACTGGCCTCCGCCATTTTGACGTCCAGTTGATCGGCGGGATGATCCTCCACGAAGGGAAGATCGCCGAAATGAAAACCGGCGAGGGGAAAACGCTGGTTGCCACCCTCCCGATCTATTTAAACGCCCTGACCGGCAAAGGCTCACACGTTGTCACGGTCAACGATTACCTGGCCAAACGCGACAGCGAATGGATGGGGCCGATCTACCGGGCGCTTGGCCTTGAAGTCGGCGTGATCCAGCACTTTATGGAGCCGCCGGAACGAAAAGCCGCTTACGCCGCCGATGTCACTTACGGGACAAACAACGAATTCGGCTTCGATTACCTGCGCGATAACATGGCGCTGTCGATCAATGACTGCGTCCAGCGGGAGCTGAACTTCGCGATCGTTGACGAAGTTGACAGCATCCTGATCGACGAAGCCCGGACGCCGCTGATCATTTCCGGGATGGTCGATGATACGGTTGCTAATTATATTAAAGCCAACGAACTGGCCAAGAAACTGGCCAAAGCGACCGATTTTACCGTTGACGAAAAGACCAAGAACGCGATCCTGACCGAGCACGGGATCAAAAAAGTCGAAAAATTCCTCAATGTCGAGTATCTCTTCGATATCGCCCACATGGACTTGACCCACCAGCTGATCCAGGCGTTGCGCGCCTGGCATCTCTTTCAGAAGAATGTCGATTATGTCGTCAAAGAGGGCGAAGTTATTATTGTCGATGAATTCACCGGCCGCCTGATGGTTGGCCGCCGCTATTCGGACGGACTGCACCAGGCGATCGAAGCGAAAGAGGGGGTTGAGGTCCAGAACGAGTCGCAGACGCTGGCGACGATCACTTTTCAGAATTATTTCCGTTTATTTAATAAACTGGCCGGCATGACCGGCACCGCCAAGACCGAAGAAGCGGAATTCTGGAAAATTTACAAACTGGAAGTCCTCTCCGTCCCGTCGCACCGCCAGACGATCAGGGCCGACTATCCCGACCTGATCTATAAGAACACGCGGGCCAAGTTCCGCGCGGTCGTCAACGAAATTGCCGAGTGGCACAAACAGAAACGCCCTGTCTTGGTCGGGACGATCTCGATCGAGAATTCCGAGCTGGTGGCCGAAATGCTCCAGCGCCGCGGCATCCCGCACCATGTCTTGAACGCCAAGCACCACGAAAAAGAGGCGGAAATCGTCGCTAAAGCTGGACAGCCTGGCCAGGTAACGATCTCGACCAACATGGCTGGCCGGGGGACTGATATTGTTTTAGGTGAAGGGGTGACCGCGCTCGGCGGCTTGCATATCATCGGGACGGAGCGGCACGAAAGCCGGCGGATCGATAACCAGCTCCGCGGGCGCGCCGGCCGTCAGGGCGATCCCGGTTCGACCAGGTTTTATGTTTCACTCGAAGACGACCTGATGAAGCTGTTCGGCTCGGGGCGGGTTTCGGGGATGATGGAGCGGCTCGGTTTTGAAGAAGATACGCCGATTGAACATGGCTTGATCTCCAAGGCGCTGGAGAACGCGCAGAAAAAAGTCGAGCAATACCATTTTGGCATGCGCAAACAGGTCCTGGAATTTGACGATGTCATGAATAAGCAGCGCGAAACTATTTATAATTTGCGGCGGCGCATCCTCGAGGGGAAAGAGCTTAAATTAAAAATATTGGAAATGATGGAGCAGACGGTTGGGCGCTGGGTTGACAGTTTCCTGCCGGATAAAACCGACCCGGCAGAATGGGATTGGGCTGGATTATTCAAGACAATGAACGAGGTCATCGTTATTCAGGGGATAGAGGGATTAAAAGCGGAAGAAGGAAAGAAGCGGGGTGACATCAAAGCCGAGATCATTAGCATTTTGGGCCGGGCTTATGATGACCGGGAGACGGAGATCGGCCTCGATAATATGCGCGAAGTTGAGCGGCTGGTCATGCTCCGGGTCATTGATACCGCCTGGATCGAGCAACTGCACAATATGGATGTCTTGCAGGAAGGGATCGGTCTGCGGGGTGTTGGTGGCAGGGATCCGCTGATTGAATATAAGATCGAAGGTTACGGGATGTTCCAGGAGATGATGGACGGGGTCCGCGAGCAGATCATTAGCATGATCCTCAAGGTCCAGCTGGCGGGTGAGGCCGAAGCCGCGCCAAAGAGGCGTAACATCAGCTATGGGGCGCCGGATCGTTCCGCGACCAGAATGCCGGTTAAGGTCGCTGTCCAGGTTGGGCGGAATGACCCGTGCCCGTGCGGTTCCGGGAAAAAATATAAGAAATGCTGTCTGCCCGCCGGGAAGTAGAGTTGAAGAGTTAAAAGTGAAAGACGATCTTAAACAAAAATTAATCGGTTTAAAAGAGAAAGTTTGCAGCTTTGATAAGCTTTTAAAAATAGAAGAGAAATCGAAGCGGCTTAGTGAATTAGAAACCGAAACTGTCGACCCTAAACTCTGGGAAAATCAAGACCGGGCCAAACGGCTGCTGCAAGAAAAGAAAGGGCTGGAAAAAGAGATCAAAGGCTTGGCCGATCTTAAGCAAGCGATCGAAGATACCAGTTCACTTTTGGAAATGGCCGCCGACAGTGATTTGGCCGAGATCGATAAGGACGTGGCCGCGTTGCAAAAGACGGCTGACGAAGTTGAGGTCGCCGCCCTGATGTCGGGCGAATATGACGCTAATAACGCGATCCTGGCGATCAACGCCGGCGCGGGCGGGACCGATGCCCAGGATTGGGCGCAAATCCTCATGCGAATGTATTCCCGCTGGTGCGAAAGCAAAGGCTTTAATTTAGATATCCCTGAACTTTCTTATGGTGAAGGAGCCGGGGTGAAAAGCGTTACTTTGGTTATTTCCGGCCCTTACGCTTATGGCAATCTCAAGTCAGAAGCCGGTATTCACCGGTTAGTCCGGATCTCACCGTTTTCTTCCGAAGGGAAGCGGCATACTTCGTTTGTTTCGGTTGAAGTTATCCCCGAAATTACTGAAGATGTGAAAGTCGAGATCGACCCGAACGACTTGCGGGTCGACACTTACCGCGCTTCCGGTCCAGGCGGCCAGAACGTCAACAAGGTCAGTTCGGCGATCAGGCTAACCCATATCCCGACCGGCATTGTGACCCAAAGCCAATCGGACCGCTCGCAGCTCAAAAACAAGGAAACAGCGATGCGGCTCTTAAAAGCGCGGCTTTATGAAATGATGGTAGAGCAGCGGAAAGGGAAGATCGAAGAGCTCCGCGGCGAAAAAAAGAAGATCGAATGGGGGAGCCAAATCCGCTCCTATGTTTTCCAGCCGTACACGATGGTCAAGGACCATCGGACCGGCGTTGAGGTCGGTGATGTCCAGAAAGTGATCGACGGTTATCTCGACCCGTTCATTGAAGCCATGCTGCGCGGACAAAAGGAGAATAAATCATGATCGACCGGGTCGGCAAGATATTTCTAACTTTGGTATTGTTGGCCGCTGTCCTGCTGGGTGCCTATCTTGGTTTTATGCGTTTTATCATTGAAACCCAGAATCGTTCAGTTGAAATTGTCCTTGATCTTAATGACCTGAAAAAGGCGGCGGCCTTTGAGAAGCGGCCGCTTGGGCCGATCCTTTCTGAGATCAGGAAAACCGGAATAAATGAGATCGGTGTTTTTGAGGAGACCTTGTCCGACGCGTCGGTGCAGGGCGAACTGCTCTTTTTAAATAGCTCCGGTGTTCTGCGCGTGGCGAATGCCGCTCCGGTCTTCAATCGCTTGGTAAGCCTTCACCAAATAAAAGCCGATAAGACTTATCTTTATGTTCCTAACGAGACGGTGCGCCGCCGGATCTATGGCCAGCTTAAATTAGCGGTCGGAGAAAAAGCGCTCAAATTCCTCGGCCGTGATATTTTGCAAGTCGATGAGCAGGCGGACGAGCTCCGGACGCTCGGCCTCGGCATTTCTGAATCGCAAAAGAAGTATCTGGCAGAGAAGGGCTTTACTATTGTGCCGCGGGTCTGGAATGACCCCCATTACCATCTAGGCAATATTGAAGGAAAAATCTCCTGGTTAAATGATTATGGCCTGGTTATCTTTGATGGCGAAGAGATCCTAGGTTACCCCGACGCGTTATCGGCGCTGGCAACCGGGTTAAGGAAGAACGGGCTCAAGTATGGCTATGTTGAGATCGTCAAGCAAGATGGCGACTTGAAACTAAAAAAACTGATGGGGGAGAACGCGGTGCGGGTCCACAGCGTTCCCAAGGATGAACTGAAAAAGATCAGCCTGGACGAGTCGCTCGACCGTTTTGTCCGCGCGGTCCGTGAAAGGAGCGTCCGGGTGATCTATCTCCGGCCGTTCCTGCCGCCGCAGATCGACGCTTTCCCAGTCGAGTATAACCTAAAATATTTTCAGGCAGTGGTCGGCAAGCTCCAGGGCGCCGGGTTTGTGATCGCCAAAGCGGAAAAACCGCAGCCGCTGCAGGTTGCCGGCTGGCAAATAGTTCTCCTGGGTTGTGGTGTGATCGTCGGCTTGCTGACTTTGCTGAGCTTTTTTGTGCCGATCAAAACCTGGCCCATGACCGGCCTGTTAGTATTATTCGGCGCTATTTTTGCCGCCCTAAGTTCTTTTGGCTATCAATTAGTATTGCAGAAAAGCCTAGTCTTGACCGCCGCGCTAGTCTTTCCTTCTTTAGCTGTTATCCAGACGCTGTCCCGTTCGAAAAAGCTATTTGGGGGGCCGGCAACGATGGTCATTAATATCCTGGCGGAAACCAGCATTGGCATCTTTATCATGATTGGCTTACTGGCTGATTACCGTTTCATGAGCGGCATTGAGCTCTTTCCGGCAGTTAAAATTGCTTTGTCCGTGCCGCTGCTGATCGTTGCTGGCTACTTTATCCTGAGGTCGGAAACAGGTAACCTTAAAGATGTTATCCAAAAATTCCTGGCGACTAAGATCAGCGTCTTAACAGTTGGGCTTGGTTTGTTTGCTCTTGGCGCGCTGGCGGTGCTGGTCGCCCGTTCCGGGAATTTTATCATTCCAGTCCCGGGCTTTGAAAAATATCTGCGCAATTGGCTGGAGGTAATATTGTTCATCCGGCCGCGGACCAAGGAGTTTCTGGTCGGCTATCCGGCGCTTTACCTGGCCGCGGTCTATTATTTAAAAGGGAAAACGCAATGGCTCTGGCTCCTGGCGGCGATCGGGGCAATCGCGCCGGTCTCGGTTTTTAACACTTTTTCCCATATCCATACGCCGCTGATCGTTTCGCTGACGCGGACCTTTAACGGCTTGATCCTGGGGTTGATCGGTGGTTGGGTGGTTTGGTTGATAGTCGATAGGTTTACAGGCAAAAAATGAAAGTAGTTATTTCCGGTTATTATGGTTTTGGCAATGTGGGCGATGAGGCGGTGCTGGTTTCGCTCCTGCAAGAATTAAAAGAGGTGCAAGCAACCGTCCTGTCCGCGACTCCAACCTTGACCGCAGAATTAAATAAAGTGCGATCAATCGGTCGTTATGATTTTCCTCTGGTTATTCGCGAGTTGGCTGGCGCGGATGTTCTGATCAGCGGCGGCGGCACCTTATTCCAGGATGTGACCAGCAGCCGGAGCTTTTGGTATTATATCGGCCTGGTCCTTTTGGCTAAGATCATGAGGAAAAAAGTGATGGTTATGGCCCAGGGTTTTGGCCCGCTCCGTCATTGGGCCAATCGCTTAATGGCGAGAGTAATTTTAAATCTGGTTGACCTGATCACGTTGCGCGACGATGAATCATTTCATGAGATAATGAAGTTAGGTGTTACCAGCACCCCGGTTTTTGTGACGGCTGATCCGGTCGCCCTTTTAAATAAGCCGGAGCTTATGACCGGCAAACATATTTTAAGCTTGGAAGGGATAGAGACCAATAAACCGTTAGTCGGGATCGCGATCAGGAACCTGCCGGGGAAAAAGGCAATGGAAGAGAAAGTCAGCCGTGCCTTGGCCCAAGCTTTGGACCGGTTGCAGGCGGAGCGGGGGATCCGGCCGGTCTTTCTGATCTTCCAGAACCCGGAAGACACCAGGGAGAGCCAGCAGGTGGCCGGCTTGATGGCGAGCGATTCGAGCACCGTCTTTCGCCTTTGCCGCCCGGAGGAAATGCTGGCGCTTTTTCCGCACTGCCGGCTGGTCATCGGGATGCGGCTCCATTCACTGGTCTTTGCGGCGATGTCCGGCGTGCCGCTGATCGGTCTGTCGTATGATCCCAAGGTTGAATCATTCCTTAATTTTCTTGGCCAGCCGGAAGTCAAAATAGACCAGCGGCTGGATGTTGACTCTTTTATCCGCGAGCTAGAATATGTTTTTGCCAATGAGACAAGGATCAAACAAGAGCTGGCGGAAAAGATCGAGCGGCTCCGTTATAAGGCCCGGTTGAATTTTGAGCTCTTTTTTGTTTTACTGCGGAGTGACTGGGATAAGCAGGCTTACCTGTGTAAATCATTGTTGGAAAGAAGTAAAATAGCCCATGACGAGCATCGGGCCAATAAGGAAGGAGCGGTAAAATGAAAAAAGCGTTGATCACCGGAATAACCGGACAAGATGGGTCATATTTGACGGAATTGCTGCTGGCCAAAGGTTATGAGGTCCACGGCATTGTCAGGCGGGTCGCGTTCGAGGATATCCAGCACCGGATGTGGCGGCTGCGTCATATTTACCAAAAGATCAATCTGCATGCCGCTTCGCTGGAAAATTACGCCAGTTTGTTTAAGATCGTGGAAAAGGTCAAGCCGGACGAATGCTATCATCTGGCGGCGCAAAGCTTCGTCAGTTATTCGTTTGAAGATGAGTTTTCCACGATCAATATCAACTTGAATGGCGCCCATTACGTCCTTTCCGCGCTTAAAGAGAGAGCGCCGCAGTGTAAATTTTATTTTGCCGGCTCATCGGAGATGTTCGGCCACGTCACTGAATCGCCGCAGAACGAAAACACCCATTTTCATCCCCGCTCTCCTTATGGGATATCCAAGGTTGCCGGGTTCGACCTGACCCGGAACTACCGGGAAGCGTATAACCTGTTCGCCTGCAGCGGGATCCTGTTTAACCACGAATCACCCCGACGCGGCTTTGAGTTTGTAACCCGCAAGATCACCGACGCGGCGGCCAGGATAAAACTTGGGTTGGAAACGGAATTAAAACTGGGGAATCTTGAGGCGAAACGGGACTGGGGCTTTGCCGGTGATTATGTTAAAGCGATGTGGCTAATGCTCCAGCAGCCAAAGCCGGACGACTATGTCATTGCTACCGGCGAGACGCATTCGGTCGGTGAATTTGCCCAGCTGGCTTTTAATTGTGTCGGTTTGGATTATAAAAAGTATCTCCAAGTGGATAAGCTGCTGTTCCGTCCCGCCGAAGTTAATCTATTGTGCGGCGACTATACCAAAGCGAAGAAGGTTTTGGGTTGGGAGCCAACGGTCAGGTTTGAAGAGCTGGTCAAAATGATGGTGGAGTCTGACCTCAAAAGGCTGGCAGCGCAAAAATGAGGCTGGCGGTCGTCCATGATTATTTAAACCAATTTGGAGGGGCAGAGCGGTGTATCTCCGCCCTGAATGAGCTTTTTCCTGAGGCCCCGATCTACACTGCCATCTACGACCAGAATAAAATGCCGGAGAATTTCGGGCGGATGGAGATCCAAACTTCGTTCATGCAGCATCTCCCTTTTGTCTTCCCGTTGTTTAAATTGTATTTTCCGATCTATCCGCTGGCCTTTGAAAGTTTTGACCTTTCCTCTTATGAGGTTATATTATCTTCCAGCTCGGCCTACGCTAAAGGAATCAAACGGACCCGGGACCAGCTGCATATCTGTTATTGTTATACGCCGATGCGTTTTGCCTGGCGCTATGCGGATTATGTAGAAAAAGAGGCGTTCCCTGATTGGCTCAAGCTATTCCTTCAATACTTGATCGAACCGATCAAGCGCTGGGACCAGAAAAATTCGGCCGGCGTCGATCATTTTATCGCGATTTCCCGGGCGGTGGCGGAGCGGATCAAAAAGATTTATGGCCGGGAGTCTGTTATAATATATCCGCCGGTCGAAACGGATTTGTTCCAGCCGTCAAACATTGATGGGGACTATTTTTTAATTGTCTCGCGCTTAAACGCTTACAAACGGATCGACTTGGTCATCGAAGCTTTTAACCAGCTGGGTTTGCCGTTAAAGGTCATTGGCGATGGGCCGCTAAGGCAGGAGTTAACAAAGCGGGCCGGTTCGAATATTGAATTTTTGGGCCGCCTTTCCGACTCGAAGATCGCCAAATACCTGGCGGAGTGCCGGGCGCTGATCTTCCCCGGCGAAGAAGATTTTGGCATTGTCCCGGTCGAGGCGATGTCGGCCGGCCGGCCGGTGATCGCTTATAAAGCCGGCGGCGCGCTGGAAACGATCGTGGCTGGCGAAACCGGGCTCTTTTTTGAGCCGCAAACGGCCCAGGCGCTTGTCCAGGCCCTTACCAAATTTAATTTTATGGTTTTTAATAAGCAAAAGATCAGGGCAAACGCTTTACGTTTTGCTAAACAGGTATTCAAGGGACAGATCGAAGACTTTGTGCAGAGAAAATATGAAGAAAAATTCGGCAAAAAGTAAACTGGCGGTCGCGCCGGCCAATTGGCTGACGTTTGACCTGGTGGTGGAACTATTGCTTCTGGTCATTATTTTTCTGGCCCCCTTAATATTTGACCGGCGGCTCGGGATCGTTTTTTCCGGGACCAAGATCGCCTGGCTGCGCTGCTTAGTCATAGTCGTCTTAAGCGTCTGGTCGCTCAAGATCATCGTGACCAAAGAGCACCGTTTCATCAGGACGCCGCTCGACTGGCCAATCGCCACTTTTTTGCTGACGACGACTGTCGCGACTTTGACCGCGGTCCATGTCTACACCAGTTTTGCCGGGTTCTATGGGCGGTTTGAGGGGCTCTCCACCTGGTATGTTTACGGCTTGCTTTTCCTGATCACCACCAATTACATCCAGACCTTTGACCAG
>Ga0172379_10010890_pt1 | contig 10929 bp, 16 predicted proteins | sample GrowelOW334metaG_FD_119756 | JGI IMG/M metagenome (GOLD analysis project Ga0172379, IMG submission 119756) | Groundwater microbial communities from an aquifer near a municipal landfill in Southern Ontario, Canada - Groundwater well OW334 metaG | ecosystem: Environmental > Aquatic > Deep... | reverse complement strand
GGCCCCGGCGGTGCTGCTTTGCCTCGGCTACGGCGGCCAGGATGAAATCGTGCGCGGGGTGCAGGCTTTCTGCCGCTCTGGTCAGGATGCGGCTCAACTCAGCGAACAGACCTTTGCCCGCTTCCTCGACAGTTCCCCCTTGCCGCCGCCGGACCTCATCATCCGCACCGGCGGGCACCAGCGCTCCAGCGGGTTCCTGCTCTACGGCGCCGAATACGCGGAATACCATTTCTCCGCCAAGCTGTGGCCGGAGTTCGGAAAGGCTGATCTCGACCAGGCGCTTCTCGCCTACAGTAGCGCGCAAAGGAACTTCGGCAAATGAGCGCCACGGAACCGCTCTGGCTTCTCTTTCTGCTAATTTTCCTGGCCGGGTTCGTCGGCAAGCTCGGCGACGGCCATATCGAACACGGCCTCGATTTCTTCCCCGGCGCGGGCCTCTTTTTTGCCTCCCTGGGCGGGCTGCTGTGGGGCTATGTGATGACCCGCTCCCCGGTGCTGATGACCGGCTTCATGGGCTTGGTTTTCTTCTGGACCTGGAAGCTCACCTGGGACCACCACTACCATGCCGTGTGCCTGATTATCATCCTCTGCTTTGCCCTGAACAGCGATTACCGCATGGACACTGCCGCAGCCTTGGCCATCTGCACGGCCCATGCCCTGTCTCACTGGCTCAAGAACCACCCGCCCACCATCGGTCATGCGGCCCACGCCCTTTTTTACCGGTTTCGGCTTGATTTCCTGCTCATTCTGCTGATCTATGCGTTGATGGCCGGGCCTGAGGGGATGGTTGGCTATTCGTGTTTTCTCGGGACAGTGGCGGCCAACTGGGTGTTCTGTATTCCCAAGGCGGTAGTGGCGCGGGGATGAAAAAGGCGGATACAGGAGCATCCCATGGAAACGCCCGTGATTGATCCGCAGGAAAGGATGCGGCAACGCAATGAAGCGCTTCGGAAGGTGCGGGATAGCTATCTCGCCCTGGTACTTTGCGGCCAGGAAGACCCCTACCGCCAGCTCATGCTTGATCGCCAGCGGCACGGGATTGCCGGCCCCAAGGGGTCAAACCTGATTGCGATGGTCAAAATCTCAAACCGTCTCCCCATGGCCAGGAGTTATCGCCGCAAAGCCAATGGGGTGCTGTTTAGGAATAACGTCCTTCAAGCTGAAATCCGGCGCAACCACATTGCCGCCGATGAAGAGTTTATAGTCTTTCGCGATAAAAATCCTTTCATCATCCGGGCTGATGGGACGAGAGCCCGTTTGTGCTGGCATCACAGCCCTAATCATGTCGGTTCCATTTCGTTGATTCCCAGCGAGTTGCACGCCAGAGAGAAAAAACGGCAGCATGTCAACGGCCAAAGGGGCGGGCATGCCATGTACACCATCCCTGCCCAGAACAAAATAAACTAACCTCGCCTACGGGAACCACGCGCTTGCTTTTTCCCGGTGCACAGGTATCGCAAGCGATTGGGGACGTTCTTCAGATTATAAGTTCTTGTATGTTCTTGAGAGGTGTGATAGGCGTGGGTCTAGTTTTTTGTCGGGTTACGCTGCGCTAACCCGACCTACCATTATTGATGAAACCAAAAAGCATGACGAGGTATGTGGCGTGTAGTTGCCGGAGAAAGGTTTCAGGGGAGAAAGAGAAATATGGTTGTTGAGAACGCATTGGCTGCCAAAGCGGCGGCAAAATCGGCCGAGGCGGCGCTCAGTTTTGCGGCCGATCTCGTTAACGACAAGCCGGGAAAACTGTTGAAGCTACTCTATGCATTCGGTCCCCAGGGGGCTGTTCATTGGGTTGTCAATGGCCGATTGCGGCTGGCGCAGCTCAAGATGCAGGAAGAACTCTTCAACCAATGCTGTAAGGCGGTGCTGGATAATTACGCCAAGCTGTCGAATGAATACGCCAACTCCACACAGGGCGCCCCGAATCTCGCCCTGTCCACTCTGCTGGAGCAAGCAGAGGGTGAAGTTCGCTTGCTGGCGACCGTCAAGCGGTCCTTGGCGTATCTGCCGGAAGATGCCGCTTCCGGCAGTGAGCATGGGCGTGCCAAAGAGCGCGATCTGTCCTGGTGGAGCACGTTCGAGGACTTTGCCAAGCGCCCGAACGAGGACTGGCGTATCGATTTGCTGGCAAAATCCCTAGCGGCGAACGAAACGGAGCCCGGTGCCGTTCGCCTGAAAGCTTTGTGGGAAATCGGCATGTTGGAGGCGGATGATTTTGGCATGCTTGCATTCTTTTGCGATTGTGCCGTCCACATCGACGGCAAGCCGCTGGTTATACTCGATCCGGAAGAACAGAACGAGTTTGCTGTGAAACAGGATGATGGGAGGACCGGAAATCTTGCACACATTGTTGCCGACCTGGTTGATCGACGGCTGCTCCAGAAGTCGCTGACCCAGTTCGAAACAACTGAACCCGTTCGGCTAGATCACCTTTCCGGACCTCATTACCTGCACCACAAGCCACCTGGTATTGAGGCTGGTCAGCAGTCCATGATTCAGATAGCGGCCTATGGCCCGACGGACTATGCATTGGACCTGTGTCGGCTGTATCGTGCAAAATTTAACGTGGCGTCCGATGCCAACTTCGAAAGTTTTCAGCGCTCGCTTGAGGCGGGGGCTAGGGACGATGAGGCCGTGGGCGTGGTCGAGTTTAGGTCGTAGGGGGTGAATGTCGTTGACTTTAATATGGTGGGAGGGAGATCTGAGCCAGATTACCGCAAGGCTACCGGATGGGCTGGTGAACTTGCTGGATGCGGCCGCCGGTCGGCTACGCCGCACCCGCGCGTCGAGGTGGTGCGACAGGCGGTGGAGTATTACCTGGATGATTTTGAGGACATAGCCAGCGCCATCGAGACGTTGCGCGATCCCGCCGATCCGGTGATGGACTGGGAAGAGGTTCGGCGTGGCCTATTCGGTCACCATTACGCAAAGCGCGGTCAAGGCACTGGAGAAGGTGGCGGCGGAGGACCGGCGACGGATCATTGTGGTGATCGATCAACTTGCGGTAAATCCCATGGCGGGCAGCGTCCTGAAGGGGGAGTTTTTCTGGCTGCGCCGCATCCGGGTCGGGAACTACCGGATAGTGTATGAGGTGCGGGAGGGCCAGCTGATGGTGCTGGTTGTCCGGATCGGCCACCGGCGTGAAGTGTGCCGGTAGGTCAAAAAAAGGCGATACAGAGTTTTTATGCCCACCAGTGCATCCCATATCCCGCCCTCGTTCGCTCTCAGCATGGGAGCTGGCCCAGTTACACCGCGATGATCTTGTTTCTTTGTCTCTGTCCGCAAAATACCCATGAGGTGGAAAAATAAATTGCCAATCCTGTCGCTTTGCGGCTATATTTATTTCCAGATGAGTGCTCCTTCGGGAGCACGTCGGACCAGGACAGGTGAAGCATGATCGACATTCTTAAGGAAATACTTCTGGACTTCCAGGAAGCGCCCCTGGCCACGGGGGTGCCGCGCCGCATGGGGCTGACGCCGGTACCGGGCAAGGCCTCGGTTTGCATCGGGGTGCGGCGCGGCGGGAAATCGACCTACATGTTCCAGATCATGGAACGGTTGCTGGCGAGCGGGGTGGCCCGCCAGAACATCCTCTACCTGAACTTTTTCGACGACCGTCTGCACACCCTGCGGCGTGAAACCCTGGATCGTATCCTTGAGGCGTATTACTCCCTCTACCCGGAAAAGAAAAATACCGAAACGGTCTACTGCTTTTTCGACGAAATCCAGGTCGTCCCTGGCTGGGAGCCCTTTGTAGAACGGTTGATGCGCACCGAGAAGTGCGAGGTCTATATCACCGGCTCCTCGGCGCACATGCTCTCGCGGGAGATTGCCACCCAGATGCGGGGCCGGGCGCTTTCCTGGGAGATGTTTCCCTTCTCGTTTAAGGAATTTCTCGATTCCCAGAAGATTGCCAGCGCCCCTCCTTTTTCCGCCAAGGCCCGGCTGCTGGTGCAAAAGGGGTTTGAGGATTTCTGGGAGCGGGGCGGCTTTCCCGAGGTTGCCGATCTCGACCGCCGTCTGCGGATCAAGACCCATCAGGAATATTTCAACGCGGTGCTGTTCCGCGACCTGGTGGAGCGCCACGACGTTTCCCACCCCAAGGCGATCACCGATCTGGCCCACCGGTTGGTGGACAACATCGCCTCGCTCTACACGGTCAACAGCCTTACCGGGTATCTGAAATCGATGGGGCACAAGGCGCCCAAGGCAACGGTCTCGGAGTATCTTGCCTGGTTCGAGGACGCCTATTTTCTCTTCACCGTGCGGATTTTTGACGCCTCCCTGTCCAGGGCCAACGCCAATCCCAAGAAGGTCTACTGCATCGACCACTCGCTGGTGACCTCGGTCTCCTCGGGGATTCTGGTCAACTCAGGCCATCTGCTGGAAAATCTGGTGTTCACGGCCTTGCGCCGGATCACCCCGGATATTTGCTATGTGAAGACCCGCTCCGGCCGGGAGGTGGATTTCATCGCCCGGCTGGAGGACCGCTCCCGGATGCTCGTGCAGGTGTGCGAATCCCTGGCCGACCCGCAAACCCGAAAACGGGAGCTCGCGGCCCTGGCCGAGGCCATGGCGGAACTCAAGCTGGCCACAGGGATCATTGTGACGCGTGGCGAGGAGGGACAGGTAGAACTCGAGGCAGGGAAGGTCGCCATCGTTCCGGCGTGGCGTTTTCTGCTTGATCTTGAGGGAGATGATAAGGGAGCAAAAGAAGGGGACGTTGTTGATTAGTTGACTAACTCGCCATGGTATTACGGGTGAGGGCTATCGAGCCATCACTTCCGGTATGCCTTGTCGTGCTGAACATGCAGGCTGACCAGCACCAGGGTTGGCCCCTGGCGCAGGCAGGCAATGGCCCGCGCCGCGCTTCCGAGTCGCAGGGAGTAGAGTTGTTCGCCGGAGGCGGGTTCGATCATGCCATGCAGTTTTTCGAAATTAAGGCCGGGGTGGCTCCAGAGTTGTGGCAGGTCGAGGGAGTGCAGAAGTTGGAGCATCTTGGTGGCTGCCTTGCGGACAGGCAACTCGGCGGCCATGACTGCCTCGTCGAAGGCGGGGCGGACCTCAATCCGCACTGGTCCACCGTTTGGCGAGCGCATCCGCCTGTTCCGGCGTCTCCACCGTGACGGATGGACGGGGGTCGGAAAGCGATGCGGCGATGGCCTCCTTGCTTTCTGTGGTCCATGCCCACATCTGGTGCTTGGGGACTGCTTCCACCGGGATCAACATGATCCGGCCATCCTCCAGGATTTCCAGGTCAATGGCGTCTCCGGGCTGGATGCCCAGGGACGGGGGCAGGGTGATGCGGCGTCTGGCGTCTGTTTGTAGCAACATGGCTGGTGTCCTCCTGGTTTTCACTATAACACAGGAGGCCTTTTGGGGCAATGCCCATTTTCCCATTTGTGAGTTCAATGATGATCGCCATGCGTGAACTGCTTTTGAGCCCGGAATATCGCCATTGCAGGCCAGGAAATGGGAGTTGATTGTAACCCTCCGGAATTGGGAGAAGCGAAAAGTGGCGATTTTGTCGGCATACGGGTTTACAAGTTTCGTTTCAACCGGCAGGAGTATTTGGTGGCCTATCGACCGCCAGCGAAGATGGAGCACGGACAGAATGAAGATGTTGCGTTCCCGGTCATCGACGTCTATCTGGTTGGTTCCCACGAGAATTTCTACGACACATTGAAACGCTACCTGAGGGAGGAGTGACATGGGGCATGCGATAACCGCGGAAGAATTGTTGGCCGAAATGAAGACGATGCCCGTGGCTGAGCGAAGCCGTTTTTTCACCCTGCTGGGGGCACAGCTTTTCCAGAACGACACCCTTACCCATGAGCAGGTATTCGGTCACCTTGCCGGGGACGAGTTTACGGCCCAGGAGGCGGCGGAATACCTGGAGGTCTCTATCGCCACCTTCCGACGATATGTGCGTGGCGGCAAGCTTACCCCAGTGCATCGGGTGGGGCGCAGCCAGATGTTCGCCACAAAGAACCTAAAGGATTTCAAGCGATCTCTCCGTGAGGTGAGGCAGAAAAGAGCACATCCTGATGCGCAGCCCGAAAGAAGTACCATGAAATAAGGAGGCAGCCATGAGCGAGACATTTAAAAATGTATGGGACGCGCTGGAGGATGACCCGGCGGTACGGGAAAGCCTGAAGATAAAAAGCAGGATGATGCTCGACATCGAACAGCATATCAAAAGCATGGGAATCACCCAGGCCCAGGCGGCCAAGAAGATGGGGGTGACTCAACCCAGGGTGAGCGATTTGGTGAACGGCAAGATCGACCGTTTCACCATTGACATGCTGATTACCATGCTTGCCCGTTTGGGGCTGCATGTAGAGATAAAGCTGAAAGCGGCCTGATAAAGAAAGCGCAAAATGGAAAAAACACTGTTTGCTGATCTGGTGCAAAGCCTGAAAGAAGCCAGGGCCATTGCCAAAGGCAAGGCCCCGGCCTCGCGGCGGTTTGAGGTCGCCCCGCCCGATGTCAAGGCGGGGCGCGAAAAATCGGGGGATGTTGTTGAATTGTTGTCTAAAATTGCATAATTAGGAGATGAGCGCCCGCAGGAAACAGCCTATTTGTGGAGTAAAGCTTGCGCTTACAGGTGGCAGACTAGGACCGGGCAGTCGGCATAGCCGATAACCCGTTCGGTGACGCTGCCCATGAGGAGGCGGGTCAAGCCTTTCCGGCCATGGGAACCCATGACGATGAGGCTGGCGGAGATTTCCGCCGCCATGGCGCTGATGGCCTGGTGGGGCTCCCCATCCCGCACGAACAGTTCCGTCTGCACCCCAAGATCCCCGGCCCATTTTCGGACCTTGTCCAGAACCTTATCCGCTGCCTGATACAGTTCCTTCATCACTTCCTGGCCAACAGCATAAAACTCGTCGTTGGTATAGACCACAGAAACGGCGGAGAGCTTTGCTTTCCGTTCCTGGGCTATCTCCAAGGCTCGGGCCAGGGCGTTGTCGCAGCAGGTGGAGCCATCCGTGGCCAGCAGAATATTCTTCCAAGAGAGTCTGCTGGTTTCCGGAATAACCAGGACATCCTTGCCGGTATGCCCGATAACCCGGGCGGTGACGCTGCCGATCAGCGCCCGCTCCATCTTGCCCTTGCCCCGGCGGCCCATGACGATGAGATCGCAGTTCTCCTCCTCGGCAACATGGACGATCTGCTCATAAGGTTCACCCTGCTCCAGGTTGGTCAGGATGTGAACCCCTTCTTGGTCCGCCAATTGCCGGGCCTCGGCCAGCAACTTCTGGCCGGGTCCGATGATGGCCTCTTTGATATCCGAAATTCCGATGAGCTCCAAATCCCCCTGGTAGGGGGGAACAACGGCTAGAACCTTGATCCAGCTCTTGTCCTCCCTGGCAAGCTGGCTTGCCAGGGAGAGGGCGTTCTGGGCCGAAGAGGAACCGTCGTAGGCAACGAGAATCTTTCGGTACTTAGCCATTGTTTACTCCGGCAAGGGCTCTTTTGCTGTGACGGTCAGCAGTCATTCCCTTGACCATGGCCACGATGATGATGAGAGCGGCAGAGCCAAGGGCGAGCACCAGGGACCAGAAGCTGATGCCTTCGAGCAGGGCGATAGTGCCCGGATCAATGGGGCTCATCAGGTCAAGATCGATGAGATAGCCGGGAATCTTGACGCCACGGCTGATTGCGACGATGAGCATGGTGGTGGCCATGACCACCTTGATGATGTAGTCCTTGACATAGGTGGTGCCCAAGGCGCCGAGCTGCACGCCGATGAGGGAGGTGGCCAGGAGCAGCAGGGCGAGGCGGATATCGATAAGACCGGAGAGACCCCACTGCACGGAACCCCAGGCGCCCATGACAAAGGCGATGATGAGCTCGGTGGCGCTGGCCACCACGGCGGAGGCGCCGATTACATAGATCATGCCGGGAACGCCGACGAAGCCGCCCACGGCGATGGTGGCGGCGAGCATGCCGGTGAGCAGGCCGACCGGGATGGTGATCCAGGCGGAGATAGTCACGTTGGCGGTTTTGAAGTGGATCATGGGCGCGAGCTGAATCTTCTGCATGGCAATGGCCAACTTGCTCACGGTCTCTTTGCCGCCGCCCTTGGCGAGTTTCCAAGCATCATAGAACACATAGCCGCCGACGAACACGAGGACAACCATGAAAACCGCGCTGATATAGAGGTTGGAGCCTGCGCCGCCGAATTGGTTCAGGATGTATTTCTGGATCTTGATCCCGATCTGCACGCCGATGACCGCGGTGGAGGCCATGACCAGGCCGAGCTTGATGTCCGCCTGTCCGTATTTCCAGCGCTTGTAGGCGCCGACCATGGCCTTGGGGAACTTGTGGCACATGTTGCTGGCTACCGCCACTGCGCCCGGCACACCCAAGGACATCATGGCCGGAGTCATGACAAAGGCGCCGCCGGAACCGATGAAGCCGGAGAGTAATCCGCCCACCGCGCCGATAACGAGCAGAGCTATGAGCTTGCTGGCGCTCATATCGATGAACATGATGGAGATATCCTTCATCACCTTGTCACCGGCGGCATGTTTGTCCAGATTGATCAGCACCTTCTGGTTCATTTTCATGTCCTCGGGCTGCATCTTCTCGCCCAGGGTCAGGGTCAGGAGTTCCTTGGTGTCATCCTTCTGGAAGACAATGGTGCGCTCTGCGGCATTCACTTGGGTAATAATGCCTTTAAGCATATCCTTGGACGGCCCGTCTCCAGCGGCAAGGGCCGACTGGGCGAGCAGGGACAGGGGGACAAGGGCGAACATGAGTATAATCAGTAACTTCTTCATTGTGGGTAGATCTCCTTTAGATAAGCCGGTGCGGCGGATTTATTTTTTTGCTTCAAGGCCAATGGCGCTCAGCAGGTTGCTGGCAAAGGCCCCGTGGATGAAGGAAAAGAAGAAGGCCGCCCCAACCGGGTACACCCAACGCCATCCACCCATGGTGAAAATCTCGGTGACCAGTTTTTCGTTGGTGAAGAGCATATAGTAGGCGGAAAGCGACATCGCCCCGAAGATAATGGTCTTCAGGTAGGGCCTGCGTTTTACCGCGGGAGCCGGGGATTTCCCGGACTGTTTTGTGGCGTTTGCGCCCAGAATCTGGCGGGCGGTGTCGTGTTCGCCTGCCTCGGCAAAGGCGACAGCCGACATGTTTTTGTCAAAGGTGGTGATGGTCATTTTTTCTCCCTTATTTGGTATAAATTTAGTTATAGAAATCAGGCTCTGACAGATGATCCTGCGTACATCACGACAGGGCAGTGCAGGGCCTGAAATTTAGCGATCATGTTTTCTTTTGCCTTGCGGCAGTTGGTGCCGTTCGGCTCCAGCACATCGAAGACAACGCAGAGGATGTCCCTCCGGGTACCCGCATGTTTGAGCATCTCGTCCGCCAGGCAGCCCGGCCTACTAACCGGTTGATAGATAACGCCCTTTTCTTGCAGAGAGAAGTTCAGGGCGGCAAGGGGTTCGTCATTCTGGTTCAGCCCGGAAGCTGTTTCGTTTTCCAGCAGGTGCAGCATATGAAAAATTTCCAGGCCGCCGCCGAGGCGTTGGCAGAGATGCAAGGCGTAGTTGATGGTTCTAGCAGCGATTTCTGGTTTGTCGGTTCCCAGGAGCACCCGTTTGCGTGCATTTTTGTTCGTCTTGAGGAGCTGGCGAGCCATCTCGAACTCGCCGGCCTCGGCAAAGGTCGCCGCAGTCATGGCTTCTTCAAGTTTTTTGAACATCGTCGTCAGGGCGCTCATGGGCCGTTCCAATGGTAAGAGTGTTCGGTTCAATGGGCGGTGTGGTGTGCCACGACTTGGCCGCTAGACATCTTTGTCGTCTGCTTTGGCTGTTTGCCCATCGTCGGTTTCCTGTTGCCGAGGCATTCTTGTGCTAGTTCGGGTTCGTTGGCCTCGGCAAAGGTAATGGCCATCATCAGGCGGTCGATTCGGTTCAGGATGGTGTTCATGGCGTTTCTCCTTTGTATGTGTATGTTGCTCGAACAGGTTGAATGCTTTGTTGCTGTTGCTATGTCATTGAGCAACAAGCGTGCCATGCCATGGTAATTTTGTTTTGTTGTGTTGTTTCATATGGTTACTGTTGTTGTTGCTAATTGGTGGTGGTGTTTCAGTATTGCAACGCTTGCTCTGGTAAAAAAATAATATTTAATAATATCAAAGAGATAAGCTAGTGTTGCAATGGGAAAGGTGGTGTTGCCAAATGCAACCTCTGGACTTTGTTTTTCAGTGGGGGTATTGTGCATTTGAATAGAAAACCGGCAGGGAAATCGGCACCCTCGCGGAATTAAGGAAGGCAGATCATGTTCCATCTCGGCATACGCAAGAAGATCACCTTCGGCTTCTACCTGCTGCTCATCCTCATGGTGGGGTCAGCTGTTTTGACCTATGGCATTGTCAAGCGGGTGGAAGATCAGGTTGCCTTCGGCGAGGTTGTCGAGGATTTTTTCAATACGATTTTGGAGGTGCGTCGGTTCGAGAAGAATTATTTTCTCTACCGTCAGGAAAAGGATTTTCAGGAAAATCAGCTCTACTGGGCGAAAATCAGGGATCTTTTTGAAAATAACACGGCGGCTCTGCGGTTGGTGGTTTCCGCCTTGGAGTTGGAGCAGTTGGGACGGGTGATCGAGGCCTACAATGGGCACATGAGCCAACTCCATGCCTATTATCTGGAGGTGGCAAAGGGTGCTGATTTCCCCGGCATGGGCCGCCACCAGGAAAAACTCGAGGATCAACTCCGCTCCTCGGGTAAGGAACTTACCGAGTTTGGCGAAAGAACCCGGGGGGCGGTGAAGAACAAGATCAAAACCCTTCTGAAAACGACCCAGAATATTCTTCTTGCCTCCATGGTCTGTTTGTTTGTTTCCGACCTGACCATTGCCGCTCTTTTGGGGAGGAAGGTGGTGACTTCCCTCAAGGCGCTTGAG
>Ga0172379_10010889_pt1 | contig 10930 bp, 6 predicted proteins | sample GrowelOW334metaG_FD_119756 | JGI IMG/M metagenome (GOLD analysis project Ga0172379, IMG submission 119756) | Groundwater microbial communities from an aquifer near a municipal landfill in Southern Ontario, Canada - Groundwater well OW334 metaG | ecosystem: Environmental > Aquatic > Deep... | reverse complement strand
GCAGCGGCATGATGGTCCCGCGCAGGTTAACCGTTTCTTCTCCCCGCTCCGTTTTGGTAATCTGGTCCGATCGTGCCTTGAAGAACTCGAAAATGTCATTGAGCGGCAGGGAATAGTAGCTTCTTCCGACGCGCACGGTGATGCCGTCGATGATGGCCATAGTCAATGGTATCTGCAGAATGAACTCGGAACCCTTGCCCGGCTCGGTGCGAATGTCGACGCGGCCGCGAATCTTTTCCAGATTGCGTTTCACGACGTCCATACCTACCCCGCGCCCGGATACGTCGGATACCTTTTCCGCGGTGGAAAAACCCGGTTCAAAAATCAGAGCCCAGGCGTCTTTGTCGCTCACCAGAGCGGGATCGCCCTTAATGAGTCCTTTTTCCACTGCTTTGGCCAGAATACGTTCCCGGTTGAGCCCCGCGCCGTCATCCTTCACGCTGATCCATATCTCGGACCCTTCGTAGCGGGCTTCCATGGAGAGAGAACCGATCTCGTTTTTTCCGAAAACCTTGCGCTTTTCAGCGCTCTCAATACCGTGGTCCAGGGCGTTGCGCAGAATGTGCACCATAGGATCGGAGATCTGCTCGATTACGTTCTTGTCCATCTCCGTCTCTTCTCCGCTGAGGTGGAAATCAACGGGTTTATTGAACTTGCGCGAAAGGTCGCGGACCAAGCGCGACATTTTGTTAAAGAGGCCCTCAAGGGGAATCATCCGGATCATCATGGCCGTTTCCTGGATTTCCCGGCTTATCTTCGCGAGAGCACCGAATGATTTATTGAAGGCGTCCAACTTGAGGCCGACCAGGTCCGGACTGTTTGCGACCATAGCCTCGGCGGTAATCAGTTCCCCGACAAGGTCGAACAACTTATCAAGTTTAGCGGTATCGACGCGAATCTCCCGCCGTTGAATATCTTCCGCCGGCGCGCGGTCGGCGGAAAGCTTGCGCTGTACTTCCAAAGCTTTCTCAACGTCGGCGGCTTTTACAGCTCCGGATTCTACCAGAAGCTGTCCGACTGGTTTTTCCTGGACCTCAAGCGCCTTGCGGACGTCCTCTTCAGGCGCCGCTCCCATCTCCACGAGTATCTCGCCCAAAGGTTTATAGCCGAGAGCAAGATCAAGGCTGTCGGATGCGGAGGGAGAGCCAGTTGGAGGGATACCGGGAACCGGAGTCTGCACAGGGTTCGCGGCTGGAACAGGGACAGGCTCGAGTGAGCCGGATTTGGAGGCGATATCCGCCTGCGGCGCATCATTTTCGTTTTGGTAGACAACGGACGACAGGAGCGCGCGGATTCCATCCACGCGCGCGAGTACGCCGTTCACGAAAGTTTCGTTCAAGGAAACAGAGCCTTTGCGGGCTCCGTCCAGCGCTTGCTCCAGATCCACGCAGCAGCTTTCCAGCGCCGAGTATCCGAAAAACCCTGCGTTGCCCTTTATCGTGTGCGCGGCGCGAAACATGGAGTGGACCGATTCGGTCTTATCTACGCTCTCTTCCAGTTCAAGCGCATCACGTTCCACGCGGTCTATCAAATCAGCCGATTCAGTGACGAAGCGCGCCGCCATCTCGTCGGTAACCAGGTCGTTGATAAAGATGACATTGTCGCTTTCCGCGGGGGAGCACGTTTCTCCGGCGCGTAAGCGTTGGACCAGGGCATGGATCTTCTCGGTTTGGGCCGCCGCACTTTCGCAGCAATCCTCGTCCGTATAGTCGATCTCCACAGCGCGGACAAGTTCTCGTAAAACGTCTATCGTCTGGTAGACGACATCAAGGGAGTCCTGGGTGCAGGGGATTTGTTCCTTGATGAAAACTTCCAGCAAAGCTTCCGCTTCGTGGGTAAGGCTCTTGATACGCTCAAATCCCAAAAAACCGGCAGAACCCTTTACGGAGTGGAAAAGCCTGAAAACGGCGTTGAGAATTTCTTTATCTTCATCACTACCGAGTTTCTGAAGCCGCGCTTCGGCGGCATCAAGCCGCTCGTAGGCTTCCACAAGAAATGAAGTGATAATTTCTTTCGTATCGTCGTCAACAGTTCTTCTCATTGTTCCAAAATCCCAACTTCAGTTTACTTTGACGCATTGAATAACCGCGACACTAAGGTGAAAGAAGTGCTCCAGGTCTGCACATTTTTTAACAAAATACAACCTTTTTAAACAAAATTGAGATATTAATTATTATTAGTATTATAAATATATTACACATTAATTTTAGTGTAGATTTTAACAATTGCAAGCAGCAAATAGAAAGTTTTATTTCATTTCTTACTACGGGAAAAGCGAATCAATCATCAGAAGAGTATTCAAATGAAAGAGGAGTACCGAGCCGGCTAACCGTGACTTGCGGACACTATCATCTGTATAGGATCAAGGAGTCGTGGCCCGAGCTGCATTTCATAATGGACGTGCGGACCGGTCGAGCGGCCTGTATTGCCCACATAACCGATTATTTCGCCCTGTTTGATCAATTGTCCGGAACGCACGCGAAAGCGCTTAAGGTGCCCGTAACGCGTAATATAGCCATAATGATGCTTGATGATAACATTGTTTCCGTATCCGGAAATCGGATCGAATGACGCGGAAAGGACTACGCCGTCCGCGGTCGCGATGATCGGATTCCCTGATCCGTAGGTCGAGATATCCACTCCCCGATGCAGGTACAAGTCTCCCGAAAACGGATTCGGGTTCGTACCGAAAGGCATCGAAACGTGACCGGCGCCGCTTTGGAGCGGCCAAAGAATTGGAACGCCGGTAAGACTTTCCTTCATGTTTTTGAGAGCGGCTCCGGATTCGGCGATGCTTACGGTGGTTTTTTCCAAGGACTGGCGAAGAGCGGCGACAGACGCGAATTCGGAATGTTCGCCATTAAGCGCCGGCTTGGTTCCAAGGAGAGAGAATAAAGCCGTTCCTTCTCGGTCCGTGCGATGATCGGGATCGGAAGGAAGGGAAGAAACGACTCGTCCGGCTACACTTTCAAAATTTCGACTAGAATTCGAAAGAGCGCCGATTTCATGCCGAAGAGAATCTCGACGATCTTGAACGTCGCGAAGTTCGGAGGCCAAAGCCGTCAAAGAAGCGCGTTTTTCTGAAGAATGGACGCCGAAAACGGGAACTATGATGATGAGGGAAAGAAAAATCGTAAGCGCCAGGGCCGCGGAAGCAACGCTGAAGGATACCTGATGAACGGGCCTATCGTCGTGAGAAACGAATACGAGCGAAAAACGCCGCCGCGCGCAGGAGCCGACGAAAAAAAACCCCCGCACGGAGAGGCGAAATAAGAAGAGTGAAACACGGCCGAAAAAACGAAGCACTCGACGCTCCGTGAGCCGATACGAACTAATTACAGCCATACGTCCCGTCCGTTGCGCGAGAATTGCCGGGGACCAGATTTGAACTGGCACTCCATTACTGGAAGGGGATTTTAAGTCCCCGGTGTCTACCATTCCACCACCCCGGCACGGGTTGCATAGTACCGAGACGGTCGGCTGTCGTCAATATATGACGTTTATTTTTTCTTTCCCAGGTTTTCTCTCGCGATCCGGGCGGTGACTTCGTAAGCCGCTTGGGTGGGACCCAAGTCAGCTCTTCCTGTGCCCACAATGTCGAAGGCGGTTCCGTGGGCCGGCGTCGCGATGGGGACAAGGAATCCGGCGTGATAAGTCACGCCGCGGGAAAGACCGATGAGTTTGGTCGCGATCTGACCCTGGTCATGGTACATATTGAGTACCCCTTGGTACTCTCCCGAACGTACTTTAAGAAATACCGTATCGGCGGGGAAAGGCCCGGCCGCATCTATTCCTTCTTTATTGGCCATACGGATAGCCGGCGCGATAATCTCCAACTCTTCAGTACCGCAAAGACCATTTTCTCCACCGTGCGGATTGAGGGCGGCAACGGCGATTCTTGTCGTTTTTTGCCCGTTTGCCCCCATGGCGGCGGCAAGAAAACGAAGCGAGGCGAGTACTTTTTCCACGCTCAAATTGGCGACTACATCTTTCAGCGGTATGTGGGAGGTGACACGCAGCGCCCACGCCCCGTCAAGAATATTAATTTCTTCCAAACCGGTGTTGTCGGGGAATTCGGTCTTTAACAACTCGAGTTCGCTATGCGCCTTCATTCCGGCCACCATGAGAGCTTGTTTATTCAGCGGGGCAAAAACGAAACCGTCCAGCAGCCCTTTTCGTATTAGATCCATTGAGAAAAGTAGATCGTCCAGGGTCATCCGTCCGGATTCCGGAGTAACCCGCCCAATCGGCGGAAGCTCCGCATCAGTACCGCGGCGATTCAGCAAGAAAACACCTGATCCGTTTGCTTCAGCAGCATTCAAGACCTCGAGGATATTTACTTTGGCGATCTTCGCGTGTTCAAAGCCGCGATCGAGCACTCGACGGTCTCCGATGAGCAAAGGCGTCGAACCTTCCCAATTCCGGGGATCAGCTATGAGCCTCGCGGCAAGCTCGGGTCCGATACCGGAAGGATCACCGAGCATAAGACCGATTCGAGGTACTGTACGTGTCATGAAAAACTCCTTAGGAAATCGGGGAAACCCGGCGTCGCTTAAGACTAAGTCGAAACGCTCATGCAAAAGGAGGGAGCGACCTTTCGGTGTGCATCCCTCCTTCTCTTACGTTTTGACCCGGATTACTTGCCGATTGATTTTAGATAGGAAGCCTGGAAGTTGGCCATAAAAGCCGCGGCCGCTTCGTTGTTCATGTATTCCGACAACAGCTTAAACTTGCCGATGTAATCGTTTTTCCAGTTATTGGTCTCGGAGACGGCTTTCAGCGCGTCGCTCCAATACTTGACAGCGGCCGGACTCATCGCTTTCGGACCTACGACGCCGCGCCAAACGGGGTATTCCACATCTTTGTAGGCGCCGACTTCGCTCAAGCGAGGTGCTGAGGCCAAACTACCCGTGAAGCGGGTCTTGGAAAGGGCCAATACCGGAATGAGTTTACCCGCGGCGACATACTGATCCGCGGCGGCAGGTTTGGAAATAACCAAGTCTACATGGCCGCCGAGTATAGAAGTGATCGCTCCAGAAGTCGCGTCGTTCGTGATATAGGCGATTTGATTTTCGGTGAAGCCCAGTTCCTTGATCAACATCTCATAGGTCGCGACGTCGTCGCCCTTGGAACCCGCCATAACCACGTTTCCGCCGGCTTTCACAGCCGCGATAACATCGGCAAAGGTCTTGTATTTCGCCTTCTCGCCGATGAACAGCAGCTGTTTATCCACGGCCATCATGGCAAGAGGCGTAAAATTCTCAAGCCGGTTGGCGGTATTCTTCACCATAGGCATGAGGTCACCGCTGTTGAAAGTCAGGAGCGTGTGGTCGGCCGCTTTTCCGGCGGCGACGCGGCTCACCATTAAACGGCTGACTTCTCCGCCGCCGTCGGTCTTGTTGGTCACCAAAAACGTCTGGCCGCCGGCAAGTTTCTCACGGGTCATGATGTCGCTGATCATACGGGTATAAATGTCGCTTCCGCCTCCCGGGCTCGACGAAACGACCCATTCGATGTCCTTGGAGGGCGCGAATCCCGTCGACGCTTTATCGGCTTTGCCCTCGGCTAACAACGGCACCGCCGATGCCAGCATGAGCGCCAGAGAGATCATCGATACTACTTTCCTCATGTCTTTCTCCTTTTCGGAAAATCGATATTCTTGCGCGGGACGACGTCCCGCAGTCAGTGACTTCAGTTAGGGGTTATTTTCCTTCTGTTTCACAATGCCGGCCTTCAGTAACAGGGACCGGGCCAACGGGAACAAGAGAATCGCAAAAAGCACGATGATCAGAAAGAACGAAATCGGTTTCTCGATAAAGAGGGAGAGACTACCCCGCGATATGATGAAGGCCTTACGCATATTGGATTCAAGCAAAGGCGCGAGCACGAAAGCGAGCAGAACGGGAGGAGAAGCGTACCGACATTTCTGCATCACATATCCCAGAATACCGGAGAGGAACATCACCAATACGCCGTACATGGAATTGCTTGTGCTGTAGGAACCCACGACGCAGACTACCGTAATGCAAGGAATGAGAAGCTTCGTCGGGACCGAAAGAATCTTGATCAGGAACGGAATCACACTCCAAGCGATGGCCAGGGTTATCAGATTGGCTAAAAACAACGAGGCGATAAGCCCCCAGGCGAAATCCGGTGAGTTTGTAAACAATAAGGGGCCAGGATTCAGACCCCACATCATAAGACCGCCGAGGAGGACGGCGCCTGTGCCGGAACCGGGGATTCCTAACGCAAGGAGAGGGGCGAAGGCACCGGCGGCGGCACCGTTGTTGGCTGACTCACAGGCGGCGATTCCTTCTATCGCACCGGAACCCAACGGTTCTTCGCTCTTGAACGACTTTTGCGCGGCGTAACCGACAAACGCGGCTGTAGTGGCACCCGCTCCGGGAAGGACACCGACGAAGGTGCCGAGTAATCCGGAACGAAAGGCGGGCGGCAGAAGGCGTTTAAAATCGTGCCTGGTGATCATGCTGCCGCGGATGGTTAGCTTATCGGTGACCGCCTTGGTTTGAACATTGCGTTCCTCCATCAGTTTTATCACCTGAGCAAATCCGACAAGTCCGATCACGAACGGAGTGAACGAAATCCCCCCGAGCAGATAGATATTGCCGAAATCGTAGCGCGGACTACCTGAGAGTGTGTCCATACCCATACAGGCCAGCAAAATGCCGAACATGGTGAGCAGCAGTCCTTTGGTCGGATTCTCACCCACGAGCCATCCGATCGAGGTCATCGCAACCAGAAGCAATGCGGTCATTTCGGCAGGACCGAATTTGAGGCCGACGTTCGCCAACGCAGGGCCGGTGAAGGTGAGAATGATCATTCCGATCAACCCGCCGATAAAAGAAGAAATGTTTGATGTGAGTAAGGCTTGCCCAGGGCGTTTTCTGATGGTGGCCATGGGATAGCCGTCGATCGTCGTCATTACCGCGGGGCTATCTCCGGGAATGTTCAAGAGAATGGCGCTGAAAGCCCCACCATACATATTCGCGTAGTACAAGGCGCCCAGCATGATGATCGCGGTTGTCGGGTTGAACTTATAGGTGAGAGGAAGCAATAAAGCTACTCCCGCGAGGGATCCGATTCCGGGCATAGCGCCGATGATCAGACCGAGAACCGCGCCTATTATCGTCGCGCCGATATTCTGGAGAGTAAACAATACGGCAAATCCATGCAAAAGCAGGCTGAAATTTTCCATCTTTGGACTTCCTTAGTTGAAAAACCGTTCGAAAATGATTCCTTTCGGAAACGGAACGCCAAGCCAGAGCACGAAACAACCGATAACTATGAACATGATGAAGGCGAAGGTAATGAGGGTCGTCTTCCAGGAACATTTTTCGTATCCCTTGAGCCATACCAGCACATACACGGCGATACTGGGAAGTAAACCAATCAAAAAGGTAGCCCCCATGATCAGCGCTACGCTTAGAACAACCAACCAATTTGCTCGCGGCCAAACCGGCTCTTTTTCCTTAAAAGATGAGATATAAGCAAATATGCCGGCGAACAGCATGCAGACCGCGACGACCACCGGAAAAAATCCAGGTAAAGGCCCTTTGGTCGCGCTCCAGAAACCATAGACGCTTATACCGAGCCAAATGAAGACAACGGCGATAGCCGTCATCGCGAAAGGAATGAGCTGGTTCACCCCGAACCGTTTTGATTTTGTCACTTCTTCGGCCATTACGTTCCTCCGTGCTTGCGCGTTACCGTCGATCGTTCACTTTGTGAGTCACGGTAGCCACTATGACATAGCAATATCCATGCCATCACAAGGCACCCTGAAAATAAATATTACCTGTTATCAATTGTTTATAAGACATGAATATATGGGGAGAGTTCAATTCATTGAGTTGTTGAGGCGTAGACGAGTTTGATAAACATGTTTCATTGACACTTGAAACAATTGAAACAATTGGTGCGATTGTTTCAATTGTTTCAAAAAATAATCAGCGCGGTCTTTGTTTATATACTTTCAGTTTTCGCCATAAAGTGGTTCTGCTAATACCTTTCAACTGGGCGAAGTCTTCATGCCTCATGCCGCTGTCGGCGAATTCCCGAGCCAAGGCCGCTTCCTCTTCATGCCGAGAGTCGGGCTTCGAAATTTTCACTTCCCATTTTTCCGGAGGGGCACTTTCATCGTCAAGCGTGAAAAAGGCATTGACCGCGGCTCGATTAATGATACCCGATTCATCAAGTATCACCATTCGCTCGCTGAAATTACGTAATTCCCTGATATTTCCTAACCAGGGATAACTTTGCAGAAATGGTAGGACGTCAGGATCGATTCGGGGCGCTCTCTTCCCCGAATCGACAGCGTATTTGTGTATGAAATGCCGGAATAAAAGTTCGATATCCTCGGGCCTTCTGCGCAATGGCGGGATCTTGATATTCAGCAGATCAAGGCGATAGTAAAGATCTTGTCGAAACTGACCATTCCGGATGCGGTCCTGAATATTGATGTTAGTTGCGGAGATAATACGGACATCGACCGGGACGACCATATCTCCGCCGATTTTACGGATCTCGCGTTCCTGCAGCACGCGGAGAATCTTCGCTTGGAGACTGAGTGGCATCTCCCCGATTTCATCAAGGAATATCGTTCCCTTGTGCGCCAGTTCGAACAGTCCGATCCGGCCGCCTTTCACCGCGCCTGAGAAAGAACCTTCGGTATAGCCGAACAGTTCACTTTCAAGGAGTTGCTCGGGAAGGGCGGCGCAGTTGACGGCAACGAAAGGATGCAGGCTGCGTTTGCTGGCGTTGTGAATGCTTTGCGCGAAAAGTTCTTTTCCTGTTCCGGTCTCACCGATAATTAGAACGCTTGAATCGACTTGACTATATTTGTAAGCGTTGGCGATCAGCGCTTTCATAAGGCTGTTTTCGCAAAGAATATTTCCGAACTGATAGTGGGCGACCAAGCCCTTTTTACTCAGTTCCTTACGAATCTTCTGTTCCGTTTCACGGATCGCCTCTACGTTCCGCAGGGTAACCAGAACGCCGACGTTTTCGCTATCAACCGTAATAGGCGCGGTCTTCATGAGCATCAATTGGTCGCCGAAAGTACGCAGAACTTCCGAATCGGACTGCGTCGATAGAATCGATTTCCAGTCATCATCAGGATACAGATCAACAAATTGAAGACCTTCAATGGGTTTGGCCCGGTCCTGGATGAATAGAGCGGAGGCTTGCGCGTTCGCGGCGATGACGGAACCTTCCCGATTCACCGCGAACATCACATCTTCGGCGTTGTTGAGTACGGTTGTTACAAGATTTGCCCTGGTTCGCTCTCTATTGAGTGACCTAGCCGCGGCCACCGCATCGTTGAGCGCGCGCGTCATAGCCTCATCGCCCGATTTTATATGGACATAATCAAGTCCCAAATCCTCGCATTTTCGGCAAAGCGTAAGTCCGCCTATGAAGGTTTCGATGCCAAGCGCCGCCAATTCCGATATTGCCGCGTACAATTCGGTTTCAGTCTCCGCCTTGCGCACATGTATGGAAATACCGGTCAAATCCTTCAGTTGCAACGGATCACAGATACCGGTGTCGGTTAAAATAACGCCGACGCCTTTTTTACCGATCTCGCCGCGGCACTTCCACAAAGCCGCGATCAAATCACTGCCTGTGATTGAAATTTCTACCAAATGAACCGTAGGGTTTTCCCGCGCAAGAGCTTTACCGGTTATTCCCCGCGCAACCACGATATCGGCGTCGCGGCGCATGACTACCATGTCGTCGGTGCCGATGAAATGCTCCATCGAGACGATGAAATCGCTGGTATCAACGGTCGTCAGGAAACTGCGTACTAGTTCGTAGAGTTCCTCGTACGGAACCACGACCAAAATTTTTATCATCCCCGAGCCTTTCTCCTCTTCGCTGAAAAGCGGCATGGAATTGTAACATACCAGACAGCGGAGAAAAACGTAAAGTACGACGCCCGGTCTTGAGCGGTAGGGATGCCGCTTCCTCTCAGATGATAGTTTCGCTCCGCGAAACTATAAAAAAAGATTCGGACAGGATGTCCGAATCTTTTAAGCCAAGACCGGGAATCGAACCCGGGACCTACGCATTACGAGTGCGTCGCTCTGCCATCTGAGCCATCTTGGCACGGGTGCCAATTTATACGGATTCAGGCCCAAAGGTCAAGTCGGCGTCCCTGCCGTTTCAGTTCGCTTTGCGAACTGAACCTTTGACTGCGCGCCCCTCCATGGACGCGGGAAGAGAGAAAAGGCAGCGAGAACGGGACGGAAAAGTTAGACGCGGTTACGGACAGAGTGGAATTATTTACTTCTTACGTCTTGAATTAACGAAGCGCTGAAAGTCGTTTATGTTTTTGACGACGATCTTGTCGTTGAAAATTTCCACGCGGCGCTGTGTAATGAAGTGGTTAAGCACGTCGCGGGCTTGGTCGCCGGAAATGCCGGCCCAGTGGCCGATATCGTCCATGCTGGCGCGAAATTCGCGTTTATCCGTTTCTCGGTCGGCAGGAGGCTGAGTTTCATCAAGCATGAGAAAGACGTCGGCGACTTTCGCCTGAGGATCATCGAGCGTGAGGATCATGAACCGGCGCTTCTGGTCATAAATTCGCTTGGTGAAGAGCTTCAGAAGCTTCAGGGCGATCTGCGGATTGCCCATCATGAGAACTTCAAAGTTGGCCCGATTGAATTCAAGTACTTTTACCTGGTCCAGTGCGATGGCGGTAGCGGAACGAGGTGAATCCTCAAGTATCGCCATTTCTCCAAAAAGTTCAGTCGGCTGAAGGACATCGATAGTCTTTTCGATATCACCCATTATTTTAACGATCTGAACGCGTCCGGACTGGATGAGATAGAAAGCGTCTCCGGGTTCATATTCAGAGAAAATGATTTCACCTTTCTGAAAAAATAGCGCGAAACGGACGAAAGCTGCGAGG
>Ga0172379_10010888_pt1 | contig 10930 bp, 10 predicted proteins | sample GrowelOW334metaG_FD_119756 | JGI IMG/M metagenome (GOLD analysis project Ga0172379, IMG submission 119756) | Groundwater microbial communities from an aquifer near a municipal landfill in Southern Ontario, Canada - Groundwater well OW334 metaG | ecosystem: Environmental > Aquatic > Deep... | reverse complement strand
TGAAGAAAACTCGTGAGGTTTGCAAATAATGCAGCAGCAACAAGTTTATTCACCCCTTTCCCCGACTTACTTTCGAGTGCAAGGGATTGGGTGGTTGAAGTAGAAGAAATGAATCCACCTACAAGACTTGCTACAAGGCGACCATGTTTTTTTCCTATAATTCTTTCGAACGCATATCCCGCAATATCTATACCCGTAATGAGAGCGACGATAAACCAGAGACGGAAGGGATTGAGGATTTCAATTGAAGCATACTGTTTGAGATCTATTCCATACGTTTTTAAGAATGATAATCCACCAGGAATAGATTGGATTGAAAAGGGTGTATTGGGTAGGAATGGAAGTATGACAAGGGCGATGAGTGCATAACTCACAAATGCATGAAATTCTTCTCGGTCAATACCCATGATTATATTCCCAATCTCTTCTTTTCGGGAAAGGACAAGCACAAGAACAACGACAATCGCAAGAATAAGCTGCATGGGGAAAATATTAGTGCCAATGAGAATGCCAATAAGATAGGTAAAAATCATCCCGATTTCTGTAGTGATTCCAACATCCTTCGTAAGATTGCTTTGAACGATATAGTATGCTACGACAAGAAATCCGAACACTGTAGAGATAAATATAAATAGAGAAAGATTATGAGCATAGAGAAGGCCCGCAAGTGTACCCAGGGTTGAAATAAGGCTAAATGTTCTTAAGCCAACTGAAGCCTTTTTTTTGTCTACTAAATTATGGTGGGTTTCGCGCTCTAGTCCAACTACCGCCCCAATGATGAGGGAGATGAGAAGACGAAATGGAAGGTCGAATGAACTCATAGTAATATCTATTATACCATATTGAGGCTCTAAACCTTTACACAGAATTTACGTTCTTCGCCTGTGTTATAATTACAGTATTGTAAGTTCACGAAAATATATGGCAAAAACAGCACTTATCACTGGTATTTTAGGACAAGACGGTCCTTATTTAGCAAAACTTCTGATTGAAAAAGGATACAAAGTTTATGGCCTCATGAGACGCTACTCGACACCTCACATGGAAAATTTGAAGTTCCTCGGCCTCGATAGAACTGTTGAATTGGTTGAAGGCGACCTCACAGATGAGTCCTCTCTATTAAATTTAATAAAGAATGTCCGACCAACTGAAGTTTACAATTTGGCAGCTCAATCATTTGTCGGTTCTTCATGGGACCAAGCAAAACTCACCACAGAAATCAATTCATTGGGTGTTTTATATTTATTGAATTCCATAAAATTTTTTTCTCCAACAACAAAATATTATCAGGCATCAACGAGTGAGATGTTTGGACTGAGCAATGATGGTGGTTACCAAGATGAAAATACCAACTTTCATCCCCGAAGCCCTTATGGTATTTCAAAGGTATATTCTTATTGGATGACTGTTAATTTTCGTGAGTCGTACGGCCTCTTTACCACAAACGGTATTTTGTTTAATCATGAATCCCCTCTACGAGGCATACAATTTGTCACTCGAAAGATAACGGATGGCGTTGCTCGTATAAAACTGGGATTAGCTCAAAATATCGCCCTTGGAAACCTCGATGCAAAAAGAGACTGGGGTTTTGCCGGTGATTATGTCGAAGCGATGTATCTCATGATGCAAGCGGAAGAGCCGGATGATTATGTGGTCGGTACGGGAGAAACACATGCCGTCAAGGAGTTTGTTGAACTCGCTTTCAAGGAAGTTAGCATCACCGATTGGGAAAAATATGTCACCATTGATGCTCGCTACAAAAGACCAGCTGAGGTTCCTTATTTGCAGGCACGAGCCACCAAAGCAGAAAAAAAACTTGGATGGAAACCAAAAATGTCATTTTCGGGACTCGTCAAAATGATGGTCGAAGCAGACATGAAGAGGTTGAAAAAATAATACGATGGAGTAAAAAGCCTCCATGGTATAATCAAATCTGTGAAAAAAATATCCGTAGGAGGTCCTGTTTTTATTGTTCTAGCTGCGGCACTGTGGGCAGTGGATGGGGTGGTAAGACGCAATTTATATATACTTCCTCCCATCGTTATCGTTTTTTTTGAACATTTTGTCGGAACACTTCTTCTGGCCCCCATTATCATTAAGGGATTTAAAAAAGAAAGACTAACCACCTCAGAATGGAGCGCAGTTGGCGGAGTTGCACTTTTTAGTAGTCTTTTGGGAACTCTTTGGTTTACTAGTGCTCTCTTAATGACAAATTATATTTCGTTCAGTGTTGTATTTTTACTTCAAAAGCTGCAACCTCTTTTCGCAGTAGTTACGGCGCGGATTGTCTTAAAGGAAAAAATAAGCAGGCGTTATTTTTTCTGGGCATCCGTCGCTCTGGGTGCCGCCTATTTTATTACCTTCCCTAAAGGAATCGTGAATTTCAATACAGGGGATAAAACTCTTCTTGCCGCATTATTCGCACTGGGCTCCGCTATTGCTTGGGGGTCTACAACTGCACTTTCTCGCTTTGTCCTTTTAAAACATGATGACAAATTTATAACTGGTCTTCGGTTTATCATCACAACATTTTTAGCATTGATAACCGTATTCATTTTTGGTCAACAGTCAAAACTTTCCACTATAACGTGGTCCCAATTTGGTCAGTTTATTTTTATTGCCTTATCCACCGGAATGGTGGCACTTCTTATTTACTATAAGGGTCTTAAGACAACGACAGTACGAGTGTCAACCATATTGGAACTTACTTTTCCATTCATGGCTGTATTCATTGATATCATTTTATATAATAACATCATTAGTTCTGTACAAATTATTGCAGCGGGCATATTGCTCTTTGCAATGTATCAAACCACTTGTTTTCAAAAAATATGAAATTTACGGGAACTCACATACTCGGTCGAGGGAGGGCGCGTACTCTTGGATATCCCACAATCAATCTTCATAATATTGATACTGTCGCTATTGAAGACGGGGTCTATGCAGCGCGTGCAACCATTAATAATGGCCAATTCATGGTCGCAATGTTCGTGGGAGAATCTCCCACATTTAAGGATAAAGAAAAATCTGCCGAACTTTATCTCATAGGACTTAGTGAAGGAGATGTAAAAAAATATTGTCTTACACCGCTCATTAAGACAAGAATTCTTGTGGAAACAGTACAATATGTTCGGCCTGTCCTAAAATTCGCTTCAAGAGAGGACCTTATTCGACAGATTGAGGCAGACGTAAAAGAAATAATTACTATTTTGGTCCCTTAATCAACGAGGGAGAAGAAGATAGTTGCCTGTTTGGGACTCCCCTTTTGTCACACGTTTATATCCTTTGGGATGGTAATAAAATTCTTGAGTAAAAACAGCCGGCTTATATGTGTGTATACATGATTGCATTGCCTTGAGATAATCCCTTTCCAATTGCGGGTCAAATGCAATCCATCCCCATTCAACGGTAAATTTATAACAGTTCTTGTTTCCGCCATCGAATAGAGAATACATCGCATCTCTTCCTGTGGTCGTGATAAATGAAGTTGGATATTTTTTTTTGAAAGTATCCAACTCATCCATAGCTTCTTCAAAAAACCTTTTTTCTTCGGGGGGAACCTTCATTCCCTTAAGTACTGCTGGACGGGAAATTGTTGGGTATGACCAGAATTTTCGTATCTTGCGACGTGCAAGGCGTGCATGGTAAAACATATCTGGAACGAACAAGAGGAGACAGATGACAAGAAAGGTAATATTTTTTTTTCTGTCTACAGATAAGTTTGTTGCTGCATATAATGCAAATCCAATCATAGGTGCGGCCGCCCAATACAAATGACGAGGATCATTTACGGGATGATACTGTAACCATGATGCAAGGTTTACACAAACAGCAAGCAATATCATCGCACCTGTCTTGCCTATTTTTTTTGTCGTCAGGTGGGTGTATCCCAAATATAAGATAACCAACGGCAATAATGTCCAAATTGAAAGTGGACTATAGGAATTGGGAAACATATTATAAAAAAAATTCATGAGAAGAATAATTTTTTCGGGAGATGCAGATGTGGCCCAGATTGCCGGAAAACGGATAGTCTGGTAAAACCAATCAGTGAACGCACGATTCGACAGTATCCAAATAATAAAGACAGAATGAGTAATAATATATGAGAAAAAAAATGGGATCAATGAGGGGAATCTATATTTTTTGAATTTCAATACGAGGAATGAAAAAAAGATACTTCCTACAAGCAAAAATCCCACCGGTTGGCGGGACCAAAAAGTCAATGCCGCGGCAATTCCTGCACATAGCTGCCAGCGATTTTTTTTTGTCCGAAGAAATCGAAGAAAGGCATACAGAGTCACCAATTGAAAGAACAACGCATATACGGATGGCCATGGCAAGAACGCATATCCGGGGTCATGATAGGGCGCTTGAAAGAGCCAAATAACGCAGGCAATAGTAGCTAAATAGTGAGGAAGGAAAAGAGACCATATGAGCCATAACATAACTGAAATCAATCCATAAAAGAACACTGTTTGAAGATTGATAATGACGAGGGAGTGTCCAAATAGAGTCAGGGCCCACGATTGAAGGATGGTTGTGAATGCCCCATATTGAGTGAATGTATCCCGAAAAAGCATCTGTCCTCGTGCGATATCGGAGGCTGGTTTAAGCATGATCCCGTCATGATGGGGATCTACACCCAGAAAAGAAAAATAACCCGCTACCCCAACAGTAAGAAAGAAAACGAATATTATTTGGGATAAATGCTGCCATGGCAACCGCGGCGGTTGCCAAAGGGGCCGATTCTTTTTCGTTTCACTTTTTACCTTCATGAATGATGGGAGGTATTGATAAGTTTTTTTATGATATAGGAAGGTCGTCCTTTTACCTCGTCATAGATACGCGCCATATATTCACTGATGATGCCGAGTGAGAAAAAAAGAAGTCCAAACAAAAGGAGAATCAACATGATGATGGTCATGACTCCTGGAGCCTCTCTTCCATGTATGAGGAATATATATAAATAGGCAATCATCATACTAAATGAAATAAACGTGATACCGATTCCTAAAAAAGAAACAAATCGCAGTGGAGCGTAGGAGAAAGAAAAAATACCATTGATTGCAACCTTAAGCACTGTTGCGAGATGTGCTTTTGATTCACCGGCAATTCTATCCACTCTATCAAACGGAATACCCAACGATTTGAAACCGGTCCACATAATCAGTCCTCGTAAATATTTATTTTTTTCTTTGAGTGAATTAATAGTAAGATAGACTTTCTTATCGATCAGGCGGAAGTCACTTGCATTTTCGGGGAACATGCGATGGGTAAGGAGGTTGAGAAACTTATAGAATAGAACAGAGCTTATATTAACCAATACATTCGCTGTTCGTTTTTTTACAACTCCATAGACAATCTCGTATCCCTCCTCCCATTTTTTTATGAATTCCTCAACTACTTCAAGGGGTTCCTGCAAATCGGCCATTAATACAACAAGCGCATCTCCACTGGCAAACTGCATACCCGCCTCTATTCCCCCGTCGCATCCGATATTCTTAGCAAGTTGCACGATCTTCAAGTAGTTATTTTTTCTTGCATATTTTTTGAGAAGCGAAAAGGAGGAGTCCTTGGATCCATTCTCAACAAGGACGACCTCAAAACGATATTTTTTCTGTTTCTTCACAAACGCATTGAGGGAAGATATGAGATACGGAACTGCAAGCTCCTCGTTATAGACAGGTATGACAAACGAAATACATTTTTTACCCTTCATGGAACTAATTATACCAATGAGTTGCGAAATGTGGTTTAGATTACTATAATGTGCTCAATGAAAGTCATCATCCTGTGTGGCGGAGAAGGTACTCGTCTCAAAGAGGAAACAGAGTATAAACCAAAACCGATGGTATTGGTGGGAGGTAAACCTATCATATGGCACATCATGAAATCGTATTCTGCGTATGGATTTAGAGAGTTTGTCTTGGCTCTTGGATATAAATCGGAATATATTAAGGAATATTTTCTTAACCAAAAAGCAATTACTAATGATTTCACCTTGGAGACAAAAAACCACAAGACCACATTTCATCTGGAAAATAAAAATGGAAAAGACAACTTCAAAATAACCTTTGTTGATACAGGACTTCCCACTCTTCCTGGAGAACGCATTCTCCTTTGTGAAAAATATATTCCAAAGAAAGACAAAGAGTTCATGGTGACATATGGAGATGGAGTCACCGATCTATCGATAAAAAAATTATTGGCATTCCACAGAAAACAAAAGACGCTCGGCACAATTACAGGCGTTCACCCTCGCTCAAAATATGGATTGGTGAAGATCGCATCAGACTCGACCGTAAAGTCTTTCATCGAGAAGCCGGTTCTCTCTGATTGGGTCAATGGAGGATACATGATTTTTAAGAGGAATTTTTTTAAATATCTGGAGAAGGGAGAAACGGAACACGTAGCACTAAAAAAACTTGCGAAAATCCATCAGCTTTCGCTCTATCGGCATGAGGGGTTCTGGATGGCAGTGGACACCTATAAAGAATTGGAAGATTTAAATAGAATTTGGAAAGAAACAAAACCGTGGAAGGTGTGGCCCTAAAGAACTCTTACTTGCTCCCGAGGGCTCCGTCCTCGCGTTGCAAGGGCGAGTCTTCAGGGTAAACATTGAAAATATATATGAATTATTTTAAGGGCAAACATATTCTCGTTACTGGAGGAACTGGTTTCATCGGGGGCCATTTAGTGCAAACTTTATTGAAGGAAAAAGCCCAGGTCCACACCACTTTCCTTTCTTCCCATCCCCTCTCCTATTTCTCTCAGCAGAACTTAAATAAAAAAACGATTATGCACAGAGTAGATATAACTCATTTTGACGAAATCAATGAAGTAATCACTAAAAATAATATCGAATATATCTTCCATCTTGCCGCAGAACCACTGGTTGAAGTGGCATACGTAAATCCCCGCCGAGCACTTGAAACAAACATAATGGGAACGGTAAATGTGTTGGAAACGGCCCGACTCCTTGGGACAGTAAAGGCGATAATCGTTGCTTCATCCGATAAGGCGTATGGAAAGCTTTCCTCTGGGAAATATAAAGAAACAGATGCACTCAAGGGAGATCATCCCTATGAAGTATCCAAATCAGCGACCGATCTAATTGCACAGACATATAGCAAAACATACAGAATGCCTATTGTCACCACACGATTCGGCAATATTTATGGAGAGGGTGACATTCATTTTTCCCGTATTGTCCCAGGAATAATGGAGGCAGTCATACAAAAGAAAAAATTAGAACTACGAAGCAATGGGACATTTGAACGGGACTATCTTTATGTGAAGGATGTCGTCAAGGGATATCTTCTTCTGGCTCAGAACATTGACAAGGCACGGGGCAATGCATATAACTTTGGCTCAGACGAACATCATTCAGTCCTGTCTCTCATCAAGTTGGCTGAAAAATCATTGCATAAAAAAATTCCCTACACTATCCTTAATACGGCATGCAATGAAATCCCCTATCAGTCTCTTGACTGTACAAAGATTCAGAAAGCATTTGGTTGGCGAGCAAGTACAAAAATGAAAACGGTGTTACCCATTATCCATCGTTGGTATAAAAAAATAGTTTCATGAAAAAAAACATCCTTATTACCGGTGGCACAGGGTTCGTTGGAGCGAATTTAATCCACCGATTGGTGAATGAAGGTCATAGACCAACTGTCTTCATAAGGAAGGAGTCTAATCTGTGGAGACTCAAAAACATCGCATCGAAAATAACATGTGTCGAAACGGATTTGCTCAATTCGAAACTTCTTTCCAAACAGGTGAAAAAAATAAAGCCGACACACATCTTTCATCTAGCGGTCTATGGCGCGCAACAGGGAGTTCAGAAAGATACAATACAGACGTATACCCAAAATATTCTTTCCTCGGTTAATCTAATGGAAGTGTGTTGTAAACACGGTTTTCAGCAGTACGTGAATATCGGATCATCATCCGAATATGGCTTAAAAAAAACAGCAATGAAGGAAGCAGATATGTTGCAACCAATCAATCATTATGGAGCTACTAAGGCAGCGATTTCCCTTGCTGCATCTGTATTTAGCGGAACATATAAGCTACCAATAAGTACGTTGCGTTTATTTAGTCCCTACGGGTATTGGGAGGATAGAAGACGATTCATTCCAACCCTTATTCTCGATGCCATTAATGGGAAATGTGCAGAATTATCACGTCCTTCTTATGTACGGGATTTTATATTCATTGACGATGTCATTGATGCTCTCATACATTTTCTCACCGCAAAAAAACACTATAATGAAGTATTCAATGTCGGCTCGGGCAAACAATACACGCTCCAACAGGTGGTGGATGAAGTAAAACTGTTATCAAAAAATAAGCTAAAGGTAACGTGGAACAATAAGAAATCAAACCAAATGGAGCCATTATTTTGGAAAGCCAATATCTCAAAAACAAAAAAAATACTAAAATGGAAACCCACAACATCATTGAAACAAGGGCTACAAAAGACATACGAGTGGATATTACAAAACAAAAATCTGTATGCAATTAAACAATAAAACCATTGTTGGATTACAAAATGAAGCGAAGGAAATTCGCCGAACGGTGCTTTCAATGATTGTGTCTGCACATGCTTCGCATATCGCGCCATCCTATTCGATCGTTGAATTGTTAGTATATCTTTACGGTTATGTCCTTCAGATCAACCCGAAAAAACCGCTTGATACGAATCGAGATCGATTTCTTCTTTCCAAGGGATGGGGAATCTCAGCGTTATATACCGTTTTGGCACGAAAAAGGTTCTTCAGTGAGAAAAAATTGAAAGAGTATTGCACAGATGGCAGTAAGCTTATTGGTATCGCCACATTCAATGGAACACCAGGAATAGAAGCCTCTACCGGTTCCATTGGACATGGTCTTCCTCTTGGTATTGGTATGGCCCTCGGAATGCGTCTGCAAAGCATAAAGAAAAAAGTATATGTTCTTATGGGCGATGGTGAGATAGATGAGGGGACCACATGGGAGTCCGCCCTTATCGCTTCGCATCATAAACTAAGTAATCTTATTGCGATTATCGATTACAATAAATGGCAAAGTTTTGGACGGACAAATGAGGTATTAAATCTCGAGCCCCTCGCCGCGAAATGGAAAGCGTTTGGGTGGAATGTGTTGGAAATAGATGGTCATGATTTTCAGGAAATTGCAGATGCTTTTGCATCAGTAGCTCAGGAAAAAAGTAGGCCATCAATGATAATTGCTCATACGATAAAAGGTAAGGGGTTGTCGGCAATTGAAGATAAGAATGATTATCACTACAAAACACCCCGAGAAGCGGAATTGGCAGTTGCAAAAAAGGAGGGACTCCTATGAAACAAGCATTTATCGAAACACTAGAAAAATTAATGAGAGAGAACAAGAATATCATTACTATTACTGCCGATATGGGATACAGTGTTTTCGAATCGATACAAAAAAAATTCCCTAAACGATTTTTCAATACCGGTATAACCGAACAGTCATCAACAAGTATTGCAGCGGGCTTAGCTCTCATGGGGCATGAAGTATATTTCTATGCACAAGCACCTTTTATCACGATGAGAAATTTTGAACAGGTACGGTTGGATCTGGCATACAATAATCTCAATGTAAAACTCATTGGAACAAATGCGGGGGTGAGCCTCAATCAACTGGGAGTGAGTCATTTTGCAGTTGAGGATGTGGCCGTCATGAGGCTCCTTCCCAACTTTACGGTGTTTACTCCAGGGAGTCCAAAAGAAATGAGTCAGTGTATGCAGAAGGCCCATTTGATAAAAGGACCCACCTATTTGCGTTTCACAAAAGGGGGGCCGGAAGAGATTAAAGGACTGCCGCTTATCGATGGAATCGATGGAGTGTTTTTTGTATCGGGGGCTCTTCTCAAAACGGCCTATGAAATCGTATCTAGTCTGAAAAAAAAGAATATTCACCTTTCTCTTTATTCAGTGCCAATTGTTTCTCCATTCAACAGAAAACAATTTGTTAAACAAGCACAGAATCTTCCCCTATTCACTCTTGAGGAGCATAGTGTCATCGGTGGGTTGGGAACTATTATTTCCGAAGTGGTTGTTGATTTGAGAATGAAAAATACTGTCACGAAATTTGGATTGGAACACAAATTTATCCATGTCACAGGTTCTATTGACTATTTATTAAAAGCAAACGGAATAGATGCAAAAAAGATTCAAGCAACTATTGTCAGGCAACTCAAAAAATAACATGAAACACAAATATATACCAGTCTCGGGAAAAGTGTTCGATAAAAACGAAATTAATAATGCGATAAAAGTCGCAAAGACAGGATGGTGGACCGAGGGGGAGTTTTCCAAATTATTTGAGAAGGATTTCAAACAGTTTTTGGGAGTCCGTTATGTCTCGTTGGTGAACTCGGGATCTTCAGCGAACTTACTCGCCCTTTATTCCCTTACTTCAAAAGTATTTGGTGAACGAGCTCTCAAACCCGGAGATGAATTTATCACCACCTCCGTTGCCTTCCCCACCACGGTAAATCCTGGAGTTATGTTCGGGATGAAAGCGGTATTTATTGATGCAGAATTAGATACCCTCAACATCGATGCGAACAAAATTGAAAAAGCCATAACGAAAAAAACAAAACTCATCATGATTGCTCACACATTGGGGAGACCCTTTGACCTGAAGAAAATAACTGCTCTCTGCAAGAAATATAGCCTTTGGTTGATTGAGGATTGTTGTGATGCATTGGGGTCAAAATACGACGGCCAGATGGTAGGTACATTTGGGGACATTGCCACATTTAGTTTCTATCCAGCTCATCAAATAACCATGGGAGAAGGAGGGGCTGCAATAACGAATAATCCATTGATTCATCGCTCAATGAGGCAGTTCCGCGATTGGGGGAGAGACTGCTGGTGCGATACGGGGCATGATAATA
>Ga0172379_10010887_pt1 | contig 10931 bp, 9 predicted proteins | sample GrowelOW334metaG_FD_119756 | JGI IMG/M metagenome (GOLD analysis project Ga0172379, IMG submission 119756) | Groundwater microbial communities from an aquifer near a municipal landfill in Southern Ontario, Canada - Groundwater well OW334 metaG | ecosystem: Environmental > Aquatic > Deep... | reverse complement strand
GCGCGGTTTCAAAACTCTTTGGCTTCCAGGATTGGATCATGCCGGATTTGAGACACAAGTCGTCTATGAAAGAAAATTGGAAAAGAAAGGACGAACTAGATTCGGAATGGATAGAGATGAGCTTTATAAAGAAATTCTTGATTTTACATTACATAATTCTAAAAATATTAATGGACAAGTTAGAAAAATGGGGGCATCGTGTGATTGGTCACGAGAAAAATTTACGCTTGATGATAATGTTATAAAAACTGTTTATCAAACATTTCAAAAACTTTATGATGATGAATTAGTCTATAGAGGAAATAGAATTGTATCTTGGTGTACAAAACATCAAACATCTTTTTCTGATTTGGAAATAAAAGATGAGGAAAGAGTTGAACCATACTATTACTTGAAATATGGTCCATTTGTTATTTCAACTTCCCGACCAGAAACAAAATTTGGTGATAAATATGTTGTCATGCATCCAAAAGACAAGAGATATTCTGAGTACAAAGATGGTCAAAAAATAGAGCTGGAGTGGATAAATGGACCTATAACTGCAACGATAATTAAAGACGAGAGCATAGATATGGAATTCGGTACTGGAGTTATGACAATTACGCCATGGCATGATAACGTTGACTTCGAAATCGCTCAAAGACATGGGCTAGAAAAAGAACAGATAATAGATGAAAATGGAAAACTTTTACCTATTGCCGGAGAGTTTGCAGGGATGCATATAAAAAAGGCTCGTCCTTTAATTATTGAAAAATTGCAAAACAAAGGATTAGTTGAAAAAATTGAAGAAAATTATAAACACGTAGTCCGAACTTGTTATAAATGTGGAACTATCCTTGAGCCCCAGATAAAGAATCAATGGTTTATTAAAATGAAACCGCTAGCCGAAAAAGCATTAGAGGTAGTAAATCAAGATAAAATAAAATACATTCCAGAACATTATAAAAAAATTACTGTGCACTGGCTCGAAAATATAACTGATTGGAATATATCCAGGCAAATCGTTTGGGGTATACCAATACCAGCAAAAATTTGTCTAGATTGTGGACACGGTATGGTTGATATAGAAAATAAAATTCTAAAGTGTAATAAATGCAACGGAGAAGTAAAACAAGATTCTGATACTTTTGATACATGGTTCTCGTCAGGTCAATGGCCATTTGCTACACTTGGATATCCTGACAATAAAGATTTCAAAACTTATTATCCGACGGATGTAATGGAAACTGCGGGAGAAATTATTTTTTTCTGGGTATCTCGAATGATTATGCTAGGGCTTTATGTTACAGGTAAAATTCCATTTAAAACAGTTTATTTACACGGGCTAGTTCTAGACGCTAAAGGACAAAAAATGAGTAAGAGTAAGGGGAATGTTATTGACCCATTAACTTTAACTCAGAAATATGGGACAGATGCATTCAGAATTGGATTAATAGTCGGGAACACCCCCGGAACATCCCTTGCTCTTTCGGAAGATAAAATACGCGCGTACAAAAATTATGCGAACAAACTCTGGAATATTACCCGATTCGTGTTGAGCAGTACTGATAATATAAAATATGATGAAAAATTTGATAATTTTGAAGATGGCGAAATAATATTAATAGAGGAAAGAGATGATCTGATAAATGAAATAACTAAAGAAATGGATGATTACAAATTCTATTTAGTTGGAGAAAAAATTTATAAATACACATGGACTAGATTCGCTGATGTTATATTAGAAGAAAGTAAAGAGATATTTGCTTCCGGAAAAGAATCGGAAATTATATCAAGAAAACAATTCCTTCTACATACGCTTGATAAAATTCTAAAAATTCTCCATCCGTTCATGCCTTTTGTCACTGAAGAAATTTGGCAAACTATGAAAAAAGGAAATTTATTAATGGTAGAAAAGTGGCCAGTCTCTAAATAATTATGGAAGCTAATTTATTACAAGATCCTAAAATACTAATATTCGCGATTTTTAGTGGAGTAGTTCCAGCCATATTCTGGCTTTGGTTTTGGTTATACAATGAGGATAGTGAAAATCCAGAACCAAAGGGTCTTATCGCTATATCTTTTATTCTTGGTGCACTAATTGTCTTTATTGCTATCTGGCTTGAAAAATATTCCCTTAATTTCATCAAAGATAATACTTTTCAAATCGTCGCATGGGCGGTGATTGAAGAAGTGTTAAAATTGGTTGGAATAATGATTATTATATTCGGGAACTGCAATGTAGATGAACCCATTGATTACCCGATGTATTTTATCGCCACTGCTTTAGGTTTCGCTGCTATGGAAAATGTCCTATATCTACTCAATCCTTTTAGTGTTAATGGAACAGTGGTTGGAATGCTAACTGGTGATCTCAGGTTCCTTGGATCTACTCTCTTACATGCTATATCTAGCGCCATGATCGGGAGCGCTTTAGGGTTATCCTTCTTTTTGAAACAATATCAAATGATTTACCTTTTTGCTGGACTAATATGTGCTATAATATTACATAGTGTTTTCAATTTTTTTATAATGAAAGGAAGTGGAGAAAATTTCCTTTCCGTTTTTTGGTTTTGGTGGGTCGTCACAATTATTAATATGCTTATATTTGAAAAATTAAAACGTATGGGAAGATTTGTTCCTATACTTAATTAAACAAAAAATATTATGTCAAAAAGGAAATCATTTTTAGAACGTCTTACTGGTGGTATTAGGCTTGATGAAGAGGAGGAGGTAGAAGAAGCTACTCCACGAATGTCTATGTCTAGTAAGAAAATAAATTTACCCATAAAAGATAACAACTTACCCAAAGAACCAAAATGGGAGGAAGAAGTTGATGCTGAATTGACTGTTGATTTATACCAAACTCCTACAGATATTATAGTCCAGACAATGGTTGCTGGAGTTCAACCCGATAACCTCACTATAAGTATTACTCGTGACATGATTACAATTAAAGGTAAGCGTGAAGAAAATCAATCAATAGATGAGGGTAATTATTTTGTTCACGAACTTTATTGGGGATCATTTTCGAGAACTATTTCCCTTCCTGAAGAAGTTGACCCTGAAGAAGCTGAGGCAATAGAAAAGCACGGGTTGCTAATTATCAAACTTCCTAAATTAGATAAACATCGAGAGACAAAGTTGAAAATTAAATCAATCTAGATTTTAAAAAACACCCAAAAGGGTGTTTTTTAAAATGTGCCGAGACCCAGGTTTGCACTGGGGACCCCTCGCTCTTCAGGCGAATGCTCTACTAACTGAGCTATCTCGGCAATTATCTTATTATTTTTTCAATAACTCTAATAAAGCATCTATTTGTTGTTGATCTTTAAGAGTTTTGGTTATTTCTGAAAGATTATTCACCTTAGAAACTCCACCAGTATATAAATTCAACATATTTCCTAAGTATGGTTTGATGAAATAAAAAGCTCCAAAAGCTATTCCTATTATTACAAACCAATACAAGGCACGAGTAATCTGGGACCATTTTTGAACATTTCTAACTTTTATTAGTAATTCATTGTTCTCCTTAGACAATTTTAAATTCTCCTCTAATAAATGTTTAATATCCTGATCCATAACAAGGATATTATCATATTTTTAACAAAAACAAAAGAGTGCTTCTGGCCAGAGTCGACTTAGGACCCCAGTAGTAATGTCTCTTTATATTTGTGTCTCTGGCAGGAATCGAACCTACAATTGCTCCTTAGGACGGAGCCGTTATATCCATTTAACTACAGAGACATACTACGGGGCACAGCGGAACTGTTCTATCCATTGAACTACGAGGGCAAAATAAAAACACCGTAACGGTGTTTTTATAATAACATTATTCTTTAATTCCTAAAAGCTCCATAATTTTCGGTTTATCAAAGCCAATAACCATTTTATCATCGATAAATATGACGGGAACTCCCATTTGACCACTTTTATCCATCATCTCTTTTCTTTTCTCTAGATCACTCGAGACATTGAAATCCTCATACGCAATTGATTTTGAGGTAAAGTAATCTTTCGCCATGTGACAAAAATGACATGTTGGTGTGCTATAAATTGTTATCTTGCTCATAATTATATATTCATTATTTAATAATTCTCAACTACTTTAGTATAACACAGTTGTCAACATTACCACTCTTGACAGCTATGTCAAGTTTATAAAGTAATTTGTGCGGGATACGGAAATCGAATCCGTGTCTCATCCTTGGGAAGGACGCATTCTACCACTAAACCAATCCCGCATTTTATTTATTAAAAATCTTTTTTATCCAATTCCAAAAACCATGACTATTCCCCCCTTCTTCAACAGAAGAATTTTTATCTTCTTCATCTACTATTATTACCATTTTCTCACCCTCTTTGGCAACTTGATATTTTTCCCGTATTATTTCCTCTTTACCTTCTTCTGTCTCAAGTTTTATAATATTCTTTTTTAATGATTCTTCTTTAGCTTTCAAGCTATCTATATGTTCTAAGATAAGCTCTTTTTTGTGAGACGTTTCTCTTTCTTTCTTAATTAAATCAACTATCTTATAAGTAAATAAGACCAAAAGACAAAATATAACAAAAAGTGCAATTGGTGAGTGCCAAAACTTATAATTTTTTTTCTTGAAATCTGCCATAATTAATGCTAGTATTATATCATGATTTTCACAACAAAAAACAAGAAGAGGATAGAAAAGATTTTCGCGGTAGTTTCAATTCTCGTGATTGTAAGTATAATATTGCTATATATGCCAGGGCTATTTAGGTAATCTATCTAATATCTAATTATTACTACCACGCATCATTTTTAGAAAGACATCATGAGAGATGTTTATTTTTGCATTTGATTGCATTCTCTTCTTTCCCTTCTTCTGCTTCTCTAGAAGTTTCTTTTTTCTACTTACATCCCCTCCTCCGACAACCTTACTTCCGTGCATAAGAACATCTTTACGAAATGCTGAAACTGATTCTGAAGAAATGATGCGCCCCAATGCTCTGCCTTGAATTTTAAAAGCAAATTGTTGCCTTGGAATAATATCTTTTAATTTCTCAACCTGAGCCTTGGCTTCCTCGGCTACTTTTCGACGCGAAACGACTCGACAAAATGCCGCCATTGGTTCATCAGCTATAACTATATCCATACGAACAACATCAGCTTCCTTATATTCCCCTATTTCATAAGAGATAGAAGAATAACCAGAAGTAATACTTTTCATATCATCAAAGAAGTTCCGCATAAGTTCTCGTAGTGGCATTTCTAAATCAATCGATGACCTATTATCACCAAAGTTTTCCGTCGTCTTCACTTCTGCTTCGTGATCATAAAGGAATGGCATGAGTGAACTTATATATATTGAAGGAGTAATAATTTTGACATTAACCCAAGGTTCAAACACTTTGACGATATTTCCATCATCGGGAAAAAGATGTGGAGAATAAATAATTTCTTCTTTTCCATTTCTAAGTAAAACCTTGTATGTTATAGAAGGCATTGTCACTATCAACTGCAAATTAAACTCACGAGTTAATCTTTCGGTAATAATTTCTAAATGGAGCATCCCCAAGAAACCACAACGGAAACCTCTTCCAAGTGAACCTGACGTTTCTTCCTCGTAAGAGAAAGAGGAATCAGATAAACGTAAGCGCCCTAAGGCTTGTTTAAGATTTGGAAAATCATCCTGACTTTCAGGATAAACAGATGCCCAAACTACTGGCCTTGGAATAAAATATCCAGGAAGTGCATGCATCGGTTTTTTCAGATATGTGACTGTATCCCCAACTGAAGCAATTCCCGGCTTTTTAATTCCGGTAACAATATAACCAATTTCTCCACTGCCAATAGATTCACGAGGATGTTCTTCAGGAGAAAATGTTCCAACTTCAAGTGAAATAAATTTCTCTTCTGAAATTGCGAAATATAGCGACTCACCCTTTTTAAACTTTCCATCAAAAACCCGAACATAAACTATGACCCCTCGATGATTGTCGTATTTAAAATCGAAAACTAGAGCCCGCCCGGTATTTGAAGATAATTGCAAATTTTCATCAACGTGAGGACATGGCACTTTTTTAATTATTTCAGCCAAAAGTTCTGGCACCCCCTCACCCGTTTTCCCAGAAACCAATAAAATTGTCTCGGGATCAATATTAAGAAGTAAGGCCACTTCCATTTTTATCTCATCAACCCTAGCAAGTGGTGAGTCAATCTTTGAAAGAACTGGAATAATCACAAGTCCTGAATCGCGAGCCATTTGCAAAGTAGTGAGTGTTTGAGCTTGGACCCCTTGGGTTGCATCTACAAGTAAAATTGAGCCTTCTACGGCCTTTAGGGCCCTTGATACTTCATATGAGAAGTCGATGTGGCCAGGTGTGTCAATAAGATTTAGGATAAACTTTTCATTACCAACTTTATGCTCCATTCGAACTGGTTGCATTTTTATTGTGATTCCACGCTCTCGTTCTAGCTCCATTGAGTCAAGAACTTGATCTTTCATTTTTCTCTTTTCTATCGTCCCAGTCACTTCTAGCATTCGGTCAGCCAAAGTACTCTTGCCATGGTCAATATGAGCAATGATTGAAAAATTTCTAATTGATTTAATATCTATCATTCTTCTATCCTAGCAAAAAAAGCCTTAAAACAAAAGGGCTCTTATAGTTCCCCCTGTTCTGGAGCGATGACACGATTACGCCAGAATTTATTCTTGAGGGCGTGAATAAGGTCAAATAATTCTTTATTTTTTAATAGAATGAGAACAATCACTCCTATAAAAATACCAATAATTCCAGAAACAAATCCTTGTAAGAAAATTCCCTTTCCAGTATTAAGATCGAAAATATTATCAAAAAAACCAAGACAAACATAAGTAACAAATCCTATCACAATTGCACTTATTAAACTTTGAATAAAAGTTTTTGAAAGATTAATTTTGTTCTCGTGAAGAAAATCTTTCTTAAACATAACCCAAATTAAAAAGAAATTGAGAATTGAACCCATGGCGTATGCAATTGGTAGCGCAAGCATTATTGTCCCCGGAACACCTTTTACTCTTAGTATTACTTCTAATTTTGTAAGTAACTCTGGATAATTACGGAAAACAAAAATTAAAATCTGAGCAAAAACAATCACCATCACCGATGAAAATACGTTGATTAATAAGGGTTTTTTCGTATTACCAGCAGCATAGTAACCTCTGACGAATAAAAGTACTAATCCTTGTGAGGCAAGTGAGACGACAAATAAAGCGACTGATGCCGCCGTCAAACGAGTGTCAAACCATGAGAAAGCATTTGACCCTAAAATGACACGGACAATTTGAGCTCGGAGGACAATAAATAAAGTAATGAGGGGTAATGACCAAAAAATAATTTGTCTTGAAGCTGAAATTATTTGACCAATAAAATTATCCATGTCTTTCATTGAGAATGACTTAACTAAAATTGGGAAAGCTGCAACTGAATAAGAAATACCGATAATACCAACAGGAACTGACTGTAGATTATAGGCAAAAGTAAATAATGAAATAGACCCCTCTTTTAGAGTTGAAGCCATCGCAATTAAAAACATAAAAGCCAAGCTATTTGCAGAAAGTGCTAACGTTCGAGGTGCTGACAATTTTACTACTTGTAATATTTCACGCCATCTAATTTTCCCAATAAATCTAGGGAAAAAGTCATGTTTTATTACTACCGGTACTTGAATAAGAAAATGCATAACAGCCCCGACAACAACCCCCACAGCTAAACCATGGACTCCAAATTTAGGATAAAGAAATATTACTCCAAAAAGAATTCCTAGATTATAAAATATGGGAGACATTGAGAAAACAAGAAAATTTCTGAATAGTTGGGTAACTGTGCTAATCAAATTCGATAGTCCAATAAATATTGGCGACAGCAACATTATTCGGCTAGTGGTAACCAATAAGTCGATTTGCGCTTCGCTGAATCCTGGAGCTATAAGAGTAGCTATGTATGGTATAAAAATTGCAATTAAAATACTAGCAATAGCCATAAATAACATGTAAGCGCTAAAGACATTATCCATGAACTTCTTGGCTTTAAGAGTCGAACTATTATCATTATTTATTCTATCCATCAGAAATGGCATGAGAACTGTAACCGAAGCGAGAGACGCAATAGAGATATATAGAAAATCTGGAATTCGAAATGCCGCATAATAAACATCGAGTACTGGCCCTGCCCCGACCGTATGAGCTAGGGTTCTATCGCGGATTAGTCCCAAAAGTTGAGACAGAAGAGTAAAGCCGCCAAGTAATAAGGCGGCTTCATTTACTCCTCGAAATTCTTTATTTAGGAATGTTAGAATACGATTAACCATCACTAATTAAAGAATTATTGTTTTTCTTTTAATGGTGGCTTTGTTGTGCTTTCTGTTTTTGTATCAGTTTCTTCTTTACTATCATTAGATGGACTATTTACTGAAGCCAATGCATCTTTAATCTCTTGATTATCTGGAGCAATTTTATTCAATATATTAAATTGAATTAAAGCATCACTTGTTCTCCCCACTTTCTTATATGACATACCCAAGAAGTAACGAGCATTCAAGTAACTATTATCCAAAATAACAGCTTTCTCAAAGGCGGAAACTGCTCCCTTGTAATCTTCATTATTGTAACGGAGTAATCCTAGTCGGAAGAAAACAGTTGCATCATATGGAGCCATTGTGCCAGCATATTCAGCTTGTTTAATAGCCTCAGAAAGATTACCTTCATTCGTTTCAATTTGAACTAGAAGGAATATCGCATCGATATAATTGGCTTTCATATCCAATGCTTGTTTGATAAGTTTTCTTGCCTCAGCATTATTTTTATTTATGAATTCAAGTGCCGCTTTTGCAAGTGGAATTGATGGATTGTTTGGTGATAATTCTGTAGCTCTGTTATAAGCAGCAATTGCACTTTCGTAAGAATTCGTAACTTGTAAAGGAACTAGGGCACTATATACATCTCCCAAATTCATGTAATTCAAATATTGTTTAGGATTTTGATTGACTGCTCCGCCGGCTGATTCTTGAGCAAGATTGATAAGTTGTTGAAGTTCTGATTTTAGTGTATCCTCAGAAATTTCTTTATCATTAACAAGCATATTAATTCTACTTATATATATCTGAGATAAATTACGATAATAAACTTCATTCTTATCTAAAGTAATTGCTTTAAGTAACATTTTTTCTGCATTTGCTAGTGACTCGGTTGTCGCATTGGCATTCAAGCTCTTTGAGAAATACATAATTGAAGTAAACTTTTCAACATAAACATAAGTAAGGGAAATTGCCGCTACCATCATAACAAGTAAAATCAAGATAGAGAAGAAGCTATTGCGAGGATCAGTCAAGAAAGAAAATTCTTTGACTGGGACTGCTTGCTTAAAGACCAATATTCCGATTAAAATACCGCTTGAAGCAAAAGCTAACATCAACATGACAATATTTGGATTATAGAAAATAATCGTAATCCAAGAATAGACTGAAATCATTAATGTTGTCATTATGAAATAATTTACAGATGTATTTTGAAAAGCAATCCGAAGTGACTGAATACTTCTTGTAATATATATAATCAAAAACAACAAGAAAGAAAGGAGTCCAAGAATTCCAGTTGTTACAGCAAAAGTCGCAAGTAAACTAAAACCATTTGTAAAATCAACATTCCAGAAAACTGTTTGAGCTATCTCTTTTGGTTGCCATAGAGCCCAGTCAATAACGAAGGTATTTGGACCAGTTCCAAATAATGGATTATGTTTGATTGATTTCCAAGCAATTTGTGAAGTCGTTACAATAGAGGGACGGATGTCTGGATTATTTAAGTTTACATATTTAGAAACAAAATTACCTACCAGATTACTACCGATTAAGAACATTAGAGAAACGAAAATGACGATTAAAGAAGTAAATGGAAACTTCTTTTTATGACTTTCTTCTTGAGTGACAGCATGTTGCATTGAAATACTGTAGACAAACATAATGACTGAAAAAATGCCTACAAGTAACCAGACCAATGGGACATTAACAATTATAAGGAATAATAATCCTAGAACAAGTAGTACATACTGAGCTATTTTAAATATTAACTTTTTCGTTTTTAATAGCTCTATTGTAAACATTGACAATAGGACCAAAACACCTAAAACAAGAGCAAAACTATTCCAGCTTCCAACTAGATTACCTGAAGATATACCTTGGAAGAACTTCGGAAGAAGATTACCAAATCCGATAAATACATTTAATAATTCAAATATAACAAGGACTAATCCTCCGATAAACATTGATCCGATGAAGTACCAAAGGCGCTTCGTGGACTGAAAATATATAGAGGAAAGGAAAAATACAATAAAAAGAACCAGCATTGATCCAAATGTCCCTATCTCAAATCCACTTCCGAAAAGTGAAATATAGAGAGATGATGAGAAAAATGAAGCAATCAGAAATACTAGAGGTATCGCTGCTGCAAATAAAATTAATTTGTCTTTGGGAACTACAAACTTTCCATCTCCAAGTCGTGAAATCAACCAGAAGAATAATGAAAGTGTTGCTCCGATAGACAATAGGAAACCTTTACTTGCTTCAAGAGTCACTGGTGTAAAAGGTATGAAGAAAAACAAACACCCGAAGAGAGTAAGCAAAAGAATTAAGAATGATAATTTATTGAAGAACACTACTTTTTTTGATTCCATTTTTTTCTTTGGCACGTCCAACCAATAATATAGAAGAACGGCTTAAAATAATTAATAATATAAATACGTCTGCTTAATTATACACAATATGGGTAAATAAGACTAGATAACGATGTTGATAACTCGGCCGGGCACATAAATAACTTTTTTAACTTCTCTATTATCCGTCCAAGCAAAAATATTCTTATTTTGTAAGGCTAATTTTTTGATATCCTCGTCAGTCATATCTTTTTATACCATAATTTCTGCACGGACCTTGCCGTTCACTT
>Ga0172379_10010886_pt1 | contig 10931 bp, 11 predicted proteins | sample GrowelOW334metaG_FD_119756 | JGI IMG/M metagenome (GOLD analysis project Ga0172379, IMG submission 119756) | Groundwater microbial communities from an aquifer near a municipal landfill in Southern Ontario, Canada - Groundwater well OW334 metaG | ecosystem: Environmental > Aquatic > Deep... | reverse complement strand
TTCTTCGTTGGCAAAACTACTGCAAAACTGGACGACCTCGGAGATAACTTTCAGCAACTGAATATGTCTCTCCACAGTGAAGCCTATAAGGCAGTTACTAGTAAGGGGTACTTTGTTGTGAATCCGAATGTGTCTAGAATCATATTCTTCGCTGGCGCAGTTGCCCTGTTTGTTATCGGGATCATACTGGGGATATACTTCTTAGCTACCTCTATAGGATTTATGTATTTTGCTCTCCCTGGTGTTATAGGTTTTATCTTTGCTTTCTATATGCCAGTAAAAACAAAGGAAGGCGTAATGGTTAAAGAAAATCTACTGGGCCTTAAAATGTATATCAAAACTGCCGAAATCGATCGTATCAAGTTTCACAATGCTCCAGCCAAAAGCCCAGAGAAGTTTGAAGAACTATTACCATACGCGATAGTCTTTGGGCTAGAGAAGGAATGGGCAGAAGAATTTAAGGATGTGTATAAAAATGCACCAGATTGGTACGATGGGAACATGGCAACCTTCTCTGTAATTGCTCTTACCCACGATCTTGGCTCATTTTCAGACGCCGCTGTATCTGCTGCTGTCAGTAGCGCTAGTGGTTCCGGCGGAGGATTCGGCGGAGTCGGAGGCGGCGGTGGTGGTGGTGGCGGTGGAAGCTGGTAATGCAAAGGAACTATTTATCAAAATCAGACTTTTTAAAATACCAGACATGTCCTGGATACCTTTGGCTTTGGAAAAATAAGAGAGATGTTGTGCCGATTGACAACCCCGAAGACGTAGAACACCGTATAGAACAGGGGAATGAGGTAGAGGGTTACGCTAGACAGCTTTTTCCTACAGGTAAACTTCTTGAGGGGAACCCGCAAAAAACCAAGTCAGACACCGAAAAAGCCATTCAGAATGGTGAAAAAGTTATCTTTCAAGCAACGGTCATAACCGACGAGGGCTTGCTAGCAAAAGCTGACATTTTTGAGAGAGACGGTGACGGTTGGAATCTATATGAGGTCAAATCTACAACACAAATAAAGGATGAGCACCTGATGGACGTTACCTTCCAAAAGGTTGCTTTTTCAAAAGCCGGTTATAGTATCAAATCAACAAATATAATTTATTTGAACAAAGAATATATACGACATGGCAAGATACGGCCTGATGAACTATTTATCACCGAAAATGTAGACGAGCAGGCCAACAAGCTATATCCAGACGTTGAGGCAATGGCCGCAGATGCTGTTATATATATAAACAAGCCAGATGAGCCTAAAACGTGTAGCTGTCACTTGTTACCAAAATCTAAACACTGTCCAACATTCAAGCACTACCATCCTGATGTTCCTGATTATTCCATCTACAATCTATCTAGGGCCACGAGCAAAACTATAACACCCCTTGTAGATATGGAGATATTACACATCCATGATATCCCAGAAGACTATAAGCTTAGTGAGAAACAACATAATCAAGTCGTTGTCCACAAGCTTGGACAACCGCTTATTCACCCTGACCTCATAAAAGAGGAGTTGGACCAACTAAAGTTCCCTCAATATTATTTGGATTATGAAACTATTAGCACAGCCATCCCTCTGTTTGATGATTGCAAACCATATCAGCAAGTTCCTTTTCAATATTCACTCCATGTTTTGCGTGAGCCCGGTGGGGAACTGGAACATTATGAACATCTGGCTAGACATGGTGACAAAAACCCAATCCCAGCGCTCCTTGCCCAAATGAATAGCGAAATAGGAAACGAGGGCAGTGTAATCGTTTGGTATAAGCCCTTTGAAACCAGTAGAAATAGTGAAATGGCTTTGATGTACCCCGAGTACGCTGATTTTTTGAACTCTGTAAATTCGCGAGTCTATGATCTTATGGATATATTCACCAAGCAGTATCACGTGCACCCACTCTTTCTTGGTAAAACCAGCATAAAATACGTATTACCGGTACTTGTACCGGAATTATCATATAAGGAGCTAGACATACAAAATGGTGGTATTGCTTGCTTGCGCTGGTTTCAGATGGCTACAGGTACCGTCTCCAAGAATGAAGGTGATAGCATCTACAACAATTTGCTCAAATACTGTGAACTTGATACACTAGCAATGTACAAAATCTACAAACACTTATTAAGTTTAATTTAGGAGAAAATATGTCTGTATCCAACGTTGGTGAAAAATACTTTTGTGAAATATGCGGAAACGAAGTAGAAGTGACAGTTGTAGGCGGGGGGACACTGGTCTGTTGCGGTCAGGATATGAAACTAGCAGAAGAGACTGAATAATCAGCAGATGAAACAGCACTACTATTTTATTGGTATAGGAGGTATTGGTATGAGCGGGCTCGCTCGTATCCTGATTGACCGCGGATTTAAAATTAGCGGTTCTGACCCAGACACAAACGAACAGACACTTGAACTTTCAGCCAGCGGGGCCAAGATATCCACAAAACAAGTTTTAGAAAACATTACAGCAGACATAGATACAGTGGTTATCACCTCAGCCATAAGGGACGATAATCCAGAGCTTGTCGCTGCAAAAAAGCTAAATCTCAACATAATATCCCGTTCCGTACTACTAAACGAAATTTTGGCTAGCGGGAAGGCAATCGCTGTTACTGGCACCCATGGCAAGACTACAACCTCCAGTATGCTAGCGTCCGCCCTTACAGAAGCTGGTCTCGACCCGACTTCTGTGATTGGTGCTGAAGTCCAGGGTATTGGTGGTAACGCCAAAGAAGGCAAGGGTGAATACTCCGTAGCAGAAGTTTGCGAGTATGAACGAGCCTTTTTAGACATCTACCCATTTGGGGCAATCATCACAAACATAGAGGCTGATCATTTGGACTATTACAAGGACATCGACGATATTGTAGATGCCTTCGCTGAATTTGTTTCTCATCTACCAAAGGACGGTTTCCTCGTCTATATGGGAGCAAATACAAATTGTCAAAAAGTTGCAAAAGGCGCGGTGTGTCGCACATTCTCCTACGGCCTTGGTGATGATAATGATTTTTATGCCACAGATGTTGTCGCTAGCAAGCATGAAACAATTTTTAATGTTTACTCTCCAAAAGGCAAGTTGACTCGCGTCACACTACAAATACCTGGAGAACACAACATCCTGAATTGTTTAGCAGTACTCGCAGTATCGGACACAATTGGGGCAGATATAGAAAAGGTAGTTACTGCTCTTGGCAAATTCACCGGGGCAAAGCGAAGGTTTCAAATCAAGCTCGACACGGATGATATTACAATTATAGATGACTATGCACATCACCCAACTGAAATAGAAGCTACCCTAGCTGGAGTGAAGCAATTTTACCCCAAACGTCGTATTGTAGCTGTTTTCCAACCACACCAACATAGTAGAACAAGACTCCTACTAACTGATTTTGCCAATGCTTTTACAAATGCTGATGTTGTTTTGATGCCAGAAATATACGCCGTGCGCGATACAGAAGAAGACATAAATAATGTTTCGTCTAGAGACATAGTTCGGCTCATCAACAAATCTGGGGAGAAGGCCAAATATTGTAAAGACTTTGAAGAATGTCAAAAAACGCTAAAAGGTTTAATACAAAAAAATGATGTCGTAATAACGATAGGTGCTGGCCCTGTATATAAAGTAGGTGAACAATTATGCACACTTTATACACAGCATATAGATTGACAACCAAACATTTTAGTTTCATGATATTAGTGTAATGAATTTATTTTCTTTCATTGTTATGAAATTAACTACCACACATTTAAGTGGGGGAGCTGCGAAGCTCTCTCACTTTTTTTGTAGAAGGGAGGGATAATGGATGATAGTTTTGTTGCGAAACTAATCAAAAACTATAGACAAGGTCTTGTCACCGCGGAAGAAGTCATTTCCATACTTGAATCCCATCTTTATGATATAATCAAACAGTGAAGAAATCAGATTTTAAACTAGGCAAAATACGACATAAATTGTACGCGATGCTTTCTGGCGGACTTGTAGTCTCTCAAGTAATGATGGGGATGACATATTACTCTGGCCCTGGCATAACTTCTGAAACTCCAGAAGCGATGAGCAAAAACATTATCACGTATACAAATGATGAGAGATCAAAGATTGGGTTAACTGTTCTTGCCGAAAACCAAAAACTTGATGAGGCTGCAGAACTAAAGCTTGAAGATATGTTTGCAAACAATTACTGGGAACATGTATCCCCGACAGGCACCCAGGCATGGGACTTTATAAAGAAAACTGATTATTCATACCAGTATGCTGGCGAAAATCTAGCCAAAGGCTACCATGATTCTGCAGCTACCGTAAGCGCGTGGATGAACTCCCAAACACACAAAGACAACCTTTTGAATACAAACTATACCGAGATCGGTGTAGCTGTTGGTAGCGGTAAACTAGACGGGAAACCCGTTACTCTTGTAGTCCAACTTTTTGCTAAACCTCAAGTCGGTAGTTCCATCGCTAAAACAGAGGCAAAAACTACTGTGCTCGGCGCGAAAGAAAGTACAAGGCTAAATATCTTTTCGCCAACCGACGCATCCAGAATACCGTTTTTTCTCGCTTGGCTAGTTCTTTTCGCACTTATTGTTTTTGACGGTATCGAACTTAGACGGCTTGGTTTACACAAAAGCAAGAAGCACATGTTCGAGTTTCGATCTGCGCTACTCATCAACACATTGGCATTTATAATACTTTTTATAAATATTGCCGCTATAGTTTAAAAGTCAGGAGAATACATGTACGATATCGCGATTATTGGAGCTGGACCAGCGGGCATGTCTGCCGCAGTTTATGCAGCTAGATACAAGATGAAAGTTGTGCTTATCGGCAGTTACCCAGGGGGATATGTGAATGAGGCTCACCTCGTAGAAAATTGGCTTGGTGAAAAGAGCATTGCCGGAACAGAACTAGTAGCCAAATTTTTTAGCCATGTCAAAAGCCTCGAAGTCGATGTAAAACCCCAAAACGCCAAGGGGATTATCAAAAAAGACGGCTCTTTTGAAGTAATAACAGAGAAAGATACAATCGAAGCAAGGCGTATTATCCTAGCTTTGGGGACAGAACGAAACAAGCTCGGCATCAAGGGTGAAGCAGAATTTCTTGGCAAAGGAGTTTCGTACTGCACGACTTGTGATGGTTTCTTTTTCAAAGACAAGACTGTCGTAGTCGTTGGTGGTAGTGACAGCGCCTGCACGGGTTCTCTAATGCTTGGGGACATTGCCAAGAAGGTTTACCTAGTCTATCGTCAAGACAAACTACGAGCAGAGCCTACTTGGGTTGGTGAAGTAGAAAAACACCCAAATATAGAGGTTATTTTGAATGCGAATCCAGTCGAAATAATAGGCGATACTGTTGTCAAATCTCTAAAGCTAGATGACGGCAGAGAGCTCACCGTGGACGGCGTTTTTGTGGAGATAGGCACTACTCCAGGCGCAGCTCTCACTAGCCAGCTAGGTGTTAAAACAGACGAAAAGGGTTATGTCATTGTAGATGACAGTCAAAAGACTAACGTTAGTGGCGTCTGGGCAGCGGGGGATATAACCACCAAAAACGCCAAGCTGAAGCAGATCATAGTAGCAGCTTCTGAAGGCTCTGTGGCCACATACGACGCTTATTTGGACAAAAAATCTAAGGAATAAATTTTCCTGATACAAAGGTAAAAAGTTATTATTTGAGCACAGATAAATAATAGTTATGAACACTTTGTGCTTGACAATAAAGACGAGTAGGTTCAAATTATAGCTAGACGAGAGTCAATCTATCGAAGGGAGGTGGATGAAAATGGCAGTAGTAGGTTATTGTGTTAAATGTAAGGCTAAGCAAGAAATGACTAGCCCAGAAAAAATCACTATGAAGAACGGCCGTCCAGCTACTAAGGGTACTTGCCCTAAGTGTGGAACTAAGATGTTCAAGATTGGTGCATAGTAAAAATCAAACTAGTTTATAAATAACTCCCCAGGTTTACCGGGGAGTTATTTATTTTTTTGTGATAAAATGGTGAAAAAGGAGCTAGTATGAACGGACCAGAATTTTTAGGACCCAAGCCTGAACCAGTCGAGACAGGAGAAACCAAAAAACAATATATCTACGAACAAGTAGCAGAGCTACCGGAGCCTCAAGCCAAAGGAAAAGTGAGGTATACTCCAGAGGAGCTTTTTGAACAAAATAAATTTCAGCTTCCCAAAGCACAACTGGACGTTCTTTATGGTGTTTACTCGTTTGATGAACAAGCCAGGGTCCAGAAGTGGATAAGACAGGGTAGCCCGGCAGAGGGCACGGAAAGCCTGATTGCCGATTTACGAAGGGAAATTTTTGAGAACGAGGACACATACAACCAGACCGTTGATGACGGTGATGCAATAGCTAATTATACCTATTCGGACCTTCTGACAGATGCCACAACATACAGAGGCGAACGCGTCAAGCAAGTCCTTATACAAGAACTGATAGCCTCAAATAATATTGAAGGCATAGTAGCCCCCATTGAAGAAAGCATTGAAATGCTAGCCATGATGGGTGATGAAATAGACGCAGACCAGGCCTCTGCACTAATGTTCGGGGAATACGGCATACCACTAGAAAGTGAATTAGTCCCCGCAAAACTTCAGGCGATTATCCTTGATACCATTCTGAAGGCATACGAAGAGGCCGTAAAAGCCATGGAGGCAGAAGAAGAATAATCTTGAGAAAAGGGCGTTTTTCTGCTATAATCATTCGGTAATTTAAGCGTCGCTGACGCGCCGCGGTCCCATCGTCTAGCGGTTAGGACGCCAGGTTCTCATCCTGGTAACAGGGGTTCGATTCCCCTTGGGACTACCAAAGAGAGTGTAAGTTTCTTAGCGAGACTTGCACTCTCTTTTATATTTCTAAGTGGTGAGCACACCTGAGTGATAAAACATAGAATTCAGCCTACAGATAAAAGCGAGGCATAGATTCCTTAGATTTCGACAAGAAATGACAACGATGATAGAGGTGAGATTCTTTATCCGCCCGTAGCTTTAGCGAAGGCGGACCCTTGGGACTACCAAATGGAGCATATATTCTTAGCGAATATGTGCTCCATTTTTAGAACTTTCTTATGCTATACTATTGTTGTAGGAGACAGGATGCTTGAGAGGCTTGGCCCAGAAATGATTATCCCAGAACGACCAGTACTAAAGCCGAATTTTGAAGTTTATATACCACTTCGCCGTGAGCAAGCAGATATCAGCCTAATTGCAAAGCAGGCAAAAGAGGAAGGATACCGCGAACAAACCTCTCCTCATGTGACTATTATCAGTACGGCCGAGAAAGCAGTAAAGGAGTGGCTGGCCGAGGATTCCATTCATTCTGTTGCAGAAATAGAGCAGATTATCTCTAGATACGAATGGAGTTTTAAACCGAAGGGCATTTTCCATCTTGGCACCGAATTTCATGAAGTAGAAGGGGTGACTGAAAATCGTGAGTCATATATTCAAGTCCTCGACATGCCCGATATAGAAAGCTTTTTCTCGGATATTAATACGCTTCTTGGAACTGAACTGCCGGTCCAGTTTCCCCATATTACCTTATTTACACGCGGTGAAAGACCAGAGCCAGCATATTACGGTATCCCAATTCCTTCACAAGAAGAGTTCCTAAGAATGAACCCGATTGAAATAAAAAACTAAAGGAGATTTTTACTCCCTCGTTGATATAGCTGGGTTCAGAAAGTAGTCATTTTCTGAAATATATTTGACCCTTAGAACGTACTAGTATTATAAGATGAAAGGTTAAAAATGAATAAATTTATCAAATTGTTCCTGTTGGTACTGACTGTTGTTTTTAGTCTAACCGTGACACAGGGGGTCTATGCAACCGATGAAGACCCAACTATTCTCTCGGGCGGAGAGATTAAAGGCATGTCAGTTGAGGAAGTATCTACTTTCTATAATATTTCGGCAGATACATATGCGCAAAAATTAAGCGACCTATTGGGCGCAAATGTAAAAAGCACAGACGAGATACAACTACTGCACGACAACCTAGGCCTTGAACCAAGCGCGGCAAATGACATTGCTCAGTCGCTTACTGCAAACAGTATTATAAGTCCCGACCAAGTTGTGACGGAAAAAATCCAGGAAAAAGCGATTGAAGTAGCGGACCCCACAAAAAACTATTTTGTTTGGCAAATTGGTTTGGCTATTCTAGCCCTTTACGCGTTAACATGGATTCTTTCCAAGAAAGGCGTTGTTAAACCTGTGTTACATAAAAAATTATGGAATTGGATATTACTCATAAGCGTTATTCCCGCAATCTTTTTTGGCTTAATGTTGGCTGTAAAGGTAACCTATGGCGTCGGTTTTGATCTACCGTTCTCACTCACATACTGGCACGTTACTGGTGGCATCGCTATGTCTATAATTACAATCCTGCACATAATCTATCACACAAGATATTTTATCCCTGCTAAGAAGAAATAGGCCTGTTATAATATACCAAGGAGGATATATGAAAGATCCAAATTGTATATTTTGCAAAATTGTAGCTGGTGATCTGTCTGCATTTAAGGTCTGGGAAGACGAAAAACATATTGCGTTCTTAACAATTTTCCCAAATACTCCTGGTTTTACCGTTTTGGCAACAAAAGAACATCTACCAAGCTATTTTGCGGATAACGCGGACGACACTTTAGAAGCTTTTGTCAAAGCAACAAAGAAAGTGGCAAAGTTGATAGATGTGGGACTTGCTGATGTTGGCCGAACAGGACTAATGTTTGAGGGTTTCGGCGTCGATCATTTGCATGCAAAGTTCTTTCCAATGCACGGTACCACTACTGACAAATGGAAGGCTTACAATTCTGATGTTGCCAAATACTTTGATTCTTATGAGGGCTATATTTCTTCACACAACGGGCCAAGAGCAGATGACGCGGAGCTCGAAGTTATTGCAAAAAAAATCAGAGGATAAGATACCATTTTTGACTATTAACTTTATACTATTAACTCTATACTATTATTTATGCAATTATTTAAAAACATATTTTCTGGAATATCTCGAAACCTGAGGTCGAACAAGAAATTATCTACATTACTGCTCATAATAATCATCGTCTCAACTGTTTCAGCGATAGCGGGAACGGGCCTAAATTTTTTTGACAAAAAAAATCAAACAGTGAACGCCAGTGATTTGTCGAAAAAGGAATTAGATAGTTTGATTCTGGAAAACAAAGAAAAGTACGGACTAAAAAATGACTGGCTAGAGAAAAACCCTCAAGACATCCCGGTTTCCACCAAGTCGGCCGTTATATTAGATTACAACACAGGTGAACTACTTTTTGCCCAAAATGAACATGACAAATTGCCCCCAGCCAGCATCACAAAGGTTCTTACGGCGGTCGTGGTACTTGAGAACATGAAACTAGATAAACTATGCACCATTTCACAAAATGCCGCAGATACCGAACCCTACAAAATAGTTATGCGAGCCGGTGAGCAAATCAGCGTAGAAGATCTGCTTTATGGCATGATGATGCTAAGTGCAAATGATGCCGCAGTGGCGTTATCTGAATGTTATGACGGTGGTCAGCAATCATTCATAGACAAGATGAATGAGCGTGTGCAGTTACTGGGACTCACAGATAGTCATTTTATAACACCAAACGGCCTAGACGACCCTGAACACCTGTCAAGTGCTTATGATATGGCTGTTATAACTAGTTATGCTGTCAAAACGCAACCAACATTTTTAGAATATATGGGTAGAAAGCAGGATTACACCGTCGGAGAGACTGACCACAACGATTCTCACTATTTTTATTCATTAAGCACACTCTTAAAAACATATCCTGGTATGGACGGCGCAAAAACTGGCTTTACCTACGAGGCAGGGAATACATATATAGGTACTGCAGAACGTGATGGTCGTAGAATAATAATTGTTTATTTTGGCGCAAACTCCACGACTTATGACGCAGAATTAATGTTAGATCAAGGCTTTTTCTTGAATCCTAACAGTTAATAGTCTATTCTTATAAATAATAGGGGAGGGGAAGTACTTGTTACCACTTAGTGAGAAAGCTCATAAAAGAATAAACTTGGTGTCTATGATTGTTTCAGCCGTTTTACTGGCTAGTTATATTATTTTGGTTATATTTACCAAGTCTGACGTTGTATATTATGAGGGCATACGATTTGCTATTGGATTCTTGGTCATTGTGTTCTTGTATGGTGTTGCTTTTAACGATTTCTACACCAGAAATGCTAAAGCCACACTAGGAGGACTTTTTGTACTTTTATCTACTGTTCCACTTGTACTAATTGATTATCTGGGCGGACCGTTAACACCATATATTTTTATTATATACCTCTTGTTGGCAGTCGGTTTTGTATTTAATCTATGGTATGGAATATTCATAGCCACCTTATCCCTACTATACATTGGGTTGTCTTTTTTTATTCATCCAGGCGGTATTGTTGACTATCTTGGTGTACTTGCTAGCCTGATCGTTTCCTCGTTGTTTTTTAATTATTTTGGTGTCAGATATCGTGAAATGCTTTCTCAAAGTCAGCACCTGGAAAAAAGCAATTTAGACCTGTCAGCCAATCAAAATAAGGAAGAAGCCTTGCTTGCTGGTATCGCAGACGGTGTGTATGTAGTCGATATGGACAGGAACATGACTATGTTCAACGACGCCGCTTCGGAGATGACGGGTTGGTCAAAAGACGAAGCAATCGGCCTAAAATGCTGGACGTCAATGAATCTAAAGAATGAGACAGATGACTCTGTTTGCCAAAAAGACTGTCCTGCTATGGCAGTCTGGAATACTGGTGAAAATGTCATGCGCGATGATACCTGTTTTACAAAAAAACGAGGGAATAAAAAAACACAAATATCTAGCTCCTATTCCCCAATAAAGGATAAAAATGGTAAGCTCACTGGTGCTATCTGCGTCTTCCGTGATATCACTGCCAAGATAGAGGTTGAGAG
>Ga0172379_10010885_pt1 | contig 10932 bp, 12 predicted proteins | sample GrowelOW334metaG_FD_119756 | JGI IMG/M metagenome (GOLD analysis project Ga0172379, IMG submission 119756) | Groundwater microbial communities from an aquifer near a municipal landfill in Southern Ontario, Canada - Groundwater well OW334 metaG | ecosystem: Environmental > Aquatic > Deep... | reverse complement strand
CGGAAACCTGGCTGTTTATAGCCTGTTGGGGAATGGATGCGTTCAGACGACGTTCTAACGCGCTTACAGTTTCTACGCTGGCCATGCTATGTTTCCTTGAAATTAAAGTTGAATGGTGGCTGGTGCAAAAGGCCGCTTGTTATGGTGAAAGGAGGAACTCGAACTATGCTTTAGCAAGCTGTTTTTGTTCATGTTTTATTGGTAACAAGCCGTTTTGTTACCAACCCTGTTACCATCCTCTGGCAGGCTCCTTTGAATTGTATCATGGTCGGGAAAACAGTTGGCGCATAGCTCATCCTCATTTGCTCAGATAGCTTGGCGAGCACCATTGCCGATCCGGCTGACAGAAGAACATAAATTGAAAGTTTTTGCACTTCTTCCAAAACAACAAAAATTAGCTTCTCAAGTATTGTCTGGATAAGATTCTGAATCTCATAGAGATTCATTGGAAATCCCATGTTCATTTCTGCGCTTAATGATGCGCAATAAAAAAGAAGCAATATAACCTTACATGCCGCTTGTGAAAGATTTGCCAGGTGAATCCAATGTAGCGGACGCCTGCAGAGATTGCCCCCATTTGAACGTGTAAATCTCATAGACAGCACATGGTTCGCTGATCGGCAGTAGCGCTGTTGGCTTGAAATCATACTTGGCGCCTTGAGAATCAGTGGCAGCTGAGATATTCGCCACCCGACTAATTTGTTACTTATTCAAACTCATTTCAGACCAAGAGGATGGCTAGATAACGCAACACGCGAACAGCCTGTAACATGATGTATACACCATCCATTCCCATCACTAATCATCACGATGCTGCATATAGCGTTCTCGCAAAATCAAAAAATATTTAAGGCGAGCGCCGTTGCGCCGTCACACCAGAAACCACCATCGGAACATATTCAAAGACCCAGTCCGCGTAAGATGTTGCACCTTCGAATTTTTCAAATTCATCCTGGAAGTTTCCCGTCTTTATCGGCACTGCCGTACTTGCACTCGCTATACCGGAAATCCCGCCATCTGCGACGCGAATAAGCCTCCATTCGCCCTTTCCAATGCTCATGGGATCGGGATAGAGCGTCCGCAGATGGGATTTATGGGCGGAACGCGGGTCTTTCACCAAGTCGCCCAGCGATTTTGGGTAAGTTTTAACAGGCTTACCGGATTCATAATAGCTTTTGATAGCTTGACGGTAGGCCATGCCACGAAAAAGCAATTCCGCTTCGCGATCCATCTGCCGTGCTCGCGAAGCGTAAGTTGTTGCCACTTCAGCAAACATCCCCATGACTATCACCGCCACAAGGATAATTACATAGGTAAAGCCGCGCTGCCTACTTTTTGGATTCCCAACTGTTGATATCGGCATTGTCACCTTCTCCGCCTTCTTTGCCATCCGCTCCATAGGAAATAATCTCATAACCACCATTTCGCCCGGGAGTCCGATAAACATAGGGGGTACCCCAAGGATCGGCTGGGGTATCTTTTTTCAGATATGGCCCGCCCCATTTCGACTCCCCTTCCTGACGGGTGCGCAATGCGGCGAGTCCCTGCTGTTGCGTTGGAAATTTTCCTATATCGAGGAAGTATGAATCGAGGGCTGTCATGAAGTTCTCGATCTGTGCACGAGCGACTGACTGTTTCGCCGGATTGATACGCTGGTAAAGAACCGGCCCCACAAGCGCTGCAAGCAAACCGATGATGACAAGCACAACGAGCAGTTCGGTAAGCGTAAAGCCCCTTGATGAAAAGAAACGGTGACGCATTGTCAATCCCCTTTTAATGAAAGTGCCTGAGCCCATAAACCAGGCTCAATGAACAAGCTCAAATTTTCAATATAGCTTTATGTTACCAGTCGCGGTACGGCCTGCCATCAGAACCGGTTCCTTCTGCCCCACTGTGCACGTCAACAATTCCGCCTCCCGGACCCTCGCCAGATACTTCGATCCAACTGCTCGTGCGATCAGTCAAAGGATCAACCGGTAGCCTGCGGATATAGCGTTTATCAGCAAGTTGCTCAAGATTCTCCGGATAATGGCCAGTGTTGGCATAATAATCATCAATTGCCTTGCGCAATACCTGCAAATCTTCCTTGAGTGCCGATTCTCTGGCTTGGTCAACGGATTTCGTCGCCACCGGCATCACCAGACTCGCAAGTAGCGCCACCAGAACCAGAACCAGCAGAAGTTCGACCAGGGTAAATCCATTGCGCAGACATCTACTCACGGGCTCACCAGTCACGATAGTGCGTGCCATCGAGCGCAATCTTTTCGCTCGCCGAGCGGATATCGTACACATCCTTTCCGCCCCAGATTGTGGCATCCAGGTCATCTTGATAGCCGCGTATCGTCCAGCTATCCTCTGGCGGCATGTCTGTCGCAGCGAAGGGATCGCGTGGAATACGACGCAAATAACGACGTTTGCCGCCTTTCGCATCACTGCTCTCGATACCCTCCACCAGCGTCTGGAGTGTACGCGGATAGCCTTCCTCGCTGGCGCTGGAATTAGTCTTCGAAATCTTGCCGCTCACCCAGTCAGTGTGAAAGCTGTCAATGGCAGTGCGCACTTCGCGCAGCACGCGATGCAATTCAAGTTCCTTGGAGCGAGTCACTATTGTCTCGACAAATGGCAGGGCCGCAGCGGCTAGAATGGAAAGGATCGTAAGCGTGACAAGAAGCTCGATCAGCGTAAATCCCACCATGGATGATGGCCGCGATCGCAACGTGCCACCCGATGCTGTCAATCTACTTGACGACCACACGTGAAGCACGCACCTGAACATTCACCGCTACTCCGTCTGCACCTGAAAGAGTTGGCGACCGGTACACGATATAAGACGTACCCGGCCGTTCTCCGCGCATCACGATGCTTGCCAGCACACCGCTTCCCTGCGCCGGTTCATTCCCGGGGAAGCCAAGCTTGACTCTGATGACACCACGAACTTCATCCGCATCGACTTTGAAGTCGTTGACCGCGAAACTTCCCGCCTCATTTCGCAAATATTTCACCAATTGTGGATTGAACAACACCTCGGCTGCCATACCAGTCGCGCTATCCAGATTAGCGCCCGTAAGATTGATGACAAACTCGCTGCCGGTTGCGCTTTCATAGACTGCATCAGAGAAAGCAAATAACGGCTGCCTTCCCAATGCTGCGGCTTGCGGGATATCTACGGCATCTTTAGCCGCAGTTACCTTTTCCTCCGCAGGGGATACTGCCTGTACCTTCGCAGATTCGGATGCTGCTTTGACAACTTTAGCCTCGCCGACCTTCCCGGATGGGGGAAGCATAGCTGACGTTTTACCCGGATCAGCCGCCGAGTCAAAACTACCAAAGAGGGCTTGGCTGGTGAACCTATCTTCAGAGCCTGAGGTAAACATCTGCGCGTCCCTATCAGGCATATCCCAACCGCGTACGACTCGCGGCGTAATGGTAAGCAACACATCCGTGCGCCCACTGGAATCATCACTGGATGTAAATAGTGCTCCGACCGCAGGAATATCTCCCAATAATGGAATACTGAGATGGGTCTTGCGATCTTCGTCGCGAATCAGCCCGCCAATAATCGCAGTCTCACCGTCGCGCAGCAACATAAATGTTTCCGCATTGCGTGTACCGATACTGTATGCAGGATCATTCTTGGTGCCGATATTCTGGCCCAATGAACTCACCTCAAGGTTAACTTTGACAGTTACTGAATTGTCCAGATGAATGATCGGCTCAGTATTGAGCATGATGCCTATTTCCTTGTAATCGTAAGTGGTGCGCACCTGTCCGGTGGCATCCTGAATGACGGCGGCACGCAGTGGAACGCGATCACCGATATGTATCTTGGCACTTTTACCGCTTAAGACACGTATCCTTGGATTAGCCAGGATTTTCGCGTCCACATCCTGCTTGTAAAAGTTAAAGGTCGCAGCCGGCAGGGTGAGTACGGCGGTATTCTTCACCGCGTTCGCAATGCTGCCGGATAACGGGATGGTTGCGGTAGTAGGAACTGCGGCAGTTACGCTGTATGGACTCAGATCAAGCCCGAGGCGTTCCGCCTTGGAACGATTCACCTCCAGAATCTCGACTTCCAGAACAAGCTCGGCAGGTCGCCGGTCGTTAGCCGCTATAACCTTGCCTGCCACCCTGATCGCCTCCTCTGTATCGCGGACAACGATCGTGTTGAGGTCGTCGTTGACGATAAGCTTCTTGAGGGGAACGAGCCCTTTAAGGATATCGGCCATTTCCTTGGCGTGAATGTTGGTGAGCTGAAAAACGCGCACCATCTGGTCTTCGTACTGGCCGCGTTTCTCTTTACTGTCTGGCGCGATCAGTATCGTATTTGGGCCCACCTTTTTATAAAAAGTCTTGGTTGTGGCAAGAATCAGGTTAAGCGCTTGTTCGAACGCCACATCTTTGGCAAACAGCGTAACTGGCGCAGTTTTGACACCCTCGTCAAAAACCACATCAATACCAAATGACTTCGCAATAAACTCGAATGCCGTACGCAGATCAGTCTGGCGAAAGTTGAGTGTGATCGGTGAACGCGATGTCACCTGCAAACGTTCGCCACCCTCATCTTTTATCGCTTGCTTGTCGATACGCGCAAGCATATCCGCAGCAGGTTTGAATTCCGGGTAAACCTCTACGGCTCGCCTCAACAGGCTACGCCCTTCATCAGGTTGGCCGGCATCCAAAGCCCGCAATGCTTCGGCGTACAGATTGTTGGCCTCCTTGCGCTGCAAGACCTGTCCCATTGCCTGCAAAAGTTTGCTGTGATTCGGCATCGCAGCAAGCCCTTGTTGAAATTGGATGATGGCACCATCAAGATTATCCTGTTCCAGCAAGGCGATGCCCCGCTGGTAGTAATGATCCGCTGCCTTAAGCTCCGTCTGTTTGAGGCGAGACTTGTATTCGACATCAGTGGGGTTGTCGGCAGCGGCCTTGCGATACACCAGCACTGCCTTCATCCATTCATCCTGGGCAATGTAATTGTCCGCAACTTGCTGCACCGGGATGGCACAGGCCCCGACAATCAGCCCCCCAATCAGCATGGCCGCTATATGCCGTGATGCGTGGGACCTGGCTCTTACGTATTGATAAAACATCCACCCTCCGATTCAAAAACTGATAACCGCCCCGCAATAACATGGGGTTGATTCCGGCGCTTCCCCGATAATATTGGATTTATTTACAGCTTGCTGTTCATTAATTCATACTTGGCCGGCACCGCTGTCCGAAGGTTCCAGTAAATGCCATTATTTCCCAGACACGGCGATCTGCCCGCCGACCCCGGTGATGGGGTCTCGCAAAACCACACCATCGGACACGATTTTTTCCACTACAAAGCGACTGCCGACCTTGTCTCCTGTGGTGACCAGTAATGGATCCCCCCCATTAAGGATATAGGCCTGGATGCGCTTGTCACGGACCGACACGCCCACACAACGTATCTGGGCAAATTCTGCCTGCGCGGAATCAAGCGCCAGTTCCTCGGGTGACTTGGCAGGTGGCTCCCGGATAATATTCGGCACAACCTTGACCGCAGGCTTTGCCAACGGGATATTCTTCGGACGGAAAAGATCCCTGCTCAAAGGTAATTGTTTATCGGCAGGCAGCGCCCTCACCTCGAAATCCTCCAAACGAAATGCTGTAGATAATTTTTCTGCTCTCTCTGCCGAAACTTTCGTCACTGGCATCCAGCGCCAGATATTAAGCACTATGAGCGCCGCGACGACGCACACAACGGTGATATTCCGGCGCCTTGTTACTGTCATGGTTGGGAACCCGCCGTTCTGCGATAGGTTATCAAGTTGAGTTGCGCCTTTATCGCGGAAGAGTTCGATGAGTGTCCAAGCATCGCCTCCTGCACGACGGTAAAAGTCGGCAACTCCTGCAAGCCTGAAATAAAACTGCGCAAGTCAGGATAGGCGGCCTGCAACGTCAATACATGCACGAACGAAGCGTATTCGTCTTTCGCCTTACCCTCTTCGTAGGCCTCGGAGATGATTTTCACATGGTGCCGGTGCGCCAGTACTTCCAGGTTTTGTACCAGAACCGCCTGCGTAGCGGAAGCATCGAGCTTGCTCTCTATCTGTCTCACCTGCTGGGCCGCGCGTCCGGAAACCTGTGCTAATTTTGCACTGAAATCCGCATTGAAAATCTCACGCCGCTTGTCATCGATCCTGGTTCTGAGGCTTTCTGCGGCATCCCTCGCCGGCCACCAATAAACTGCCCCTACGACAGCAAGCAGCAACATCGACAGCATAAACGCCGCAATACTGGCACGCACACGCGGATGCCTGAACGAAAAGAGAAAGTCATCTTTTGTTGAATCATAAATCATGATTTTTCCCGCAACTGGATTTCAAATTGAATGGCGTGTTTCGCATCCTCGGAGCGTTGTGCCTGACGCGTCAAGAGGACTTGGGAAAAATGTCCCGATCGATCCAGCCTATCCATGAATTCTGTCAACAGCTCCGCGCGATCCGCCTCCGCCACCAACTTGGTTTCGCCCTCTCTCGCGCGGTATTGCAGGCTCACGAGCCATACCCTGTCCGGAATGAGTTTTTCCAGGCGAGCCAAGAGCAGCGGAAGTGACTGCCCAGCCGTTCCGGTGAGCCCATTCAAAGCCAGCACCTGGGACTGCAATGCAACAAGCTTATCGTGTGGCGGCAAAACACCCGGCATCGATGTTTCACGACTGCGATAGCGCGAGAACTGCTCTTCAAGCGCCGGCAATTCCGCCGAAACCTGGCGTGCGGACGCATATAGCAGAGTAGCAATAACCACCGCCGCAGCACTCAGCAACAGGAACATCCCGGTCAGGTACGGCATCATTCGCCCCGCCGGGCTGGAAAAATTGGTGGATATTTTCATATGCGCGGTACCGCAGCGGCCAACACGCCGGAAGGGATCTTTTGCATGGACAGACCCGGCGTCACGGAAAAATTTTCGGTCGCGCCCAGTTGTACGCAAGGGATTTTCATGCGCGTTTCAAGCCGCGCAACCATTGAGGCACGATCATCCTCATTCGCACAAAGATATATGCCACCTATCCTGCGCCCGGGCACACGCAAAACATAAGATACGATCAGGCGTTCGATATCCTGAGCGATAACTTCATGCTCTTCATCCTTGCCTGTACTTGTATCGCGCCAGCGGCTTCTGACAAATCTCGGACGTTGATCGCCATCCCAAAACAAGATCGACCAGGTCTCCGGCTCAACCGAAATCAACACCCCGTCGCCAGAACCCGCCTTGACGACGCCATAAAACCGGTTGAATAAATGGCTGATCGAGATATCGATAACGCTGGGCACAAGACCGGCTGCTCGACAGGCGTTGTTCAGGCAATCCAGCCACGCGCGCTGAATGAATATCGCCAGCAACAAACCTCGCTCGCCCTCTTTGCTGATCACTTGGGTTGCACACTGCATTTGCGTCATCTTTGGAAGTTCCTTTTCGAAACGAAACCGGGCAAGCGCCGTTCGCTCATGTTCCGCTTCGGGAAGCGCATCGAATTCCATAACCTGGAGTACCGCTGCCGGATCTGGCAGGGCAATCTGCAAAGGCAAATACGTTTGCGGAACCGATGCCGCAAGTCGTTGCATGGCCTGCACAAGGATTGCGCAATCTTCATCGCACGGCGACGACTTTGCAAAGGGAACAAATGGCAGCCGTTCCTCGGCTGCGTGAGTAATGCGAAAACCCGCCCCGTCATACCGGGCGCGCACCGCCACCATCCTGTATCCGCAAAAACCGATACTGATAGTACCCGGTGGTGAAGGCCACAACCTGGCTATCAAACTACTCCACAAACGTGACACGATTGATCTCTTTGAATGTGGTTTCTCCCGCCAATACTTTGCCAATCGCTGATTGACGAAGCGTAGTCATCCCATCTGATACAGCAAGGGACAACAACTCTTCGGCTGGGCGGCGATCGACGATCATTTGACGAATGCGCGGCGTCAACACCAGCAGCTCCGTGATCGCCTTGCGCCCGCGATAACCCGTACCGTTGCAATTCCCGCAGCCGGCCCCTTCATACCATTTACGCCCGGCATACTGCCGCGGATCGATTCCCGATCGCTCCAGCAAATCATGGTCAACGGCCACCTCCCGCTTGCATTCCGGACAGATCATGCGCACCAGACGTTGAGCCATGACGCAGTTGAGCGCCGATACAAAATTATAGAGATCAAGACCCATGTGGGTAAAACGCCCGATCACATCGATGGAATTGTTGGCATGCACCGTAGTGAACACCAGGTGCCCGGTCAGCGCAGACTGGACAGCAATCTGTGCCGTTTCCGCATCACGGATCTCGCCAACCATGATCTTGTCCGGATCGTGCCGCAAAATAGAACGCAAGCCGCGCGCAAATGTGAGTCCCTTCTTCTCATTCACCGCGATTTGTACCACTCCATCCAGCTGGTACTCCACCGGGTCCTCGATGGTAATGATCTTTTCTTCGCCAAGATTCAGTTCGGTCATTGCGGCATAAAGCGTTGTCGTTTTACCGCTGCCTGTAGGGCCGGTGATCAGTACCATGCCATAGGGTTCATGCACGCATTTCCGAAAATGCTTCAGGACCTCGTCGCCGATGCCGAGATTTTCAAGCCGCAAATTGCGCATATCGTCGGAAACCGAAGATTTATCGAGAATGCGGATCACGACATCCTCACCGAACACGCCGGGCATGATCGAAATACGAAAATCGATGTCCCGGCCGCTGAAGCGCAACCTGAACCGTCCATCCTGGGGAATGCGCTTCTCCGCGATATCGAGCTCGGCCATCACCTTCAGCCGCGAGATCAGCGAACTGTGATGCCTTCGATCAAGCACCTCGGTAGCCGGATAAAGTACGCCGTCGATCCGATACTTGAGGACCAATCCCTTCTCGTATATCTCGATATGCACATCGCTTGCGTTCTTCTGTATGGCCGCCAGCAACACCGTATTGATCAGCTTCACCACCGGGCTGTCGGCACCGTCACCCAACTCATCCAGCCCGACGACTTGCTCCCTGCCCTCCTCGCCCTCCTTGACAATTGCCAGGCGAAAATCCTGGGATACGCCTTTAAGCACCTGATCCGTGCCTTCGCTGCGTTTCAGTGCGGCAGCGATCGCGCGCGCACTGCCCACCAGCAGCTCGATGCGCACTCCCGACAGGCGTTCAAGCCGTTCCGCCAACGCGATATCCGTCGGATCGGAGACCACCACATGCAGCACCTTGCCCTCGCGCCGATATGGCAAAACCCCGTATTCGTAGGCTCGTTCCGCAGGAATGGACAAAAATAATTCGGGGGGCGAAGTGAATCCGTCCAGATCCACATAAGGAATGCGCAACTGCTCTGCCAGCGCCTCCGCAAGTTGCTCCGGCGTCACCAGACCCTCTTGCAGCAACCCTTCGGCAAAACCGGCTTTTGCCGGATCCCTTCCGATCAGGTGATCGTTGCGGAGATAGCCAAGCGCCAGCAATATTTCCGCCAGCGAGCGGTGAAGAAATGGATGATTCATTTTATGACATCGACAATATAAAAGATTGGAAGATACATGACGATGATGATTCCGCCAACAAACACGCCCATCAACAGCATGAGTATAGGCTCAATCAGCGCCATCATCCTGGTCAGGCTGTTCGATAAAGCCTCCTCATGGAATACGGCCACCTCGCTAAGCATATCCTCGAGTCCGCCTCCAGCCTCGCCTACTTCGATCATCTTGACCGCGGTAGGAGTAAGCAGCCTGGTCGAAGTCATAGCCGCAGCAAGACTCACCCCCTCCATGACCTGCCTTCTCACCTCCTTGAGCAATTCGGCTCGATGTCGGTTAGGCAGCGACTCGGCGGTGATCTGCAATGCTTCAACCAGCGTCGTTCCACCCGACAGCAACGTTTCCAGTGTCCGTGCAAGCTGCGCACTCGCCGTGTTGCGATAGATCTTCCCCATTAGCGGGAGCCGCTCCTTGAGCGCATCGATGCGGATACGTATCGACTGGTCGCGCAGCAGACGTTGCCAGAACAGCCACCCCACCACGCCCAGCAACACCGTTAGCGGAGCAGCATAAGGCATCATTTCAACTATCGTGATGAGTGCCCTGGTCGGGGCCGGCAATTGCGCCCCGAAATCGGCATACAGAGAAACGAAGCGTGGCAGCACAAAGACGAACAACACCGCAAGGATCACCGCCAATGTGATCAGCAAGAATGCGGGGTAAGACAAGGCGTGCCCGACCTTGCGCATCAACTCCACGCGATGGCGAAGATTGACCTGATATTTAGCCAGCACCTGCGGCAAAGCGCCGGTCTTCTCCCCGGTCTTGAGTGCGGCAAGATACAGGCCGTCGAAGACATCACCGTGCTGCGCACAGGCCTCGGACAGTGACATGCCGCCACGCACCGACTCCTCGACATGACGCAGCACCTGTGAAAGTTGCGGACTATCCGGTCGTTCTGCAGCAAGACGTAACGCCTCAGGTATGGTCAATCCCGCACGCAGCAACGCAGTGAACTCCTGGTTAAGCAACAGAAAAGCTTCCGGCTTAACGCGTTGCCGGCTGGGCAACCCCAAGCCGGAACGCTTCAAGCGAAGCTCCTGCGCCATAAATCCCCGGCGAGCCAGATCCATGCGCAACGCCTGCTCCGACAAAGCCGACTCCTCCCCCTCTATTCGTGAGCCGCTTTCGGCTAGCGCTGTATATTTGTAGACCGGCATGACTGCATAATGCCGCACCCAGCACTCAAGTGCAACGTGGTGATCATGGGAAATGCTAGTGGAGATGCTTACTCATGGTGAGGTCGTTAACGCAACACCAGTTAACGCGTTGTTGGTCTCGACGCTCTCCGGCTGGGCGTTGTCCTTGTCGGCGATGGCACCCAGGTAATAGGTGCCCGGTGCCAGGTTCGCGGGGATGGTGGCGCTGGTGTTCGCCGTCGAACTCGCT
>Ga0172379_10010884_pt1 | contig 10932 bp, 9 predicted proteins | sample GrowelOW334metaG_FD_119756 | JGI IMG/M metagenome (GOLD analysis project Ga0172379, IMG submission 119756) | Groundwater microbial communities from an aquifer near a municipal landfill in Southern Ontario, Canada - Groundwater well OW334 metaG | ecosystem: Environmental > Aquatic > Deep... | reverse complement strand
GGGCTCTCGTACCGGAATCCGAATGAGTAATGGTGAAAATTGCATCTGACGTGGTCATACTTGTAGTCCTTATCAGGCGAAAATGTTCATGTTCTAGCTGTGGCGATGAGTACGGTTCCGCACAACACGAACAAGGCGGCAGGGGCCCACGCCCCGACGATAGGAGGGAAGTATCCGAGTTTTGCCATCATCATGGTTATCATTTGGCATACATAGTAGATCACCGAAGCGACAAGGCTAGCCAAGAGACTCATGAGCAGCACGTTCTTTCTGAATCGTCCCCCTACCGCAACGGATAGGACAAGCACGACGAAAGGAGTGGCGGCAAAAGCATATCTTTTATAATAATCGGCTAATGCGCCCGCAACCGGAAGCCCGGCACTTCCCAAATCATTAATAAAAGCCGCGGCGTCTTTTGCCTTTAGTTCCTCGACTTCCATCGAATTCCTTCTGAAAGTCTCAGGTCGCTCGGTGAATTCTTTGTTTTTCTCATACTTTTCGTTAATTAGTTGACCATTAAAAAAGCGATATTCAAGACCATTTTCCAAAGTCCAAGCCCCGTCTACCCAGCGGGCTTTTCGAGCTTGGATAAAACGTTTGAAAGTTCCGTTTTCTGTTCTTTCCACCACCGCTAAGCCATTAAGCGACTTTTCAATATCGTTATAATAATCGACGGAGTACACTAGTTTGCCTTCGGAGGCTTTTACAACAACATCAGATTCGTTCGAAGAACGTTGCTGATGCAGCAAAGTCCGTGAGAGCTCTTTTTTTATTTTAGAGGATTTTATGACAATCTGATCTTCAAAATGAAAAGAAGCAAGCGAAAGCACACCGCCCAAGATGAATAAACTAAGAGCCAAACGTTTTAAAGGTATTCCCGTCGCGAATACGATGATAAGCTCGTTACGAGCGTATAAATCTCCAAAAGTATACGCCGCCGCAAATAATAACGCTATTGGCAAAGAGTAGGAAACACATTTTGGAAGATAAAAAAAAGCGACTCGCGCAATGTCGAACACGGATGCATCATATGCGAGATACCGCCAAAGATTGGCAAACAAATCAATCAATTGAAGTAAAAGTACAAAAAGAACCAAGCCGATGAGAAAAAGAGGCGCAAATTGTTTCAGTATGTATTTATCAATTGTTTTCATCGCCGTAACCGTGCCGCGGTAAGTATCAATCCGATAATGATCGCGACGATGTTTGGGAGCCACATCGCCCAAAAAGGTGAATAACCAAGACGGACGCCCAGTGTCTGACCACCTATCAACAATGCCCAGTATACAACGGCAATAATGAGTCCTACCGCGAATCCGAGTGATTGTCCGCTCTTTCGCGCGAAAAGGCCCAAAGGTGTCGCTAGAAACACAAAAGAAAGCGCTCCAAAAGGTATTGAGAATTTTTTATAGTATTCGAGTTTATATACACGCAAGTTGCGGTCTTCAAGTGTTTCCAAAATGTCGTTGATGTCTTTTTTTATTTTTGCAAGTGTGGATGATCGTGTATTCCACGCGGAATCCTCCGGACCTTTTCTTAAAGCGCCTTCCAGATCTTTCATCGATTGAAAGGAATTTTTCTTTTTTTCCTCGGTTTTCGTCGCAAGTAGAAATTTCTTCTTTCTAATTTCAACGGCGACGTCGGTTGAGGACATTTCTCTTGGCCCCGGGGTGCCAATGGACTGTACGAGATCCTTTTGCAATATTGTGTAGATTAACTGTTTCGATATCGCGTAATCATAATCGCCGCGTGAACTATCCTTAACGGATTGAATGAATGTGTCACCAAGTTCGAGAGAAAGAGAATCGCCCTTCCCTTCTTCAAGTTTTGCGGTACCGGAGACAATGATTCGGCGCTCGCCTTCATTTGTCCGGTCAAAAATAAGAAGGTCGGATATCTTGCGATCGGCAACCTTCCCGGTGATAATTACAGTATCTTTGTAACGTTTTACCGTATTTGATTCCAACTCCATTGCAGGAGTAGATAAAAGCAGCTTTTTATAGAATTTTCCGAATTCCAGGGTGCCGGCCGGCAAGAGCACGTCGTTCGCAAAGAAAGAAAGCAAAGAAATAGCCGCACCGAGAACTAGAACGGGTATAAAAACGACTCTGTAAGAAAATCCGGAAGCCCGTATGATCAAAATTTCATTATCGGATGTCATTCTCCCGACAGCCATCAAAATGCCGACCAAAGACGCAAAGGGTGCCGCCATCGCGATTATTGCGGGAAGAGAAAAAAGGATGAGCAAGGCAACTTGGTGCGGCGGAGCCCTTTTGGAAAGGATTTCTTCCGCCATGAGCAAGAGTTGATTAATAAAAAATATAAAAAAGAAAAAGAGAAACGAAACGAAGAAAGAAAAGGCACCTTCGCCGATCACATAACGATAAATCGTCGAGTATGTCGCTGTTGAGCGCCTATTCCGCATCATACACCGGTGGAACCGAACCCGGAAGATGACCTGACGGAATCAGATAATTCCGAGGTTTCGGAGAATGCCGCCCGGCTAACCGGAGCAATAATCAATTGTGCGATCCGATCGCCATCGTTTACGACAAACGGATGATCGCCATGGTTAATGAGAATAATTTGAACCTCTCCGCGATAGTCCTCGTCGATAGTTCCTGGAGAGTTTAATACGGTAACACCCTTTTTGAGGGCTAAGCCGGATCGCGGTCGTACTTGTCCTTCAAAGCCGGGGGGCAGTTCCATTTTTATACCGGTAGGGATCAATTGCCTTTCACCGGGCGCAAGATTAACGCTTTTGTCCAAGCGCGCCGAAAGATCAGCACCTGCCGCTCCATCAGATCCGTATGTAGGTATTTTAGCACGTGTGGAAAGTTTCTGGATTTTAATTGTGGGACGCTTATCCATTAAACACTCCTAATTTTTTAACCAGTTTTTCAGCCGATAGCATGAAGCTTTTTTTTGCTTTTGCGGGACCGAGGGCAAAAATCAGAGGTTCCGATTCGCGAATAAAATGAAACAATGATTCATTCGTCTCATTTGCGGTGACTACACTAACGAGCTCGGATGAATCGGAGATTGAAATCGGATCGGTATTATACATTTTTTGTCGTGCGATACGGCGCATACGGTGCTCAATATCCATCGATTCCAATTTCATCCCGCCGCGTATCTGTGCTTTTGAATCGGATATTTCTTGTTTGGAAAATCCGTTGGAATCAAAAAGCCGAACAATTTCTTCGGCAATCCCTTCTACAAGTTGCGGCAAAGTGTCTATTGTCGAGGACGCAAAAATAGTCCATAGCGTCGCGTCGGAAAGCAAAGAAGGCGCTGAATATATAGAATAACACAAACCACGTTGTTCACGCAGGGTTTGAAACAAACGCGAACTCATTGAATCGCCCATCGCCGTATTCGCGACTTGTAGGCCATAATATGAACTTTGAGACATGACCCCGGGAAGTTGAAATGAACAGAATATTTGAACGTGCTGGAAAGGGGCGCTTTTGAAAAACGCGCCAGAAGCGGATGGCCAAATAGGTGCGATTCTTTTTACGGGTTTTTGGGAGATTGGGAACGCGCCGGCGAAGGTTTTTTTGACACGATCAAAACTTACGTCTCCGGCAACGGTTACGAGATCGGCTGATCCAGAGTAGCAGTTTTCGAATGTGTTATACACTGTGTCGCGCTTAAGGCCAGCGACATCGGAACTTGTCCCGCCGATTTTCCTCCCAAGCGGGTGATCTTTCCACAAAAGCTCCGCGAAGGCGTCTGTGGCGACTTCTTCCGGGTCATCCTCAGCCGCGGAGAGTTCATTTTCAATAACGGTCCGTTCACGCTCAAATTCATTTGCGTCAAAAACGGCGTTTTGAGTCATATCTATCAGAATTTCAGCGGTCTTTTCAAAGCCGTCAGCTGGAACGATCGCGAAAAACGATACTGCCTCCCGTTCGGTAAACGCGTTTATCGAACCGCCAAGACTGTCGATCTCACGAGCGATCTGAAAGGCGTTTCTTGTCCGAGTGCCTTTGAAGAGCATATGTTCAATGAAGTGGGTAGAACCTTTTTCGTTCTCCCTTTCATCGCGTGAGCCTCTTCCGTACCAAACGCCGACGGCCGCAACTTCCGTCGCGGCCGTCGAGTCGACGATACAAGCCGTACCGCCGACGAAATCTTCACTTTCAATCAAGCCTTTTCGTTCCCCTCGATCGCGTCGATATAGGAAAGGTTCAGGCGACCCATTTTGTCAACTTCAAGAAGCTTCACAGGAATGCGCTGGCCTTCTTTGACTACATCGGTCACGTTGGCGATGCGCTGGCGAGAAAGCTTTGAAATGTGGCAGAGTCCTTCCTTTCCAGGTAGAATTTCCACAAAGGCGCCGAAATCCATGATTCGCTTGACCACGCCGTCGTAAATACGGCCGACTTCCGGATCCTCTACGATTCCGATAACCGCGGCTTTCGCGTCATCGGCGTTCTTGGAAGTTTTTCCGTAAATTGTGACCGTGCCGTCGTTTTCAGTGTTGATCGTTACCGAGTAACGTTCGCACAAGCCCTTGATATTTTTTCCGCCCGGTCCGATGAGGAGCCCGAGTTTTTCCGGATCAATTTTCATGGAAGTGATTTTCGGCGCGTATTCGCTGATGATTGTAGAAGGCTTGTCCAGCGTCTTATTCATAATGGAAAGAATATGGAGTCGTCCACGCTTGGCTTGATCCATTGCCTTACGCATGACGTCGGAACTGACACCCGCGATCTTGATGTCCATCTGGAAACCGGTGATACCGTTTTCAGTACCGGCAACCTTGAAGTCCATATCGCCGAGGTGGTCTTCCTCTCCGAGAATATCGGATAGGACCGCGAAACGGTCACCCTCGGTAATCAAGCCCATAGCGATACCGGCAACCGGCCTCTTCATTGGGACACCGGCGTGCAGCATGGAAAGTGTCCCTCCGCACACGGAGGCCATCGATGAAGAACCGTTAGATTCTAGTATTTCGGAAACTACGCGGATGGTATACGGGAATTCTTCACGGGAAGGAACCATCGCTTCAAGTGATCGGCGGGCAAGATATCCATGGCCGATTTCGCGGCGGCCGGTGTTGATCCGTCCGACTTCACCGACGGAATAGGGCGGGAAGTTATAATGCAAAAGAAACCGTGAACGTTTGTCGCCGTCTATATCGTCGAAAACCTGTTCGTCGAAAACCGTACCGAGTGTGGTGACCGCGAGCGCTTGGGTTTCGCCGCGGGTGAAGAGCGCCGACCCATGGGTGCGGGCAAGTACACCGGTTTCGCAGGAAATGGCGCGAATATCTTCGGTGCCGCGCCCATCGACGCGGATACCTTTGTTGAGGATCGAACCGCGTAGGATGTCGTACTCCATTTCTTCAAAAAGAGCATCGAAAAGTTTTTTCTGCATCGCGTCGGAGAGCTGCTCCGCGTAGGTCGCCGCAAGGTCCGCTTTAACGGCTCTGATCGCGTCGCCACGTTCGAACTTGCCTTTGACGAAGCACGCGGTCTCCAATCGAGGATACGCGGCGTCGCGCATCGCTTTTTTGTTGAGAAGTTCGACCTTGTTTTCGGTGAGCGGCAATTTAGCCTTGCCGGCGAGTTCACGGAATTTGTCTTGGAGAGTGCATAGTTCAGCGATGAAAATCTTCGCTTTTTCAAGCGCGGCGATCATCAAGTCTTCATCGACTTCGCTGGCGCCGCCCTCTACCATCGTAATGCCGTCTTTCGTCCCGGCGACAACGATTTCCAGACGCGATTTTTCGATCTGTTCATAGGTGGGGTTAACGATAAGTTCGTCCCCGACGGCGCAGACACGAGCTGACGCTACCGGTCCGCCGAAAGGAATGTCGGAAATATGAACGGCGGCCGATGACGCGAGGATGGCGAGCATATCCGGCGGGTTAACTTGGTCGGCGGAAATCGTGGTTGGAATGATCTGAATATCTCTGCCGAAACGTTTGTCGAACAAGGGTCGCATCGGTCGGTCAATGAGACGGGAAACCAGGATTTCCTTATCTTTCGGGCGGCTTTCGCGCTTGATAAAACCGCCGGGAATCTTTCCGGCAGCGTAATATTTCTCGTTGTAATCGACAGTGAGCGGAACGTAATCGAGACCTTCTTCAGCACTGTCCGAGGTACACACGGTCGCCAGAACGGCGGCACCAGCGTATTGCGCGAACACGGAACCGTTCGCTTGTTTTGCCATGCGACCCGTTTCGAGGATAAGATCCTCGCCCGCTATTTTAAGGGTAACTCTTTGTACCATGTATTAACACCTTAAGGTGGAGCGGCGCTCGGTCGCGTCGCCGCGATTATCGACCGAACTTAATCGGCCTGATAACGCTTAAATGAAAAAGGGCCCGGTCCGCTTATGCCGAACAAAGTTCGGCGAGCGTTCCGGGCTCGTTCCGCGTTATTTGCGGAGTCCAAGCTGCTGGATCAAGGAGCGGTATTTCTCCAGATCCGTGCGCTGTATGTATTTAATCATTCGGCGGCGCTGGCCGACGAGCATCAAGAGTCCTCTCTGGCTCGATTTATCCTTTTTAAAGGTTTTGCAGTGCTCGGTGAGCTGATTGATCCGCTCCGTAAGCAACGCGACCTGTACCTCTGAAGCGCCGGTATCCTTTTCACTTTTGCCGAAACGTGAAACTACGGACGTAATTTGCTGTTTATTCAACGACATATCTATACTCTCCTTGCAACCTATCTGATGAATTCGACGTACTTTACGACGCCGATTCGAGCGGGAACGCGAACGCGACCGCGATCGATTTCAATTTCGCATTCTGTCCCTAAAGAAGAAAAATCGTTCTTAACTATAACGGGGTACCGGCCATTCGGCGGCGTTATTCGACGCGTCGAGCCAACATCGTATTCGACTGAGGCCGCATCCGGGGTTGTGGATGCCGAACCTAGATCAAGCACAAAGCTTCGCCCGAGAAGAGCCGTAGCCTCAACGAGGTTTCCAGCCGCAATCGCGGTACGGATACGACTTGAACTGACCGGCATACCGCCCCAGAGCACTGGGGTGACAATATCGGTCGGGATGCCGTCCGCTTCATTTAATGAGCGGATTCGTTCAGCATCGGTATCAAGACGATATCCGCAGCGAAAATCGCTGCCGACGGCCAAATAACGCAGTTTACCCCGATCTTTTAAAAGATCGACGAAATCCTTCCCCGACAGTTTACCGAAATTACCGGAAAAGTCAATGAGGACGGTGAGAGCCACCCCCAGCTTTTCAAAGGCGTCTAACTTTTGATCCAAGCTGAAAATATTGCCATCGAAGTCCTTCGGCCGAAGGATTTCCTTTGGATTTTCCAGAAACGTAAAAACACTTGGAGACAGGGTCGCATCAAACGTGAGGATTCGGTCTATCAGAGCTCTATGGCCTAGATGAAGGCCGTCAAAAACGCCAACGGTAGCTGAGCGCGCTTCAAATGGCAACGGTTGCGTAACGAAGGAATCCCATGAAACTATGTTCATAAATCCTCCGGCCGCGCGGCGACGTATCCGTATCTACGTTTGCCGTTTTCGCAAGTTATGACAGCCAAAAAGAGACCATCTTCTCGCATAAGCGCCACATCTTTATTTTCCGCGATATTTACAAACCAGGCCTCGTCGATCGGCTTGCCGTGAGTAATGTGAAGCGCTTGATCGGCAGGAAGCCGAATTGTCGGGAGTTTTATCGCCGAGAAGGAGCGCTCATCTATAGGGCGTAAGGCGTCTCGTATCGTTTTTTCCGGATTGGACGAAGCGAAAGGATCGACGGCTTCACTCAGTTCAAAGCCCGCGACGCGGGTACGAAGCAGCGCGGTCAAATGCGCGCGGGAATCGCAGCCTAGCGCGATATCGCGCGCCAAGCTGCGAATATATGTGCCTTTGGAACAATGAACGCGTATCTGCGCAGTTTGTCCATCAAACGATAAAAGTTCAAGAGAATGGATGACGACAGGTCGTTCTTTCATTTCGACGGTATCGCCGGAGCGTGCAATTTCATGAGCTCTTTTCCCGTCTACGTGCACCGCGGAATAGAGCGGCGGGGATTGACTGATGTTGCCGCGGAAATGCGGTAGGACGGCCCGCAGGGCGCTCTCCGTCGGTACCGGAGCCTGGGCTATAATCAAGCCTTCCGGGTCGAGCGTGTCTGTTTCCGTTCCGAACTCTATCGTGCCGTCATAGATTTTGTCGCAGCCGGTAAACCAGGGGACAAGCCGTGTGGATCTTCCGACCAAAACAATCAAAAGGCCTTCAGCGAATTTATCAAGCGTGCCCGAGTGACCAACCCGACCGGTATCAAGGGCACGTTTAATTAAGTTGAGGGCGTCGAAAGAGCTGATTCCCGGCCGCTTGCGCAGCAATAGGTATCCATCCGGTTCGGCGCCGTCCCGGCGCGCTCTCCGTCTCAACTATTGATATCCTCGATTCGTTTTATGAGATCAAAGCCGTCTCGAACGCTCATGTCCGCATGGAAGCGGAGCTTGGGAATCTGACGTATATGCAGCTTGGAGCCGATATAGGATTGAATAAACCCGGCGGCGCTTACTAAACCTTCAACGGCCCGTTCAAGCTTTTTATCATCCTCAAAATTGGAGACATAGACGTCCGCAAAGGAAAGATCACGGGAGACGTCGACGCGCGTGATCGAGAGAAAAGTGTCAACTCGATAGTCTTTCACTTTTCCCGATACGATGAACGCGCCGATTTCTTCTTGTATCTGTTTCCCCAGCCGTTGAAGCCGGAATTCCGACATACCCCGACCTTCCTAGGAATCGCTCAGCTTGCGCGCGATTTCAATGATCTCAAATACTTCAAATTGGTCTCCGACCTGAACAGCGTCGAAACCTTCCAGTCCGATACCGCATTCATAGTTTGACGCAACTTCGCGGGCGTCGTCCTTGAAACGTCTGAGAGATGAAATCTTGCCCGTATGGAGCACGATGCCGTCGCGAATAACGTTGACGCTCGCGGAACGTTTGACAGTACCCGTAAGTACGTAACAACCGGCGATTGTGCCGATTTTCGGTACCTTGAACGTATCACGCACTTCCACCGTCGCGATCGTTTCCTCTTTCGTATCCGGCTTCAACATCCCTTCCATGGCTTGCTGGATTTCTTCCACGGCCTTGTAGATGACGTTGTACTTCCGGATATCGACCTTTTCGGAATCGGCGAGCGCCTTTGCTTGAGGCGTCGGGCGAACGTTGAAACCGATGATGATTGCGTTGGACGCGGAAGCGAGGTTGACGTCGCCTTCGTTAATAGCGCCGGGCAATGCCTGGATGACGTTGAGCCGGATTTCTTTAGTGGTGAGCTTCTCAAGACTCGCCTTGACCGCTTCCACAGAGCCCTGGACGTCGCCTTTGATGATGACTTTGAGCTCCTGGACTTCTCCGTCGTGGATAGTGTCGTACAGGTTGTCCAAAGTAATCTTTTTCAAATTTTTGCCGTTTTCGAAACGTTTCAGTTCCTGACGCTTTGCGGAAATGCCGCGAGCGGTTTTTTCGTCCTCGACAACCTGAATAGGGTCGCCCGCATTCGGAATGCCTTCAAAACCGAGAACTTCAATAGGCATGGAAGGCGTGGCAATCTCTATCTTTTCGCCTTTGTCGTTGAAAAGCGCCCGAACCTTACCAGGCCAGACACCCGCGACAAAAGAATCGCCGACGCGGAGGGTTCCGCGTTCAACTATTACCGTGGAAACGACACCTCGTCCGTGATCGATTCTGGATTCCAGTACTTTTCCTTCGGCGTTGCACGCATAATTTGCCGTGAGTTCAAGTATTTCCGCTTGAAGAAGGATAGCTTCAATGAGCTTATCTATTCCTTGCTTTTTAAGCGCGGAGATTTCGCAGAACATGGTCTGACCGCCCCAATCTTCGGGCATAAGTCCAAGTTCAGAGAGCTGATTTTTTACGCGGTCCGCATTAGCTTCCTGTTTATCGATTTTATTGATCGCGACGATAATCGGAACCTTCGCTTCTTTCGCGTGGTTGATGGCTTCGAGTGTCTGCGGCATGACGCCGTCGTCGGCCGCAACCACCAGGATGACTATATCCGTTACCTGAGCGCCGCGGGCCCGCATCAATGTGAACGCTTCATGTCCGGGCGTATCCAGGAACGTTATGCTTCCCTTATCCGTTTTGACCGAGTAAGCGCCGATATGTTGCGTTATGCCGCCGAATTCGCCCGATGCGACGTCGGCGCTTCGGATGGCGTCCAAGAGTTTCGTTTTACCATGGTCAACGTGCCCCATGACCGCAACGACCGGAGGTCTCTGTAAAAGCGCGGTATCCCCGTCTTTTTCAGTTTCGATGAGTGTTTCGTCATAGAGGCTCACGATGTGCACTTCGCAACCGAATTCCGAGGCGAGAAGAGTAGCCGTTTCCGCATCGATCTGTTGATTGATGGTCACCATCATGCCCATAGACATAAGTTTGGCAATCAGGTCGGATGCTTTGAGATTCATCTTGCGAGCCAGCTCGGAAACAGAGATGACTTCCATGATGTCCACCGACTTCGGTACCGGATTGGCCATACGGGAGGCTTTCTTTTTTTGCTGGAGGAGTTTCTCCTCCATTTCTTGGTCTTTCCGCTGATAGACAGGTCTTTTAGCCTTGAAGGCTTTCTTTATAGGACCTTTTCCATCCGCAATCGGAGTAGTCGGGGCACCGGGACGTCCGGGACCGCCGGGCCGTGGGCCGTAACCGGGTCTACCGCCGGGGCCACCGGGACCGCCGGGACGCGGGCCGTAACCGGAACCACCGCCATAACCGGGTCTACCCCCGGGACCACCAGGGCCGCCGGGGCGTGGACCGTAGCCGGGACCGCCGCCGCCGTAACCAGGTCTAGGACCAGGGCCGCCGGGACCGCCGCCGCCGTATCCGGGTCTAGGACCGGGACCACCGGGACCACCGGGACCGCCGCCGCCATATCCGGGTCTAGGACCAGGGCC
>Ga0172379_10010883_pt1 | contig 10933 bp, 13 predicted proteins | sample GrowelOW334metaG_FD_119756 | JGI IMG/M metagenome (GOLD analysis project Ga0172379, IMG submission 119756) | Groundwater microbial communities from an aquifer near a municipal landfill in Southern Ontario, Canada - Groundwater well OW334 metaG | ecosystem: Environmental > Aquatic > Deep... | reverse complement strand
CTTTTTCAGCCGACTCCATAACTTCTTAAAGAAGGTGCCATCCTGATAGCCGGAATTGAGTATGTGCGGATTCTTGCCGATCACATCTTCCGAGGAATAGCCCGTGATGTTCTGGAACGCCTGATTCACGCGCAGGATACTGCCAGAAGCATCCGTGATCAGCATGCCTTCCTGTGATTCGAACGCGGTGGCTGCGATGCGTAGGTCGCGCTCGCTCAGGATGCTTTCGGTGATGTCGCGACTGATGCCGAACAGTCCGACGACCTTGCCTTCCGCATTGATGATCGGCCATTTACTGGTGCTGACCCAGCCCATATTGCCGAGCGCATCGTAATAGGGATCTATCTTGTTCAGCAGCGGCCTACCTTCGGAGAAGATGGGAAGTTCTTCTTCTTGATAGATCTTCGCGGTCTCCGGCGGGAAGACTTCGAGATCGTGTTTTCCGATCATGTCGCGCCAATTCACATGGCCCGTCAGGTTGGCCATGGTCTGACTGCAAAAACGGAAACGGCCGTGCTCGTCTTTGAAATAGATGAAGTCGCTGGTGTTCTCTAGGAAGGCGACGAAATCTCGATTCAGCTCTCCGATCTTTTCCTGTGCGCGATTGCGTTCGGTGACATCGCGCGATAACACGATGAAGCGGGGAGCATCCGTCGCGTTACCAGATTTCTTTGCTATGGAGAGCTCGAATTGAAGTTCTCCTTGCGGTAGTGGCAATGCGAATTGTTTGCCATAGGAGTGCCCCACTTCGTTCGCCTCTTTCAGTGCGGATAGGCACACTTGAACGGCGTCAGGAGGAAGGATCTCATGAATCGTATTGCCAACCAGCAAGTCGCTAGGCGCTGCTAATAAATCGGATTTGGGCGAATGTGCCGAGTAGTAGCGACCATCGAGTCCTATTTCGAATAACAGGTCGGGGATGGCATCCAACGTGGCCTTGATGTGTTCGGCCATCGCATTGAATTCGTGCGCTGTCTCGGCGATCTCATCATTGCCTGTCAGGTTAGAGCGCGCAGTCAGGTTTCCCTCGCCATATTTGCGCACACTCTTTGCCAGCGATCTCAATCGTTCGACGATGTTGCGCTTAATGGCAGACTCGATGAAGACGCCGATGAGCAGGCCGATGATGATGACGATGCCGACGAGGATGACGATGAGTCGCTGCATCGGTGCGAGGATCTCATTGATGGGGATCAATCTGAAGTAGCGCCAAGTGACAGGCTGCAAAGTCATACCCAGTGCTAGATAGCGCTTGCCCATGAAGACGACCTCGCCCTCGAAGGCATGGGGTTTGTCGTTCAGTCTGCTCTTCAATAGCTGCGCCATGTCCGGCTCCGCACTCAGGTCGGGGTGGAAACTTTCGGGCTGTGCTTCCAGTTGTTTCTGCCACGGACCCGCTTGGATGAAATTCCCTTTCGCGTCGAGCAGCAAATGGATCTCGCCGCTGTAACGTTGATTCTGCTGGAACAGCATAGGGAACACATTGTTCAGATAGATGTCATGGCCGACCGTTCCTATCCAACGACCTTTCACATCGACCGGCATCACTGCGCTGATCATCCAGCTCTTGGGGACTGGATCGAACAGCGGAGGGGTCCAGCGTAGTCCACGTTCGGGGTTCTTGGCGGGATCACCTAGCGTGACCCAATCGGTGTTCGTGTAATCGGTGTCAGCCGCCATGATCAACGCAAAATCCGGTACGCCATGGTCTTGGATGACCTCTGTCTTGCCGCGAGTCAGCATCCAGACATTGGTGAATGGCGAGATGATCGAGCCGCCGAACACGTCCAACACACGCTTGCTCCGATAGTGAAGTATCTTCTGCTCGGTATCCATCGGCGCATCGGGAGGTAGGAAGACACCCGCTTCCAACTTGCCGTTAAAACCTTCGCGCCGACTGCGCCACGCACCATCGGGGTCTCTTTGAATTTGTTTGTCGAATGCGGCGATCTCTGATGCTTGTCTGGGGGCGGATAAGCGATTCGCGAGGATGTTGGTGAGGAAGGTCAGACTTTTTTCCGCCTGACCTAGGCTGCTGGAATGGACGGCGGCCGAAGATTCCGTTTCGGCGACCAAGTGGGTCGCCTCGGTCTCCATCAACTTGTCCTTGGCCAGATAGTAGATGACACCGGCTGCAGGCACGATCACCAGCGCGACGCTGGTGGTGACGATCAACATCAGTCTGCGGCCGACGTTCATGTGGCTTTACCCCTTATGCCGATTCGTATGGTGCGATCACCAGCCGTGTCCGAGTGACAGCACGACTGCTGGCCGCGCCGCGCTATAGGTCGAACCATTGTTGCGCAAGCCCAAGAAATCCTTGAATGCCGCAGGCTCATTCCCGCCGGTACACGCCAACCCCATCGTCCAACTGTCGATACTTTTTACGATGCCGAGTTTGTAATAGCTCCAGCTCAATCCGACACTATGGTTGATGGTCTGATGGCCGAGCTGGCCGTTCACGTTCCATCCTTCTGCGATGTCTTGGCTGGCATTCAACTCGACGAAATACGAGCCATTGGTACTGCCAGTGACACCCGCGGTCGGGTCGCCCACGAATCCGCCGGGTGCGGAGTTCGTCGTGTCCCAGCCGTAGAATTTGGTCAGGACGCGGCCCGTCTTCAAGCTGAGGGATTTGTAATTGACTGCGGCATATACCTCGACCGTGTTGGGCGAGGAGGAGGGCAGGTTGAATCCGGTCTTGTTGAAGTTGCCGCCGGGCAGATAGACATAGATGAGGTTTAGGTCATAGCCGAACTCGGACAGTGTGGCGGGGAATTTATTGCGGAAGCCGACATACCAGTCGGTCTCGAATTGCGCACCTGGCACCCATTGACTGGAGACGGTCGAAGCCCAGAAACCCGCATAGGCTCCAGACGTGTGGCTCGCCTCGGTGCCGACCTGTAGCGCGGGTTTTCCCCAAGTCTGACTTTGACCGCGCCAGATGTAGTCGCTGACCAAAGCGACGTTGCTGGATACGGAAATGTTGGTGTTACCTTGGTCAGTTTCTGCGTTGGCCATACCAGACAGGAACGCAAGGATCACAAACACGTATGCACGCTGAGTATCTATCGTCATCATCATTTGATGTCCCTTGACGGGAACATCCTCCTAAACTGCTGCTGTATTTTTCTTCGATTACCGCCTGCTCATAGTCGTATCGGCATATTTGAAGATTTCATTAGGAAATTTTGAGGGAATATCTACTTGACAATGAGGGTGATGATGCCCGATTCATTGACCTACATCGGGCACGAACTTCAACACGTTGCCGTTGATGCAATAACGCTTATAGGTCGGGGCAGGGCCGTCGTCGAACACATGGCCTAAGTGGATGCCCGAACTGGCACTGCGCACTTCCACACGTTTCATGCCGTGGCTGATGTCTTCATGTGTCGTGACCGAACCCGGTAGGGGCGTGAAGAAACTGGGCCAACCTGTGCCGCTCTCGAACTTGCTGTCGCTGCGGAACAACGCGACACCGGTGATCGGGTCAACGAAAGTGCCGGGGCGTTTCTCATCCAAGTTGGAGCCAGTGAAAGCGCGCTCTGTGCCTTGCTCGAAAGCGATCTTTTGTTGTGCAGGTGTCAGCAGTTGATAACCCAGCCATTCCCAGAAGCGCGCCTTCTCACCGTTGTAACCCGTGTAGCGCGATACCTCCTTACCTTGTGCGAACAGCACGATGGTGGGCGTGGCGAACAAGGGTTTATCTAACGACCAGTTTGGTGGTGGGTTGAAGCCCAGCGTGCGCGAGATCGGCACAGGCGACTTCCAACTATCCAATACATCGGCTTTGAATTTACGGCAATAGCCGCAATCCACACCTTCGAAGACGATGAGCTGACGTTCGAAGTTGAGCGCTTTTGGATCGAACCCACTCATGGGTTTCGTCGCTTTCTTTTCGGTTGCGTTGGCGCTGAAAAGTACGAGAGAGCAGATGATGAGGAAGATGCCGCGAAACAGCGGGCTAAAGAGCATGGCGACACCATCAAAGTGATCGTGATCGGGGGCACATCGAAAGTCTGCCAGCCACGTTCAGTGTTCAAATAGCGGGAGTTGGCTTCTTCTTCGGTTTCTTCACTTCTTTATTCTTGCGCTGTTGTCCTTTTGCCATGATCGTTCTCCTTGAGAGGTTGAAAGCGGATTATTGCGGACCTGCACTTGGATTCTGGGCGGGTAGTGGGGCGAATGCAAGCTGAACTCGTTGATGGAATTCAATACGGCACTTCGATCGCTTCGCATAAGAACTTCATGAGTGGCTTTGTTTCGGCGAAACGTTTCTCCGCCAACTCGACTAAACCTTTACCGGTGACTTGTTTGAGGGTGAGTGGTGTCATCGCGACGAAGTCTTTGCGCTTGATGTCTTCGATGGCGGGATGGTCGATGGCGTAGCCGCGTGGTGGGCGCGTCAGGCTGTCGCCCCATAGCTCCCACTGCGCAGTGAATGTCTTATCGTTCTTTGCAGCGAACCATTTCTCTGGTTTCTGTGCGATGAGGTCGCGGTACTTTCCAAGTTGATCTGCATCGGGATGCCAACTACCCACCGCTAAAAAACATTCGTCGGTGGCGATGTGTACGTAGAAGCCGGGGGCGTGTACATCTTTGCCGAGTGCATGGCGGAACTGGATGCCGATGTTGGTCTTGTACGGCGTCTTGTCGCGTGAGAAGCGCGTGTCGCGGAATACGCGCATCAATGAGCCGCCGACCTTCTTGGGTTCTGCACGGAACTTCGGCGCGAAGACTTTGAGCGCGGGTTCCATCGCTTCGATGAAGTCGAAAGCAGGCTCACGCACCAGTGCTTCATAGCGTGGCTTGTTGGCTTCGAACCATGCCTTGTTGTTATTGGCGGCGAGTTCGTCGAGGAAACTGAAGGTGGCTTTGGTGAACATGACTTGTTGTTCCTTCCGTGGATCAGTATTTCACTTGCACGCGATACGTGAGTGTCGTCTTGCCTTCCGCAGGGATGTCGATCTTCCACACAGCGGTGTTGCTGGCCGCTTTGGTGCTGGTGTGGCTCTCGCTCATCAACTTCCATTCGCCGGGTATCGGCTCTTGCACGGTCACCGTCACGCGTTCTTTCTTCGCGTTCTTCAACACGATCTCATAGGCCGTTTCAAACGCGCTGTTGCCTTTGGAAGGGCGCGGCAGTGTCTTGAAGTCGGTCTGTTTCTTGTCGGCGGTCACATCGAAGGCTTCACCCAGTTTCAAACGGATGGTCTCGTTCTTGGGCGTGTGGTCGATGTGATCTTCACCCACGAACTGTGCATTGCCCTGACTGTCTTTTTTGTACACGCGCATGGTGCCTTTGGGTAAGGGCATGCCCATCTTGGCGGCTTCTTTGTTGTCGAATTCGACGAACACGCTCACCTTCATCTTCTGTCCTAGGTCGCCATAGCTACTGCTGTAGTAGTAATCCGCGCCGCGCAGCAACAGTTCCTTACGAGCGGGTACGCCACTCGCTGAGAGTAAAGCGACCTGCTTGGTCTGGTTCTCGGCAATGGTGGTGGGGCGATCAAGCGAATAGAGGTGATATTCCAGCAAGGATTCTTCTGCCATCGGGGCGGCGGCATCGGCCATCATCACTTCCGCGCGCATCGCCTTCACCATCGGCTGTCTGTATTGCTGCACACGGTTCACATCGCCCGCGACCAATTGCAGTTTGGCATTGTTGTAAGTCGCACCGCTGGTGTTGGTGAGTGTCACCCAGCCGGATAGGTCGAGGCTGTCTTCTTTGGGACTCAACTCGGCCACATAATCAGCCTTCCAATCCAAACCCCCTGTGAGGTAGCTCAATTCCAAAGTTTGTTCGGCGGCGGTCTTGTTGTTGAGCTGGGTGACGAGGGTGGGGCGGTCACGCAGATTGGCTGGCACATCGGCATATACGATACGACCCGGGATGCCTGTCTCGATGCGATTTCCTATCTTGAGTACTACGCCATTGTTGGCGGACAGTACCGTGGCTTGTTCGCTGGTCTCCGCGCCCGTGGTGGGATGTGTCTTCACCACCAACACGTTCTTGCCCACGTATTTTTCCAACAGCTTCTCGGGGGTGAGTAGGTCGAAATCGAAATTTTGTTCCAGTGTGCTGAAGCTACCTGCATGGCTGATGCTGCGTAACAGCGCGGTCTCTGGTCGTATCTGCGCGCTGACATCGCGCAGCGCCAAGCTGTTCAACCCGTTCTGCAACTTCACTTTGCGCTGGTCTTTCACCAAAGCCAAGTCGCCGTTGTAGATTGTCACGGCGACGGCTTGCTGATCGTTCAAGGTGCTGCGGATCTCGTCGGCTGCGAATGCGCCAGAGGAGAAAGCGCAACTGATCAGAATGGCGAGAGCGGACTTATTGAAGTTCATCGTGAAGCTCCTAGTGGGTTGATGGGTGAAACTGTAGCCGACAGACCGTGTTTCAGCTACAGAGTTCACTTCATGGTTTTCAGAAGTTCTTTCCCCGCTTGAGTGAATTTCCACCATGCGACAGATTCGCCACTCTCCAGAAAATGTTTGGCTGCCATCAAGGTGTACAGCACGCATGGGTCGTGCCGCTTGCCCATGCTGTCTGAGAGCAAGTTATAGGTTGAGAGCGGGTCACATTTGGCGAGGTCAGCAGGCGTGTTGATGCCGAGCGAACGCAGATCACCTGCGATGGACTTGCCGATGTTGGGGAGGTCTTCCAGTCGATGTGCTTTGGCGGATGTCATTTGAGTTTCTTCGCCGAATTCTCTTTGACTCGGAACTGCACGATCTTCTTCACCAGCGCATGTGGTATCGCTTCGTCGATGGTGAATTGGATAGCGCCCTTCGATGTCTTGTATTTTTTCAATTCATCTTGGAACGCGATGATGCCGCTGGGTGCGGGATAAAAGCCGATGTGATTCTTGTACGCCGCGAAATGTACGAGGTTGCCATTCAAGTAAAAGGTGGGCATCTGGTAGCTGATCTTCTCGGTCGCATCGGGGGCGGCTTTTTGAATCGTTTGTCGTAGCTTTTCGAGTGTCGCCTGTACCTCGCGCGGGAAGGTGGCGATGTAGTCGTCGATGCTCTCAGGTTTTGCAGTCGCAACCTTCATCACGTCCTCACATCTGCTTGGAGTAGGCGATCAATTGGTCGAGTGCCGCGCCCCAGCCTTGCTCAAAACCCATCGCCGCATGCTGGTCACGACCTGCTTCATCGGCATGACGCGCGATGGCGGTGTAGCGCGTTCCCTTGCCGTGGGATTCTAGTTGGATAGTGGCGCTGAATTTGAAATCGACAGTTGATTCTGGCTGTGCGATAGCAGCAACGGGGCGAAAACCGGGTAGCAACGCATTAGTCCACGTCAGACGTTCGTTCTCGATCACTTCGAGGTAGCAACCCTCATTGGGGAATTGCTGGCCTTCCGGCGACTTCATCACCGTGTAGAAACGACCACCGGGGCGCAAGTCGATCTCGCATTTGATGGTCTTCCACGGTAGCGGGCAGAACCATGGCATGAGATGCTCGGGTGTCGTCCACGCCTTCCAGATGAGTTCTTTTGGCACATCGACGATGCGTTCGAAGAATAAGTCGAGTTTGGGGTCGAGCGTTTTCATGAGGGGCTCCGTTTCGAGTGTTCGCAAATCGCCTTGAGTTTGTCCAATGCTTTGTGCCAGCTTTCGGTCATAAAATCCACATACTCATCGGGCATGGCGGTGATGTCCACCTGTAGGGTGGTGACGCCCTTCGTCTCGGTGAAGGTGTAGTTCTCGAACACGTCATGCCATTGCTGCTCTTTTTCTGGCACGCCGTTTTTCACCTCAGACAACATCTCGATGGAAACGAATTCGGCGGGGCGATGTTCAGCGATGCGCGCACTCATACCCGAACCCTGCCCGTCACCGAACAGGATCTTCGCGCCCTTATCCCACGAGCCTTGATAGCATGAGCCTTCGGCAAAAGCAGATGTCCACTCGCGGTAAGTTTGATCTGCCAGCATGAGTTGATGCACCCGTGCTTTTGGTGCGTGGATGGTGATGGAAAAATGAAGTGATTTCATGTTGTTTTCCTGATTTTAATCAAACATTTTTTCGTGCATAACTGACCGTCAACATCTCCCAACGATGCCCATCCGGTTCGTCCCAATAGATGTTTCCATACTGCGTGTTGACTTGCATATCCATAGGCCCGTTTACTGTACTGCGATATTTGATACCTGCTGCCTTGATGCGTCCCAAGATGGAAGCGAAGTCCTGCGGATTGACGCGGAAACAAAAGTGGTAGATGGGAAACTGCTCATCCGTGTCTTGAAAGTCGAGCGTCAATCCGTCATTCACATACACCGGGGAAAATGGCCCAGCCCCCGTTTCAGACCATGGGACATCGAGTATCTCTGCCAAGAGTTTCGCCGATGCGACCTGGCTATGTGACGGCACGATGGTGTGGTCGAGTTGAATGGTCATGGTGTTCTTGATGTTGGTCGGTCAGAACGATCCCGTTTTGACTTCTCCTGCTCGATTAAACTTTGCGGCTATCACACCTGAGGGCGTGATTTTTGATTCAAGCAAGGTAAAGGCGGCTGGGAGAGTGCCTTTTTCAAACAAGCGTTTTCCTGTGCCAACTGTCACTGGGAATATCTTGAGCCAAAACTCATCGACCAGATCATGTGCCAACAGGGTTTGAATGAAATTGGCGCTGCCATGAACTTGTAGCTCTGGGCCGTCCTGCTGTTTGAGTTTCCTGATCTCATCCACCACATTGCCGTTTAGGAAGGCTGTGTTTTTCCAATCGTGTCGGGTGAGCGTATTTGAAGCGACATATTTTATTGCGTTGTTGATGGCCGCACCTTCATCTGGATGGTGCGGCCAATAGGAGGCGAAGATCTCGAAGGTCTTTCTGCCCAACAACAGATCGAACGGATGCCCCATCTGTTCTTCCATGACCTGCACCAAAGCCTCATCAAAATAGGGAACGGCCCAGCCTCCGAATCTGAAATTGCCGCTGACATCTTCTTCGGGGCCGCCCGGCGCCTGCATCACGCCGTCGAGGGTGGTGAAAGTCAGAACGATGATTTTTCTCATGGAGCTTCCCTTCTGATTTCTAAGGAGCATTCGCGGCGCACTGTAATTCGGCAATATTCAATTTCTTCATGGTGAGCATCGCTTCGATGACGCGCGCCAGTTTTTTCTTGTCCAAGGTACTTTGCATCTCGTACATGATTGTCGGCACGATCTGCCAGGTCACGCCGAATTTATCCACCAGCCAGCCGCATTCACCCGCATCGGGATCAGCGGCTAGCTGCTCCCAGTAATAGTCTATTTCCTGCTGGGTGTTGCAATTCACCACGAAAGAAATCGCCCCGTTGATCTTTTGAAAAGGTCCCGCACTCATCATTTGATATTGCTGCCCGAACAGTTCGATGGTGACGATCTCCACCGTACCCGACGGCGTATTTTCGATGAACGTGGTGTCTAGAATTTTGGCATCTTTGAATATCGACACATAAAACCGCGCCGCCTCGGCAGCCTGAGTGTCGAACCATAAGAACGGAATGATCTTTTGCATGATGTTCACCTCGCAATTAGGTGAGGACGTTTACGGATGGTGCCTTACTTCGTACTGTAGACACACCACACCCGAGGCAAAGGTCTTACTCGTTACTAGCTTGAGTTTGGTTCTGTCTTGGATGTTCTTGAATAAGGGAATGCCTTGTCCAAGTAAAACGGGATTGAGGAATATCCAATACTCGTCGATGAGGTTCTCTGCCATCAGCGCATGGGTGGCGGAGGGGCTGCCGAATACTAGGATCTCGCTTCCCGTACCTTGCTTCAACTGGGCGATCTCATCGCTCAAATGGTCGCGGATGATCTTTGTGTTGTTGTCATTCTTATCGGCCAAGGTTTTCGACAACACCACTTTGCGAGCGGTCTTATACCAACGGGAATGCTCATGGTCATGCTTGCTGGCGTTGGGTTGTGCAGCGGCAGTGGGCCAATAGGCTTCCATCATTTGGTAGGTAACACGACCATACAGCGCAGTGTCCGTTTGTTGGATGCGCTGTCCAACATAATCGAATAATTCTTCGGTGATGCTGACCCAGTCCAGCCCTCCCTCGGCAGAGGCAACGAATCCATCGAGAGACAAATGCACGAACGAAACGATCTTTCGCATGACGGCTCCTTGCCTTCAGTTTATTTTTCGACGACTGCTTTGAGGTTTGCCAAACTGTCCTCAAAATCTTTGCCGATCATCTTGTCCATGCTGACGAACACGCCAAATAATTTGGAGATGAAAGGGGAGGGACCATACATAGCCCACGTGACGAGGGTGCTGTTGCCCTGCGCTTGGAGTGTGATGTCCCCGATGTTGTGTGCCTCAAAAGGTTTGATGAAATCGAGCTGGATGACGACCTTGGCGGCAGCGACGGATTCTGTGATGGTCATGCGTCCATGACCGACCTTCTTGTTGCCCTCCCATTCATAGGTCGCACCTTGCCCCGCGCTGTTCGTGCTGTAGGTCTTCTTCATCTGTGGATCCATCTTTTCCCACGTAGACCAAGCGGCCCAGTTGCGCAGGTCGTTGATGTGGGGGAAGAGCTTATCTGGTGTGGCTTGGATCAGTGCGCTACGTTCCACTCGGAAGGCATTGGGTTTGAGTGCCGCGATTATTAGGATGGCAGCGATGGCGAGTACGACGAGAATGAGGATGAGTTTCAACATGGTATGGCCCCGCGCATGAATTGTTGAGTAGTTAAGTGTGACTTTCTCGCTCTTCTTCATTCCTGTCAAGAAATATGCCGAAGAATGAGGGGCTTGGTTAGACATTCGCCCCGTAAATCATTAGACTTGCGCCCTTTTTTGCAAGCCGACATCTCATGTCTGACACCATCGAACAAATCACACAAGAACCCGCAGCCGTTCCGCGCGACAAGATCGCGCGCGAAGTGGCGCGCCGCCGTACCTTCGGCATCATCTCTCACCCCGAT
>Ga0172379_10010882_pt1 | contig 10933 bp, 11 predicted proteins | sample GrowelOW334metaG_FD_119756 | JGI IMG/M metagenome (GOLD analysis project Ga0172379, IMG submission 119756) | Groundwater microbial communities from an aquifer near a municipal landfill in Southern Ontario, Canada - Groundwater well OW334 metaG | ecosystem: Environmental > Aquatic > Deep... | reverse complement strand
TATTATTTTTCTTCAATCGTTTCAGGAATGAAAAGCTTTCGGCAGGAAAGCCTTCAAAGGGCGGGAAATGTTGTTCGTCTAATTCTTTTAGCATAGTGACTCGAATGATTAATGGGTGACGGAAGTTATCGTGGAGAAGTTCCGGTGACCAGAGAGATTGTGACGGTTGTTCCCTTGTGGAGTTCGCTTTCGACCGTGATGGTTCCGCCATGTAACTGCACACACTGCTGTGCAATGGTTAATCCCAGTCCAGTACCGTAGATATTGCTGACATTCGAAGCACGGAAGAACGAAGAGAAGAGATGCTTTTGCTCGGCAGCAGGAATACCGATTCCCTGATCTGAGATTTTGAGCACGCAGGAACCGTCGTGCTGCTCAATGCTTGCTTTCACTTCTGTATTGTCCCGGGAATATTTGAATGCATTCGACAGCACCTGAGTGACGATGGTTCGCAGCAGTGTCTCATCGAGCATCACGGAAGAGATGTTTCCTTGTTCTGTAAGGATGAAGTGATGGTGGGACTCGAGATCGGCTGCCAATTCCCGTGCTGTTGACTGCATGATCGATTCCAAGTTGACGGAAGTACGGTTCAGTGTGTAGGATTCCGTAGCAGTCCGCGTGGTGAACGTGACGTCGCGGACCAATTCGATCATCTGACGGATCGATTCATTGATACGCAGGAACGAGTGATACCGGCGCTCATCGCTCCACTTATCAAGGAAACGTTCCAGCAATTCGGTATTCGTTGCAATCGTCACCAGCGACGTACGCAACTGGTTGCTTACCATGCCGATGAATCGGGATTTCAGATCGAGCAGTTCCTGTTCCCGCTGCTGTGCAGCAGCGAAATGTTTCTTCGAATCCTTTTCCACAGTGCGATCGACGATGAATCCGACATACTTCGTGGTATCGCTGTTCGGATGAATGGCGGCAAAACTTACAGATGCAGAGATTGGATCGTTGGTAGCGGCGATGATCCTGGTCTCACCCTGGAACTGTTCTGCACGATTCTCGGTATTCTTCCATTGTTCTTCGTAAAAGCTCCGTTCTTCTTCCGGGAAAAGACGTGAAAAATGCCGTTCGCTCAATTCGTTCATTCCGTATCCGACCAGTTCTTCCAGCGCAGTATTGCAGTACTCACACGTGCCGTTCTCGTTGACTACAACAACGGGAACCGGAACAAGGCGGAGGATATGGTGGATACTTTGTTCTATCGCCATCAAATCGTTTGTGCGGCGGGCGAGTTCATCCTGGACAGTTGCTATGGACGCAGTCAGCACCTGATTCTGTTGCTCCAGTTCGCCGATGAGCGTATATAATTTTTGTTTGCTTTCCTGCAGGGCATGTTCCGTTGCTTCACGGATGCTTGTCTGTTCCTTCAGCAATTCCGCGGTGGTTTCCAGTTCCTGTTTTGTGGCAGAGAAATAGAGTTCGGTTTCAGACAGTTTCTTCTGAAGCAGCTGTTCTTTGGCGATGAATTCTGCAGAAAGGGATTCCCGGATAGTGTGTAAAGAAGCATTGTCATTACGCGCTGCTTGAAGATCATGCTGCAATTGTTCTATATGATGTTGAAGTTCAAGAATGTTCTTTTGCGACTCCGCAGTCGCCGATTTCTGGACTGAGAGTTCCTCCTGCAAAGAGCTGTTGATTTGTTGAAGTTCCGCGGTTTGCCCGTTGAGTGTGGCAACTGTTTGTTCTTTTTCCTGCAGCGACTGCTCGGCCTTCGACCGTAGTTCCTGCTGCAGCTGAAGTTCCGCCGTCACCGATCGCAAGGTCTGTTCTTTTGATGAGACATCGGCATTCAGGGAGGAAGTTTTCGATGCTTCTTCGGAGATCTTCATTTTAAATTGGGATAATTGTCGTTCAACCGATATCAGTTCCTGTTCCAGCGAAGTGCGTTGGCTGGTTTCATGCTGCAACTGTGCAGAGAGCGATTGGATCTGTTTGTCTTTCGTCATTACTTCTGAGCTGAGTGATGACGATGAAGTCTCTTGTTGCGAGATTCTGTGTTTGATCTCAACAATTTGCTGTTCCTTTTCTTTTACCGCCGTCTCCAGACGCTGTTTTTCCGACGCGAGAAGCAGTTCGCTGTTTCTTAACGCATATGATTTATCCTGCTCTTCTTCCAACAGCCGGGCATACCGTTTTCTGATCGTGTAATACGACAGTCCCGATATGCCAGCGACAATAAAAAAAGAATAGATTATGAGTTCCATTGCGGCGGTTAATTTCCTGACGATGTGTGATCATGTACGATGCGCCATCCGTCCGCACTCTTTTTGAACAGGAGCGTGAACAATCCCCATGGTTCATCCTTGTCCCGTTTCACTCTCCACGTGCCGAAAACAACGGCGGCATCGGTTGAAATGCTATCGATCGTAATATTCGTGAAGCTCAGCGTTCCCATTTTCTGGCGCGTTGGATATCCTTTTTTATACCGTTCCAGCATTGTCTTCCATCCATACGTGATGGAGCCGCCGGAAGCAAACCGGAGTGAATCGGAAACGGCATATCCCTGCATGAACGACTCTATAGACCCGCTGTTCCATCCGTCTATTTGTTGATGAATCACGGCGAGGATCTGTTGTTGTGCGATTGTGTTCTCCGGTGCGGATTGTGCGAATACTGCGGAGAGCGTTGCACACCAGGCGAACAGTATCATGATCGGTTTCATTACCCGCCAAGATAAGAAAAACTTTCAACAATAAATCAGGAAAAAATGGGAATGTGCAATTGCCGACTAACAGTGTTTCAGAGTCAGAAAAATACAAGAGCAGAGCAGAATTAATTAGCCATGGCGCGAAGAATAAACCGGGGTATATTGATTTTGAACGCCTCACCGGAGGTTCGTTTCATCAGATATGTTCCCTCCATGAACCCTTCCATCGATTCCAGGATGCAGAAACTGTTGTAGCTGTGCGATACACCGGGAGCGATGACCGGCTGTTTGCCGATGACCCCTTCGCCTTCGACTTCCTCTACTTTGCCCGTATCGTGGGTGATGAACCAATGCCGGCGTAATAACTGCACTGTATCCAATCCGAGGTTTTCGATCGTGATAAAGTATGCGAAGACGAATTTCCGTGAAAGGACGTTCGATTCCGATTCAAGATAGAGGGGACGGACGGAAACCTTGATGTTATTCGTCGTTTCGGTGAAGATCGTCATGAGACCATATACTCACTTCTTTGTAAACAATCCATACATCCATGTCATAAGAATCACCGCGAATCCGGCGCCGGCAAACTGCAGCGATTGATTCCACGAAGCAACAGCCATTATTGCAAATCCAACCAGCCGGATAAACTCAACGGTTTTAGAGTAGATCCGTTTGTAATATTTGCCGAAGGCAGAATTTTTAATCCGTTCGAGATTGGTGAACCGAACAATGGTCAATGAAACGAATAACGATGGAATGAATGCGACAATCAGTGCGCCGATCAGTTCCTGCTGCCAGAGCAGATAGCACGCGTAGAAAGCGGTGCAGACATCCGTGGTCAGTCGGACCGGGTGAATTTGCTGGTAAAGATTTTTTTCAAGAAGATTCATAATACAATTGTTCCGTGTTCGTTACACATTCAAAAAATATTCGCCGACATCCTGTGTGCCGTTACGCAGCGGCAGTCGGTCGAGATTCTTCCGATACTTGGCGAAGGCGTCACCCTTCGAACTTACGGTGCGGATGATCTCCGGTAATTTCGCAATATTTCTCTCAAAGATTCCCAATTGCTGGTCGCGGACAAATTCCATGTTGCCGAGTTCCTGCTCCCAGAGATAATCGATGATCACCGGAATTTTTTTCATCATCAGGATCTCCATGATGGTTGACGCGCCGCATTTGGTGATGACGATATCAGAACTGCTCAATAACTCATAGACGAAATCGACAAAGCCGAAGACCAAAAGACCAGGGTATTGCAGTTTCAGCTCCGTCGCTTCCTGGAGTAACTGTTTGTTCTTTCCGCAAACGATGGCAATTTGCACGGGAAGAGAAGCAGTAAGAAGGTGCTCCAAAATTTTCTTGCCGTGCGGTATTCCGTCCCCGCCGCCAATAATTAAGACCAGAGGCTTGGATACATCGATGCCGAACCGTATTCGAAAGTCTGTCGTCGATTCTGCGGACAGCGGACGAGAAAATTTCTCATCAATGATGAATGGAAAAACATTCAGAGATCGTTCGGGAATTCTCCGCTTCAGACAATGGTCCTTTAACCGTTCACTGAAGAGCACATAATGCTGGTCTTTTCGCTGAAACCATAATGGATGGGCGGTAAAAGGATCGGTAACCACCGTAACAACCGGAATATCCATCTGCAATTCTTTCAACACCTGATACACAGGCGTGATAAGTAAAAAATGGAAAATAAAAACTTTTGCCGGCCTGTGTTCTTTGATCATTTTCCGGATGAACGGTTTGACAAAGAGATTCGCCACAACGACATTGAAGTATCCGATAGGAGGAAATTTATTGGTCGCATACAGGAACTCATAATACCATTTTGCCTTCGCTTGCAGCATGCGGTATCCGTCTTCGATAATGTACCGGGCGAACGGCTGCGCTTCTGCCAATCCGTCGATCAGTACCGGTTCGATTCGTTCTCCGTGCTGTTGGGACAAATACTGTGCGACGGACCGCGCCGGCGCAAGATGACCTCCTCCGGTACGCAGATAGAAGAAAAGATATTTTTGCTTTTCAGAATTCATTTGTTATGATAGCTGTTTCATTGCTTACCGCTCGAGCGGCGAATTGCTGCGGACCATTGTTCCGGACTGCAATACTTCGAGTATTTTTTCTGTCCCGAGTTTTCGTGCCTTTAGAAATCCGGACCAGGCCATGTCCGCAATGGTACCATTGTCCAACAGATCGTATAACCATTGCTCCGTGAATTCCGGCGATTCCTGTTTCATGCCGGCGTGGATCTCGAACAGCCACTGCCGGTTGAACCGTTCCTGTGAACCAATCGTTGGAGTCATGATGATAGGAATACCGAGTCCTGTATAAAAAGAAAGCTCGCTCGGTTTTGTCCAGAGGATATCAGTCGTACGCATTGCCGTGTTGAATTGCTGAAAATATTCATGCAGCGTTTCAGCATACAGCACAGTGATATTTTCCGAGTCAATCTCTTTCTTTACTTCATCAAAATAAACACGCACTTCCGGACGGATACCGGCGACCAGATTGATTCTGATTTCGTTCCTTTGCAGCCGATGACGCAGACTGCGGACAATACTTGCACCGATTTCTTTCTGTGCGCCCGCGCCGCCGACAGCGAATGTGATCGTCAGTACCCTGTCATTCTTGAAGACACAATTTTTCTTCCCAAGGAAATGTTCCACATTCTTTTTATGGAGAGTCCAAAAGCGGTTTTTGGGATCAAGATAGAACAGTCGCTGTGCAAGATCGTGTTTGAGTACGGAAAGTTTTTTGCCGAGCAGATCCTGCGGAAGCGGGAACCCTGTCAAAAAAATCCGTTCTTCCGGCACGCCATAGGTTTTTAACCGCTGCGCCGCTTTGCCGCACGGCGCAAAATAGTTGATGCGGCTGTCCCACGGCTGCTTTGCCACCCACACACGATTGATGTCCGCATCGCAGATGATGCAATAGGTTGGATCGTAGCCTTTCATATCAGCGGCTATCGCGGGAGCGTAGAAAGAGGTGATCAACGGAAACTGTTTTGCGGAGATCTTCTCCAGCATGCCGGTGCAGATCCCATTCCGGATATTCTTTTCGAGCAGATCGACCTGATAGGTGCTGTGGGAGAGGTTGCGAATAGGGTAGAACGATGGAATGTGCATCATCGTATCCAGCACTGCGAAGATCGGTTTGCCGATGACCGGTATGCCGCGAGCGCGGGAAAAGGATTCATACACATTCAACAGTCGAGTCCATTGTTTCTTCTCTTTTTCCGTGGAATTATCGTTTTTCCCGACGGTGATCAGATTCTCTTCTGCAATATGCTTCAGCGGAAAAACTGCCCGCTGATGCCCGTATCCCATATCGGCTGAGACTACCCACGCTTTTTGTGTTTTGGAAGCACTCATTGAGAAAGATACAAAAAAAATATTCAGGAAGAAGAAACGGTGTGTTAAGAAATAGTGCACCCGAATCGTACAGACTTCGGGTGAGGAGGCGGGGTCCTGAATTATAAAATGTATTACAACGAACTAATTCCCAACAGTACGTGCTGAAGTTGCTGTGCGGCAATGGAAAAGAATACACCGGCTTCCGGAGCGTTTAACAGTTCATTGCTGGAGAATCGTGTTGGAGTAGCACAGATATTTGAAATAAGATATGCTTTATACCGCAACGAAGGAGCAACATTCGCCGATGCGAGACTGTCAATAAGAAAGCCCAGGTTGTGAATGTCGACGGCAGGTTCGACCAATTTCATCTTTGCTACGAGCGTCATGGTCGATTCGATTACTCCTTCATTGCCGGAGCGGAGTCCCATTGCGAAATTCTTCCGCGCATGTTCCAGACGGTGTTCCTCGATGTTCCGCAGCTGTATCGAAGTCTGTGCCGGTGATAATGAGATGACGGTTAATATGACGGTGATGACAAATATTATTTTCTTCATAGAGATATCCGTATTATTATTCGTTGAAGAGTTTTTCCAATAACCGATTAAAATTTGACTGATTATTCCAGTTCTTCCATCCAAATTGTTTGTCCCACTTTCGATACTCTTTTTCCGTGAGGATGCCGATGGGGCCTTCATAGATGCCTCCGATGAGCATATTGTCATACACTCGGACGGCGAGCGTGTTCTTCTTTCCGGGCTTCAGCAAACCGTTCGGTATATCGTAAGTCCTGATCGTGCGGTATTCTTCCCGGATGCGGGCGACGGAGCCGTCTTTTCGCATTCTTCCAGTTGCGCCGATTTTCTCCCCGTTCAGATATGCTTCGTCGATAACGTCGATACGACCCAGCATCATAACGAGATCGTCCGTCTGCAGAGACGCAGAAACATCGAACGACACACGATACCAGGCGTAACCGTCGTAGTCGCGGTATCCCTGAAAGTCCCACTTCGCCGGAACGATCAGATCCTGCCACTTGCTGTCGTCAAATGAAGAATTCTTCCACTGGTCGTCATCTCCGGTCTTGAATTTCCATTGTTCGGGGAAAGTCACAACAAATGGCAGGTTCTCCTCGAGACTGTAAATGCCGATCTTTCCTTTCACAATCCCGCCGTTTAGATGTTCGTCAAAAACACGGACGGCGATAACGTTGGGAGGGCCATACCGAAGATACTGTTTGGGGATACGGAATTTCTGTTCTTGATTATATGCAGTTTGATATTCGGGCGGGAAATTGCCACCTTCACCGATAGGATATCCGTTCAGGTATACCCTGCACACGTCATCGACATATCCGAGATTAAGAACTATGTCATGTACCTTCAGTTCTGTCGGCAGGATAAATGATTTACGATACCAGGCATAGCCGTCATAACCGGCAAAGCCTTCATTCTCCCAATCGGAGGGGACGAAGATGTCAGTCCACTTCTTATCGTCAAACTCCGGCTCGGCAAATTTCCTGTTGTCGCCGATCTCGAATTTCCAAGTGCCTCGCAGATCGACGATCTGCTTTTCGCTGCTCACTTCGGCAGCGAACACCATTGTTGTAGTGATGAAGAGTGCAATGATCAGTTTCATAACGATTCCATTTTTTTGTTGTTCAAATATACACGGGATAATTGTATGGCGTGTCTTTTCCACGTCAGAAGATGTAAAAAGTTGTCACGAGGGAAGAAGGAGAAAACAAACGCAAACGCCCGAAAATTCTCTTCAGGCGCAGAATACAATCGGGAAAATATGGCTTGGAATTTAAGGAATCAGTTTATAACCGGTTCCATGTATTGTGATGATATGTTTGGGTGCGGAGGGATCTTTTTCGATATTCTTTCGCAGTTTCACAATGAAATTATCGACCGTACGCGACGAGATCGATTCGTCATATCCCCACACATGCTTCAGCAGGTCGTCCCTGCTGATCACCTGCTGCTGATGCTGCCAGAGGTAACGAAGGATTTCAAAATCTTTGGAGGTCATTGCAACGGCCTTTCCTTTTTTCTTTGCCGTGTAGCTCTCGAAATCGATTTCCAGAAGTCCAATCGTGATTGATTTCGCGGTGGAGATCTTTTCCATCGGTGTCCTTCGCAGCACAGCCTTCACGCGGGCGAGCAATTCACGCAAACTGAACGGCTTGGTGATGTAATCATCGGCACCAAATTCAAGCCCCAGCACTTTATCAACTTCCTCTCCCTTTGCAGTGAGCATGATGATGGGCGTTGCCACACCTTCTGTTCGGACAGTCTTGCAGATGTCGAAACCGGACATGCCCGGCAGCATCACATCCAGCAGGATCAGGTCGAACGATTTTGCGCGGATCGTTTCCAATCCTTTTTTCCCGTCGCCGACGATTACGACGTCGTATCCTTCGAATTCGAGATTATCCTTCAATCCCCGCTGCATTTCGGGTTCGTCTTCAATTACAAGTATGCGTGCCATATGGTTATATCGTTTCTGTGAGCGGCAACGTCATGGAGAATCGACTGCCATTGTTACTCTCACTATTGATAGTAATTGTTCCGTGATGCGCGTGAACAATATGTTGTACGATCGCCAGTCCGAGTCCAGTTCCTTTTGCCGTATGTACAAGCCCATGTGAAACACGATAGAACTTTTCGAAAATGTGGGTTTGATGCTCAGTAGCAACCCCGATTCCGCGATCAATCACGACGATTTGCACTGCACTGTCGGTACGCAAGGACTCGATCCTGAGGAATTTTACATCGGCGCTATATTTTATTGCATTGTCGATAAGATTGTGAAGCGCTTCAGCAATTGCTTCTTCGTCCACGGAAAGCATAGGGAGATTCTTGTCCAACGATGTTTCCAGCGTGAAGGAGTGCTGTTCCAAACGGTATGAATAAATCGTCAATACAGAAGAGATGATATCGTTGATATTCGCCGGCCGGAAATTATACTTTCGCGAATTGGATTCCATCCGCGAAAAATTCAGGATGTTGTTGATTAGCCTGGTCAACCGCTCGGTCTCATGAAGGATGATGCTGTAGTATTCTTGTTTTTTCTTTTCCGTCGGCACCCGTTTCATTTCCAGCGTTTCCGCAAACATGCGGATGAGCGACAACGGGGTTCGGAGTTCGTGCGACACATTTGAAACAAAATCGGATTTCATCGCAACCAATTCCATCTCGCGTTTGATCAGGCGGTAAACAAAGAATGCTCCTGCTAATAGGATGAGATCGAGAATGACGATCAGCGTTATGTTTGTTGTAAAACGATCGCGGGCGGCTTCCTGAATTGTAGCTCCGCGAAGGCGGATCTTCACAACGTGGTCCGGGAAGATCCACAACGGCCGTTGATGAGAGAATATCTCGTTTGTAAGCCGCACAGTGGAAAACACTGTTTTTTCGACTGAGAGTCTGTTCACAGTCAGGATGAAATCATTTTGCGCAATGTCGGTAAGTTTTTTGCCGATAATATCGCGGATAAAGTCTTCGTTGTTGACAACGATGCCGATGATTGTTGCAGGCAATGAAGACGGTGCGAACAGAATCAGAAACGTGGAATCTGTTTCGGCGATCGGCTCCAATTTCCGATACGAAACAGTTTGATAACGGATCAGCCGCTCAATTTTCTCCTTGTTCTTCCGAAAAGAATCACGGATCTGTTCATTTCGTGCGGGAACACTTTTCCATGTTGAGAAAGCGGAATCTGTCAGAACAATTGAGTGAATAGAGGGATTTGCTTGCAAAAGACGGTCATATCGTGAATTGGCAGGTTCATTTTCTATTTGCGTGGCCCAGCTGGAAGCAACATCCAGCGTATATTGATTGACAGAAAAGAGCACTGCATCCAATTGCCGCTGATATAACTGATCGATCATGAGCTCAGTATCATCCAGCGCCGAGATCTCGTACACTGAATAAAACAGAGCCGGGAGTAGAACGATGAGTGTCAGGATGATGAATATTTTTTTCGTACTTTTCATAGGCCGATGCAAAGATACGAAACGATCCGGTAATGAGAAAGGTTGCAACCAAAGGAAATATTTTTGTTTAGCAATGAAAGAGTATACGTCTATGTCAAATGAAGATTATCCAATAACAACCGGAGTTCGCTTCCTGCGAGAACACGCGGTCCATTTTGAACCGCACCTCTATCCGTATGAGCCGCATGGCGGCACGCAGACCGCGTCCAAGGAACTGGGGATCGAAGAGCACCGCATCATTAAAACACTGGTGATGGAAACAGATCCGCGGCATCAACTTCTTGTGCTGATGCACGGAGACAGGGAAGTATCCACAAAACAGTTGGCGCGCATTCTGGAGGTTAAAAGTGTTTCTTCTGCATCTGAACAAACAGCGCAGAGAGTGACGGGATATCAGGTCGGCGGGATCAGTCCGTTCGGAACAAAACAGCAACTTGCTGTGTACGCAGAACAGACAATATTTTCTTTCCCGACAATTCTCATCAACGGGGGGAAGAGGGGCTTCCTTGTTGCGATTGATCCGGCAGAATTAAAACGGACGCTTTCTGCCATTGAAGTGCAGGTGGCTATTTAAGAGTTGTTGACAGCAGTTAATTTTCTGACCATTCGGAGAATGGATTCTTCAGTTGAAAACTGTTCAATATCGTTCAATGGTATCCAGGCGAGGTCCTTTGATTCGGGAGTAATTGTCAGTGAATGTGTGTCATCCGCTTCGAACAAATACCGGATGTCGTAGTGGAAATGTTCCGGTACATTCTTCCGCGCCGGAATTGGATGAACATCCACATCAAAAATTTCCTTTGAAAGAGGAATGATCCCCGGTATTCCTGATTCTTCTTCTGCTTCGCGCAACGCTACATTCAATGGATCGGGATCGCCGTCCGAATGTCCGCCGAGCTGCAGCCACTTCTC
>Ga0172379_10010881_pt1 | contig 10933 bp, 6 predicted proteins | sample GrowelOW334metaG_FD_119756 | JGI IMG/M metagenome (GOLD analysis project Ga0172379, IMG submission 119756) | Groundwater microbial communities from an aquifer near a municipal landfill in Southern Ontario, Canada - Groundwater well OW334 metaG | ecosystem: Environmental > Aquatic > Deep... | reverse complement strand
TGCCGGAAGCAAAATCGGCCTTGTAAGAGCCGATGTGGGCGGCGCGCTGGGACTCCTTGAAGAAGAATTCGCTCTCCTTCAACAATTCCTCCGCCCGCTTGCTCTCGGTGATATCCCGCCAGGTGGTGATAATCAGTTGGCGGTCGTCCATGGTGATCGGCGTGAGCAGGACTTCGACCGGAAAATCCTTGCGGTAAGCGCTGCAATGGGTCCATTCGAAGCGATGGCTGCCGTTGCGCAAGGCGGTGGCAATCATGTCGGCGGCCTTCTCGCTGGAGGCTCGCCCATCGGGCTGAAGGGCCGGTGAAAGCTCGTCCGGGCGCATGGGCAGCGGCCTTCCTCCCTCTGGAAATCGCAGCATGGCCGCCGCCGCCTGATTGCAATCGATGAACTGGCCCGCCGTCGGGTCAAGCAGCAGCAACGCATCGGCGGTGCGCTCGAACATCAGGCGGAAGCGGTTTTCGCTCTCGCGCAGGGACTGCTCGGCGATCTTGCGGGCGGTGATGTCGTGGATGATGGAAAATAGCAGGGGCTTGCCGCCGACCTCGACGGGGGTCGCGTAGATTTCGACGTCGCGCAGTTCCCCGGATGCTAGGCGGTGGCGATAATTGAAATAGGGCCGCTCACCCAGCATGGCACGTTGCCGCTCTCGAAACATCTCCGCCGCTGGAAGCGTGTTGAGCCGGTCGGCCGACATGCCGATCATGCTGTCGGCGGCGTAGCCGTAGTAATTAAGCGCGGCCTGGTTGGCCGAGATGATCCGGCTGTCGGCCGGGTCGACGAGCACCATCACCGAACTGCTTTTCTCGAAAAGGCTGCGGAAGCGGTTCTCGCTTTCGCTCAAGGCCAGTTCCGCCTCGGCCATGCGCTTGCGCAGCCGCCGGCTGACCAGCTGTGCCAGGCCCAGCGACACCAGGACGATCATCACCAGGTTCGCCGAGAACCAGGCCGAATTCAGATACACCTCGTCCAGCGTGGCGCGCAAGGCGATGAAGCCGACCGTCCGTTGTTCCAGCTTGACCGCCTCGACCAGGCTCACGTCGCGCCAGGTCTGCTCCGCACCGAGGGCGGGGACCATCTCGGCCAGCAGCGGCTGATCCTGCCACGCCGACCGGGCGTGGAAGCGTGCCATCAACTTGCCGTTGCCGCGGTACAGGGCCGCCTCGCGCACGCTGGGCGAGCGTCCCAGCGCCGACAGGACTTCCGCGGCACTGTCCCGATCGTCGAAAACCATTGCGGCACTTACATTTGAGCCGATGATCGCCGCCTGCACGGCCACCTGGTCCACCAACTGTGCGCGCTGTGAATACCAATGCTGAGCGAGAAGAAATATGGATGCCGCAACCAGGGCAGTGCCGGCCGAAACGGTGCGCAATCTACGCCTGGTCGGGATCTTTTCGGGCATCTTACTCAACCAATTGCCGGACCAGCCGGAGCAGCTTCGAACTGGCCGACAGGCGTGCCTTGCGCAGTGCGCCGAGGTCGATGTCGAAGACCACCCGGCCACTGTCGACGTCGACGCCGATCATCGCGCCACGCTCCAGCGCGCCGGCTCCATCGCCGATCAACAGCACCGGCAGTCCCTGCGTCGCCTGAACGGCGCGCATCATCGCCACGTCATGGGAGGGTGCCAGAATGGCGTGACAAAGACGCAGTTCATCGCCGCCGGCCAACGGCCGTAGGGCGAGCGGCAGGCCGTGGATCGAACGTTTTTCCAGTTTGCCGAGCGCGGCGACCGTCGGCGTCGATGCCGGGACACAAAGCCGGAATTCCCTCTCCGACGCCAGCGTCCCCTGCGGCCACTGAATGAAGGACAGCAGATTGACCACGACGACAGCCTTGACCTCGCTCTCGGGTTGGCGTTGCGCAGCGCTCAAGGCCGGCGTGGCGGCAAGCACGGCCACACAAAGTGCGGTCAACCAGCTACGCATAAGCGGCCTCGGCTTCAGAAGCCGATTTCCCAGCGCACACGCAACTGCCTGCCATCCTGCGGCAGCGCATCTTCGCCGTGCTCCCGGGCTCCCGGGTCGAAGTAGCTCCGGTCGCCGACGTTGTACAGTGCCAGGCTCCAAACGCCCTGTCGCTCCGACCGCGCCTGCCGCATCACCAGATTGCCGGTGACATAGCCGGGAACGCCGGCGATGAGAGAATGGCGCCGGCCGACGCCCTGGATAATCACCCCCACGGTCCAATTGAAACCCGGCACCGGCCCATCGACCAGCAGCTTGCCCAGGTGGCGCGGCATGTTGCTCGGCATGCCGCCGGCCTGTTCGACCGACTGCCAGGACATGCTCGCGCGCGCACGCCAGCCACCCGGCCGGACCGTTTCGATTTCGAGTTCCCAGCCGCGCGCTTGCATCGGCGCCTGATTGCGGTAAATCAACAAGCCATCGGCGGGGTCCGGAACCTGGTCGAGCAGATCTCTTATGGTATAGCGGTAGTGAGCGGCTTTCAGCCGCAATGATGGCGAGACGGCATAGTCAGCCGCCAGTTCGCGCGTCCGGATGTATTCCGGCTTGAGGTCGGGATTCGATTTCGAAGTGATACCGTCCCCGTAGTAACGCTCGTAGGCGTTGGGCGGGCGAAAGGCCTGGCCGGCCATCAGCTTGATGGTTGCGGCGCTTGCCGGCCGGAATATCAGGGCGACCCGCGGCGAGCTTATCGCATCGCCGACGCTGTAGCGGTCGGTACGCAGCCCCAAGTTGAGCAACCATTGGGGTGTCAGGCGCCACTCGTCCTGCACGAAGATTCCGCGCGTCTCTCCGGGCTGGCTGTTGTCCAGGCGCAGCGCCAGCGGGGCGACGTCGAAATTGCGTTGCAGCACGCGGCTGTCGCGCCGGTACTCGGCGCCCAGGATAAGCTTGTGGCCGCGCAAGCCGGCGTAGGTGGCGCGATAATCTAAGCCCCACCATCCCGCCCTCGCCTGGTCCCGGTTGACGACGCCGACATAGGGATAATCCGCGTCATAAGCATAGTTGCCCAGGTAGGCGCGGGCGAGATGGCTCCAGTCGGCACTGAGGGTGGCGGCGTGGCTGAGATCGAGATTGGCGCTACGGTCTCGCACGAAATTCCCCGGGGCATTGAACACCGTGCCGTAATACGCGGTCGGCACGTCCTTGGTGCGCGACGCCAGGTTGATGCTGGCCTGCCAGCCGTCGCGACTGGCCTTGGCGAAGAACTTCATGCTGTGCTCGCCGTCCAGTCCGCGCGCGATCCCGTCGCTGTTGCCAGGGATGTCGTACTCGCCGAAATACAGGTCGCCTCCACGGCGGCGATAGGCGGATAAACCGGCAACCCAGTCGATACCGGTGTCTGTCAATCGGCCTGAAATCACCCCCGCACGGGCCATGCCCCCGCTGCCGGCATCGACGGTGACGCGACTGCCGTTGAGATCCGCGCCTGACCAGAGGATGGTGTTGACGATGCCAAACAGCGCGTTGCCGCCATAAATCGACGATGCCGGTCCCGGCACGAACTCGATGCGCTTGACCCAATCGAGATCGACGGGAGCCTCGTTGCCTACCATCGCCTGGTCGTAAAGAACATCGTTGCGGCGGCCCCCATCGACCAATAGCAGGATCCTCGAGTTGTAATCGCCGGGCCGGCCGAAACCGCGCACGCCGAGATAGGTATAGGCGCGGTCGTAACTTTGGTGGACGCCGCCCAGGGATTGCAGCGCATCGGCCAAATCGCGAAAACCAAACTGTTTGATGTCGGCGGCGGTGACCACGCCGACGCTCGATGGCGCTTCAGCAAGCGGCTGGAGGTAGCGCGAGGCGCCTTCGACTTCCACCTTGAGAAGATCTTCCAGGGATAGTCCGGCGACATCCTCGGCGCCATGGGCGTGTGCCGAAACCGCCAACGCCAGCGATGCCATCAGCCTCACGAACAACTTCACCATTGTTGCCTCCCCGACCCACAAGTTGGCTCGGTGCGGTCATTCCGCCCGAAGTGGAATCTTATCACTCGCGGGAATATTCTCCGGTAACGCGTGTACGTCTGCGGGAATCGGCCAGGCAATCCGAACCTGCGGATGCCTGGCGGCGGATTACATCGGCCGCACCGGCGTGCGCGCCGAGAAGGCTTGTGGCATCGCTGCCCGAAGGACGTTATTGGCCGCTATGGCATAGTGCCGCGCTGTCGGCTTCGCCGGCGGCGGCGATACGATCCAGGTTCGCCAGGACTTTCACGCTGGCCGCTTCCAGGGCGGCGATGGCCTTGAAGCCATTGGCGTAGTCGGCATCGCCAAAACAGCGAACCGCCTCGATCCCGCTGGCATGGAAGACCTGGTGGGGGTCTTCCATTTCACGGTAGCCGGCGAGAAGGGAATAGCAATCGTGGCCTTCTCCCTCGTAGTACCATTTGCCGAGACGGCAATGGCGGTGATCGGCGAACTCGCCGACGCTCTTGTCGGAAACGCACATGAATACCTTGTAGATCTCGAACTTGTAGACCAGGTGGTCTATCTTTGCCACTTCGACGAAGCTGCGCAACGCCGACGCGGCGATGACGCCCTCCATGCTGCGCGAGATTTCCAGCAGATGCTTCATGCCTTGGGTGGCTTGTTGCCCTTCCTCGCTGAATCCCTGCGTCTTTTGCGTCCACCGCTGCATTTGTTCCTTGGTCACCCGGGTTTCTTCCTGGATGTTGGACACCAGTCCGGAGATTTCACTGGTGGCCTTGCTGGTGCGCTCGGCAAGCTTCCTGACCTCGTCGGCGACGACCGCGAAGCCGCGTCCCTGTTCCCCCGCGCGCGCCGCCTCGATGGCGGCGTTGAGCGCCAGTAAATTGGTCTGGTCGGCGATCTCCTTGATCAGTTGCACGATGCCGCCGATTTGGCTGGCCCGCTCGCTCAGGATATCCACCTTGCCGGACATGACAAGGGTATCTTCGGACATCGACCGCATGTTGCAGGAGATCGTCTCGATAGCGCCCTGGTTGGTTTCGGAGACGACGGATGCTTCAATTGCGTTCTTCTTTTCTTCCTTCATGGTGTTGGCGATCAACAGCTGCGAGCGCTGGATTTCGAGAAACGATTCGCCGAAGGACTGCATGTTGTGGTAGATGTTGCTGCACTTGTCGAGCTCTCCGTGCAGTTCGCCGACTTTTTCTCCCTGCACCGCAGCTTCCCGGCGCGCCGCATCCAGCTCCGCTTCCAGCGTTCTTGCCCTGCTTATTTCCTGGTCCAGTTGCCGTTCCAGGCTCGCTATCCTGGCCTTATGTGCGCCGAAAAACATTGTCTGCCCTCCACTTCAGTGCCGCGATCCGCGGCATCATGTGAGTCGACTGGTCAATATCGATCACGCGAGCCGCCTATTTACGCCATTCTCGGCTCAAGCGGGCGAATTGGGTCTGCCGAGAAGACCCCGAATAACCTGCCTGATCCGCTTCGGCAAGGCCGCCACGGCCCGGTATAGAATGAACGGCAACGGCTCCGGGCAGAGCCGGGTGGCACATAGGCCGCGATAGTCAGGTGCGAGGAAGGGAAACTTCTCGATGAACAATGTATCAAGCTGGTTGTTGCAGACGCTCCTGGGCAGCGAAGGCCGTCGCCACGCGACGATTCTCGAGTTTGCTCCCGGACAGAGCATCTTCCGCGTCGGCGACCCCGGCGACTACCTGGCTGTGCTGCTTTCCGGCACGGTCGAGATCCGCAAAGACGACACCGTCATCGTCGTAGTCGAGCCCGGCGGCATGTTCGGCGAGATGGGCATCATCGACGGCCGGACCCGCTCCGCTGACGCCAATGCCAGGAGCCACTGCCGCATCGCCCAGGTGCGGGAAGGCCAATTCATCGCGCTGATGGAAGCCACTCCCCATTTTGGCCTTGCCGTAATGCGCATCCTGACGGAGCGCCTTCGGCACAACACCGATACCTGAAATCTTACGGCGTAGCGTAAGACAAGGAAGACTCTTTCTTGGACTTCCGAAGTTGGCCTCACCCGTCGGCGATTCGATTGGTCAAGAATGCGCCGTACCATTTCCCGCTCAATTTCAAGCGGCGTTGCTGCGTGGCAAAGTCGACATGGGTGAGGCCAAAGCGGCGGGTGTAACCTTCCGCCCATTCGAAGTTATCCAGCAGGCTCCAGGCGAAATACCCCTTGACCGGGATTCCTTTCGCCATCGCCTCCTTCACGGCGATCAGATGGCGCGCCAGGTAATCGCGCCGTGCCGTGTCATCGATATTGCCGTCCTTTGAAACTGCGTCGTCGTAACTCGAACCGTTCTCGGTTATCTGGATTTCGGCTGGTCGATAGTCCTTGGCGACGCGCTCCAACAACGTGATCAGGCCTTCCGGCGACACCTCCCAGCCGAAAGCGGTGCGTTCGACGTTGGTTGTGGTGATGACGCGCGTTGCCAGCGGACTTTCGCCGGGCGCGTCGGCAACCGTCTCGGGAAAATAATAATTGACCCCCAGAAAATCCGTCGCCGTGGCGATCGCCGCCAGGTCGCCGTGTTCGACCGTCGGCGCGCTGTCGCCGCAAAGCTTCCAGATGTCGGCCGGATAGCCGCGACCGAACAGCGGGTCCAGGAACCAGCGATTGCGGATACCGTCATGGCGCAACGTTGCCGCCTGATCCTCAACGCTATCGGACGCGGATCGATGCGGGTGCAAGCTCAAGGCGATGCCGACGCGTGCGCCAGGTGCGTTGGCCCTGATTGCCGGGATCGCCAGGCCGTGCGACAGCAGGACATGGTGGCAGACTTGCAGGGCGGTCTTCCAGCTCTTCAGGCCCGGCGCGTGAGTGCCTTCGTGGTTGCCTATGAACGCCGTACACCAGGGTTCGTTATGGGTGATCCAGCGCTTGACCCGATCGCCCAGACGCCGGCTGACGACGTCGGCAAACTTGCAGAACTCCCCTGCCGTTTCCCGGTTGTTCCAGCCACCCCGATCTTGCAGCGCCTGGGGCAGATCCCAGTGATACAGGGTCAGCCAGGGCTCCAGTCCCCGCTCCAGCATGTCATCCACCAGGCGCGAATAGAAATCCAGTCCCTTGCTGTTGGGCGTGGCGCCGCTGCCGTCGGGAAAGATTCTCGGCCAGGCGACCGAAAAGCGATAGGCGTTCAGCCCAAGGTCGCGCGCCAGATCGAGATCGGCGCCCCAACGATGGTAGTGGTCACAGGCGACAGCACCGCTCGACCCGTCACGGATATTTCCCGGCGTGGCACAAAACCGGTCCCAGATCGATTCGCCGCGCCCGTCCAGACCGACGGCGCCCTCGATCTGATAGGCCGACGTCGAACATCCCCAGCGAAAGTCCGGGGCAAAGTCACCGCGTTTGATAAGCGAAAATTTGTCGGTCATTTTTCTTGTCATGTCGCCTGCTTGTCAAATGTGTCTCACACGATCAGCACACCAACCACCGACCACTCGCCAGCTTCGCCTCAAGCGAACTGACGGGACGGGCCAGCAGAGCGCAAAGCCGAGTCGAACCGGCCAGTGCCCCGGGGTGATCACCCGGTTTCATTCCATCCGGATACTGGAAAGCTTTCCAATCATAGCAAAAAAAACCGGCTGACTTCAGCAAGAACTACCACTTTATTTTGCCGAGACGCCGACGCGTGTCTTCCGACGGGACCGTGTTGCGACCGCAAATCCGGATTGCCCGGCGCGACTCTGCCCTAAGCCGAACGCTTGGCCTTACCCGGTGGGGGCTTTGCCACCGTGGCGCGCCAGGTAATGCTGATCGGGAATTCCCGTTCCACCTTCAGCGCGGAGTTGTAACATTGATTCAGCAACCAGTTGAGCCCGCTTACGGTGACTTCGCGCAACGGGATGTGGACCGAGGTGAGTCTCGGTGCCGAAAATTCGGCGCTCTGGGTATCGTCATAGCCGAGCACCGACAGCTGCCCCGGAACCGAGATGCCGGCCTGCTGAAAACGCGAAAGTGCCCCGACCGCCATTTCATCGTTGGCACAGAATAGTGCCGTGAACTTGTGCTTTGAACCAAGCAGCGCCTCGGCCGATGCCCAGCCTCCCTCGGGGGAAAAATCGCTCTGAAGGATCAGCACTGTCTCCGGATCGATGCGGCGTCTCGCCAGTTCGGCCATGAATCCGTTGATTCGGGCGACGTTGTCCGGCGAGGTGGCGGGTCCGGAAATGATGGCGAACTCACGGTGGCCGAATTCCAGGAGTGCTTGTGCGGCCAGCGTTCCACCAAGGGTGTGGTCGGCTGAAAAGCACTGATCGCGGATACTCTCGAAGTTACGGTTCAGGACCACAAGCCTGGGCTGCTTGCGGCTCAGCGCGATGATATCGGCGTCATTCAACTGGTTGCTCATCACGATCAGGCCGTCGCAACCGCGGTCGATCAGAAACTCGACTCCTTCGACCGTCTGCCGCCTCTCATCGCCGAGGCCGCAGCCGAATGCCACCACCATATGCCGGTCGCTGGCGCGCAATTCCATATCGATGGTCTGAAGTATGGGCGTATAAAATGTCCCTTTGAGCACAGGAATATATACGCCTATCGTCTGCGAGGAGCCGGACAGCAGGGAACGCGCCGCGTGCGAGGGGCGAAAGCCCAGCTGCTTTATGGCTTTCCTCACACGGTCGGCGGTGGCCGGCGAAACCGATCCTTTGCCGGTCACGACCCGCGATGCCGTTCCCAAGCCAACGCCCGCAAGGCGAGCAACGTCCTTAATGGTCGCCACGGAATTCTCTGTATAAAATTCTTCAATGTTTCAGGCAAGAAGATATTAGCACAGCGACATTTTCACCTCCCCCGGCATATCTTCCCGAGCCCATCTCCGCCGCCGCCGGTTGTCACGGGTCGCCAAGGCGATGACGGGAGGCGGCATCTGATTGACATCCAAAAATACCGGGTGCTATAGTGGCAGCGGTGGTAACGTTTCCACCCTACAATAAAAAGCCAGCGGCCTGCCACTGCGCGCGTTTTCCGGGCGAGCATTGGCGCTTCATGGCGCAATGCCGCAGACTGAAGCGTTTCGGTCGCGTTTTGGTCCCTTGCAGCACGAGTGTTCCCTCACATTTGACGGCTCTGCCTATGACCTTGTTACGTCCACGACGGCCCTCAGACTCATTGCCCGGTCGCACCGGAATATTGTCGGCACCAAGCACGGCGTCGCGTTTCGGCGGGCTTTGGCGGCGGGTTGGCCCATGACCGCCGCGCCGCTCAAGCTGGATATCCTGGCGCCGCTGTCCGGCGTCCTGATTCCCCTGGAAAGCGTTCCGGACCAGGCGTTTGCCCAGAAGCTGGTGGGCGACGGGGTATCGCTCGACCCGACCTCGGCCGAGCTCCTCGCGCCGGTCGAAGGCATCGTCACGCAACTGCATAGCGCCCACCATGCATTGACGATCACCACCGGCGGCGGCATCGAGGTCCTCATTCACATCGGCATCGATACCGTCCTGCTCAAGGGCGAGGGTTTCAAGCCGCTGGTGACGCGAGGAGAATATGTCCAGGCAGGTCAGGCCTTGATCGCCTTCGATGCCGACCTGGTGGCGGGCAAGGCGCGCAGCCTGTTGACCCAGGTGTTGATTCAGGATGCCGAGAAGCTCGCCCGCTTGACCTCCCGCAGTGGTTTGGTCAAGGCAGGCCGGGACGTCATCCTGAGTCTTGAGATGCACGCTTCAGCCGCCGTCGGCGCCAACCTCGCGGCCGTCGGTGCGGCGCCAGTCTATTCCGCGCCGGTCCAATTACCCAATCCGGGCGGCCTGCATGCGCGTCCCGCCGCGGTCCTGGCGGCAGCGGCAAAGAAATTCAAGTCCGACATTCGCCTGGTGCGTGGCAGCGACGAGGCCAACGCCAAATCGCTGGTGGCGATCATGGTGCTGTCGACGCAGCAGCACGATACGCTGCGCATCCGTGCCGCCGGGCCGGATGCCGAGGTGGCCGCCGCCGCGCTCGCCAGGCTGCTGGGCGAAGGTTGCGGCGAGGCCGAACCGCCCGGCACCGCGCCGCTCCCGCCGCGCGCCATGTCGACCCAATCCGCAGAATCCGCCGCGTCCGCGGCGACCGACAGTGGCGATGGCAAAGAACTCGCCGGAATCTCCGCGTCGCCGGGCTTGGCGGTCGGCCGCATCTTCCAGTTGCGCCAGGAAGCCATCGAAGTGGTCGAAGTCGGCGCCGGTGCCCAGCATGAACGCGCCCGCCTGGATGCCGCGCTGCATGAAGCCCGCCAGCAGATCGAAGCACTCAAGGCCAACCTGGACGATCCCGCCAAGGCATTGATTCTCGACGCCCACCAGGAATTGCTCGAAGACCCCGACCTGATCGACCTGGCCGTCGCCACCCTGGGCAGCAACAAAAGCGCCGCCTTCGCCTGGCGCGCCGCCTACAACAGCTATTCGTCGCGTTTGGCGCAACTCGACAATCCACTGCTGCGCGAGCGCGCCAATGACATCCGCGATGTCGGCCGGCGCGTGCTGGCCATCCTGGCCGGCATCAAACAGGCCAGGATCGTCGTTCCGGAAGGCACCATCCTGATTGCCGAGGAGCTGACTCCTTCGGATACCGCCACGCTCGACCGCAGCAGGGTGTTGGGATTCTGCACCACCACCGGCGGCGCCACCAGCCACGTCGCCATCCTCGCCCGTTCACTCGGCATTCCGGCAATCTGCGGCATCGCCGAAGCCGCGCTTGCCCTGGAAAACGGTACCCTGGTCGTACTCGACGGCGGCAAGGGCAGGCTGCGCCGCGATCCAAGCGCCGCGGAGCTCAGCCAGGCGCACCAGCGCATGGCCCGCCAGGCCGAGCGGCGCGAGCAGGAAAAGGCCGCCGCCGGCGCGCCGGCGATTACCACGGATGGCCAGCGCATCGAAGTCGCCGCCAACGTGCGCAATGCCGACGAAACCCGCGAGGCGGTGGCGATGGGCGGAGAAGGCGTCGGCCTGCTGCGCTCCGAGTTCCTGTTCAGCGACCGCGATACCGCTCCCAGCGAGAAAGAACAGGCCGGCGCCTACCAGGCC
>Ga0172379_10010880_pt1 | contig 10934 bp, 10 predicted proteins | sample GrowelOW334metaG_FD_119756 | JGI IMG/M metagenome (GOLD analysis project Ga0172379, IMG submission 119756) | Groundwater microbial communities from an aquifer near a municipal landfill in Southern Ontario, Canada - Groundwater well OW334 metaG | ecosystem: Environmental > Aquatic > Deep... | reverse complement strand
CCGCGCCGCGCTGGCTCTGTGACGGGCTCGGCCCACCCCGGGCACGATCGCGCTGACGCGATATCGAAGATGCACGTTTCCGCACGGAATGAGACATACAAGCGCACGGAGGAAAAGCGGAGGGCCACGGAGTACTACAACTACTTGGGGGAACGACATCGCGCCACGCAGACTTTGCGTGGCGCTCGCTGTTCCACCAAGAAGTGGCAGTACTCCGTGGCCCTCAGCTGTTCTCCGTGCGCTCCGTGGTGAAAAAGGCCCGGTCGCGCGCGAATACCGGAACCCGCGTGGGATACGCTACAATGCCAGTCGCCGCACCAGCGTGAGGATTGTGTACACGGCCACCGGTTCGTCCGCCTGGTTGCGCACCTCGACGTCCCACGCCACCACGCCCTGCGGGATACCGTCGGGGGGCGTTTCCTTGGCCGTCTTCTGCTTGCAGGTCAGCCGCGCGTGGATGGCGTCGCCGATGTATACGGGCTTCACGAAGCGCAGTCCCTCGAGTCCGTAGTTGGCGAGCACGGGTCCCAGCGCGGGGTCCACGAAGAGTCCCGCTGACGCGCTGAGTACGAAGTACCCATGAGCCACCTTGCGCTCGAACACACCCTGTCGCGCCATCTCGTCGCTCTGGTGCGCGTAGAAATGATCGCCTGAGAGGGCAGAGAAGCGGTCCACGTCCTCATCGGTGATGGTGCGCGACGGTGTGTGATACGTCTCGCCGATCGCCAGTTCCTCGAAGTGCTTGCGGAACGGATGCACGGCGTCGCCCGTCGTCGCCGCACCAGGCATGTACTCGCGCACGACATGCGAGAGCGTCGTCGGTGAGCCCTGCAGTGCGGTGCGCTGCATGAAGTGCAGCACGCCGCGCGCGCCGCCCATCTCCTCGCCGCCGCCGGCGCGGCCGGGGCCGCCGTGCACGAGGTGCGGCAGCGGCGAGCCGTGCCCGGTGCTCTCCCTGGCCGTGTGCCGGTTGGCGAGCAGCAGGCGGCCATGGTACGCGGCGGTGCCGAGCGCCACCGTGCGCGCCATCGCGTCGTCGGCGGTGAAGACTGAGCCTACCAGCGAGCCGCGCCCCCGCTTGGCGAGCGCAATCGCCTCGTCCACGCTTTCGTACGGCATGAGCGTATTCACCGGGCCGAAGGCCTCCACATCGTGCGGCGCCGTGCGATTGAACGGGTCACGCGAGGCGAAGAGCAGGATGGGATAGAACGCGCCGCGCGCCGCATCGGCGCCCGTCACGTCCGGCAGGCCCACCTCGCCGTACACGAGTTCGGCGTCGCGCCCAATGGCATCCACCGCGCGCTGCACCTCGCCCACCTGCGCCTGCGCGGCGAGCGGCCCCATCCGCACGCCCTCCACCGCCGGATCGCCGATGACCACACCGCCGAGCCGCGCCGCGAGCGCGGCGCCGACTTCTTCCACCAGGTTGGCGGGGACGAGCGTGCGGCGGATCGCCGTGCACTTCTGCCCCGCCTTGGCCGTCATCTCGTTGGTCACCTCACGGATGAACAGCGAAAACTCTTCCGTGCCCGGTACGGCATCAGGCCCGAGCATCGAGAAATTCAGCGAGTCCGCCTCGGCGTTGAAGCGTACGTTCTGCTGCACGATTTCCGGCCGCTGGCGCAGCATGAGCGCCGTGCTCGCGCTCCCCGTGAATGCCACCGCGCACTGTTCATCGAGATGGTCGAGCAGGTCGCCCGCGCTGCCACAGATGAGCTGCACGCTCCCCGCGGGGAGAATGCCGCTCTCGATGATCCCGGCGAAGACGGCCTCCGTGAGGAAACTCGTCACCGTCGCTGGCTTCACGATGGCGGGAACGCCGGCGAGAAGCGTCGGCGCCAGCTTCTCGAGCATCCCCCAGACGGGGAAGTTGAAGGCGTTGATGTGCACCGCCACGCCCTCGAGCGGCACGCAGATGTGCCGTCCCACGAACGTGCCGCCCTTCGACAGCGCCTCGGTGGGGCCCTCCACGTGAAACGACTCATCCGGAAAGTCGCGACGACCGCGCGACGCGTACGCAAACAGCGTGCCGATGCCGCCCTCGATGTCCACCCAGCCGTCGCGCCGCGTCGCGCCCGTGGCGGCAGACACGGCGTAGTAGCCCTCGACGCGCGCCATCAGGAACTGCGCGAGCGCCTTCAGCATCCGCGCGCGCTGATGGAAGGTCATGGCGCGCAGAGCGGGGCCGCCCACCGTGCGCGCATGTTGCACCATCGCGCCAAAGTCGAGGCCGCCGCTCCCCGCCTCGGCGATCATCGCGCCCGTTACCGCATGGTGCAGCGGTGTGCCGGCGCCCGTGCCGCGCACCCATTCGCCGGCGGCGTAGTTGAACAGCGCGCGCGGGGCGCGGCCGGTGGGGTCGAGTGGGGATGGGACGGTCTGGGTCGAGCTCATCTAGGGGGTCTCCCGGTCGACGCGCGTGCGCGCCCTGTCATGAACGGCGCAACGAGCGCCACGCCACGCGCGGCGCGTCAGTCGCGCCGCGTCTCTTTCCACGTCTGATAGGTGGCCGCCTGCGCCGCGCGATCCGCCGGCACCTCGCGCAGCGGCTCGCACGCCTCGCCCGCCGCGCGCAGCCGCGCCGGCAGCGTCTGGTACAGCGCCGTACCCGCCGACTTCCACGCGAGCATTTCGTCGGTCACCGGTTTCACGATCTTGGCCGGATTGCCCACCACCAGCGACCGCGGCGGCACCTGCATTTCACTTGGCACGAAGCAGAGCGCGCCGATGATGCTCTCGTCGCCGATCTCGGCGCGGTCCATCACCACGGCGTTCATGCCGACGAGCACGTTGCGGCCGATGTGCGCGCCGTGCACCACCGCGCCGTGGCCAATGTGCGCCGCTTCCTCGAGCCGCACCACCACGCCCGGGAACATGTGAATGACGCACCCCTCCTGCACGTTGCAGCCGTCGGCGATCTCGATGCCGCCCCAGTCGCCGCGGATCACGGCGCTTGGGCCCACGTACACGTCGCGCCCGATCACCACATTGCCCACCACGGTGGCATTGGGATGCACGAACGCGCGCTCGTGCACCACCGGCACGAATCCTTCGAAGGAGTAGACGTTCGCCATGGTTACACGCGCTCGAGCACAGCGGCCATTCCCTGGCCGACACCGACGCACATCGTCACGAGTGCATAGCGCCCACCGGTGCGCTGAAGCTGCCGCGCGGCCGTGATGGCGAGGCGTGCGCCCGACATTCCAAGCGGGTGTCCGAGTGCGATCGCACCGCCGTTGGGATTTACGCGCGGATCGTCATCGGCAACTCCGAGCGCGCGCAGCGACGCGAGCACCTGCGCCGCGAAGGCCTCGTTGAGTTCAATCACATCCATCTGTGAAATGGTGAGCCCGGCCTTGGCGAGCGCCGCCTGCGACGAAGGCACGGGGCCGATGCCCATGGTGCGAGGCTCAACGCCAGCAGCGGCCGTGGTCACGATGCGCGCGAGCGGCGTGAGGCCGTGCCGCCGCGCCCCGGCCTCGGAGCAGACAAACGTCGCCGCGGCGCCGTCGTTGAGTCCGGACGAGTTGCCGGCGGTCACTGAGCCCCTGCCGTCGGTGCGGAACGCCGGCTTGAGGCGGGCGAGCCCTTCGGCGCTCGAGTCGTCGCGAATGAACTCGTCAAGCGCCACCATCCGCGGCTCGCCCTTCTTCTGTGGTATGGCGACCGCGACGATCTCCTCCGCCAGCCGTCCCGCGTCGCGCGCCGCCGCCGCCTTGCGCTGCGACCACAGCGCAAACGTGTCCTGATCGGTCCGGCTGATGCCATGCGCCTCGGCGACGTTCTCCGCCGTCTGTCCCATGGAGTCGATGCCGTAGCGCTCTTTCATTACGGGATTCACGAAGCGCCACCCGAGCGACGAATCGAACAGCTCCATGTCGCGCGCGAACGGCTTGCCCGCCTTGGACAGGACATACGGCGCGCGGGTCATGTTCTCCACGCCGCCGGCCACGTAGACGTCGCCATCGCCCACCGCCACACCGCGCGCGGCGCTGGCGATGGCGCTGAGTCCGGAGGCGCACAGCCGGTTGACCGTCTCGCCCGGCACGCCCACCGGCAGTCCGGCGAGCAGCAACGCCATGCGTGCCACGTTTCTATTGTCCTCGCCCGCCTGATTTGCACAGCCGAGGATCACGTCGGTGATGTCATCGGGATCGAGGGCAGCATGCCGCCGCAGGAGCTCGCGGAGCGCGTGCGCGGCGAGGTCGTCAGTGCGCACCTCGCTCAGCGCACCGCCGAGACTGCCGATGGGCGTGCGAATCCCGCCGGCGATGAAGGCATGGGTCATGACCTGAAGCTCCTCTTGTCGCGCGCCGCCTGGCGCAGCAGCGGTGACGGCCGGTACCGCTCTTCGCCATACTCGGCGTGCAAACGCTCGATCGTGGCGAGCACCGCACCCGCGCCCAGTTCGTCGCACCAGGCGAGCAGCCCCTTGGGGTAGTTCACTCCGGAGACCATCGCCGTGTCGATGTCGGCGGCGCTCGCCACGCCAAGGCGCAACGCGTCCACGGCCTCGTTGATGAGCATGGCGCGAATGCGCGCCACGATGGCCGCGCCCGCCGCCTCATCGCGCCGCGCCTCGGGCGTCGCGGCGCCGTCGCGGTAGTCGTAATAGCCGCGTCCCGACTTGCGCCCAAGGAAGCCTGAGGCCACCAGCGCCTGCTGCGTGAGTGACGGGCGGTAGCGCGGCTCGAGGAAGAACCCTTCATAGATGGAACGCGTGACGGCGAAGTTGACGTCATTGCCGATGAAGTCCATCAGCTCGAACGGCCCCATGCGAAAGCCGCCGATGGTGCGCATCGCCCAATCGATGGTCGCGTAGTCCGCGGTGCCCTCCTCCGCGATACGCAGTGCCTCGCCGTAGAACGGTCGCGCCACGCGGTTCACGATGAACCCCGGCGTGTCGGAGCAAACGACGGCCGTCTTCTTCCATTTCCCCATCAGCGCGAGGCAAGCGTCCCGCACTTCGGGATTCGTCCCCGCCCACGGTACAACCTCGACGAGCGGCATCAGCGGCGGCGGGTTGAAGAAATGCAGGCCGATGACGCGCGCCGACGCGGGGCTCCCTGCGGCGATCGCGGCGACGGACAGCGACGACGTGTTGGTGGCGAGCACGGCGTCGTCCGCGACTGTCGCGGCGAGTCGCGAGAACAACTCGCGCTTGGCCGGGAGGTCCTCGACGATGGCCTCGATGATGAGTCCGCAGCGCGCGAGGGCGCCCACATCCACGAGCGTCGTGGGCGGCTCGCGTGTGCCGCGCTCGGCCGCCGATGACACCACGGCGATGATCCGGTCGAGAATCGCATCGCGTGCCGACGCATCGAGCTTGCCCTTCGACACGAGGCCCGCGAGCGCGCCGCTGATCGTCGCGCGTGCGTCGGACGCGGCACCGGGTCGCGCATCAGCGAGCAGCACGGTGTGGCCCGCGGTGGCCGCCACCTGAGCGATCCCCCGTCCCATCGCGCCGGCCCCCACTACGCCCACGATCGTTGTCGGATCAAGCATCGCCGTCACTTGCCCGTGAACCGGGGCGCGCGCTTCTCGAGGAAGGCGTGCACCCCCTCGGCGTAGTCGGCCGTGCGTCCCGCCTCGCGCTGCAGTTCTTCCTCGTACGCCAACTGCGCGTCGAGATCCACGCCGAGCGAATGGTTGAAGGCGCGCTTGATGAGTCCCAGTGCGCGCGTCGGCTGCGTCGCGAGATGGGCGGCGGTGGCGAACGCCGTCTCAACAAGCGCCTCCGGCGCGACGACCTGATAGACGAGGCCGATCTCCCTCGCCTGCTCGGCGGTCATCTTCTCGGCGAGCATCGTCATCACGGTGGCGCGGTGGAGTCCAACGAGGCGGGGCAGGATGAAGGTGCCGCCGCTGTCGGGAATCACGCCGATCCTCGCGAACGACTGCACAAACGTGGCCGTGGTCGCGGCGAAGACGATATCGCAGGCGAACGCCAGATTTGCGCCCGCGCCGGCCGCCACGCCGTTGACCGCGCAGACGACCGGCTTCTCGAGACGGCGAATGGCGCTGACCACCGGATTCCACGTTTCGCGCACGAAATCGCCGAGGTCGGGAATGACGCCCTCCGCAGGCATCGCCTCGGCCAGGTCCTGCCCGGCGCAGAATCCGCGTCCGGCGCCGGTGAGCAGGACGGCGCGCACGGCGTCATCCGCGGCCGCGGCCCGAAGCGCGTCGAGCGCCTCACGCGCGAGCTCGCGCGTGAAGCTGTTGAGCACGTCGGGTCGGTTCAGCGTCAGGCGGAGGACGCCGGATTCGCGGGCAACGAGGAGAGGGGGCATGCGAGGGGCGGACGGTAGATGGAAGTCCGTACAATAATGTCCTGTCGTTGCCGCTTCCGGCCACCCGTCGCGGCCGAGATATTCCATCGCATGGCCGCCAAGACTGCCGGTACGCCCGATCCGCGCTTCGACTGGGTGCGCATTGCCCGGATTTCGCTCGCCTCCCGCGCGCTCGACGACCTTGAGGAACTGCTGAACCGCTCCAAGGCGACGACGCCCAAGGAGCACGTCGTCCAGTACCAGTTCTCGGCCAAGGGACACGAGGTCGCGCAGGTCATCCTCGGCACCCTGCTCACGGGCCAGCACGACGCGGCCGGCGCGTACTATCGTTCGCGCCCGCTTCTGCTGGCGGTGGGGCTGAGCCTCGAGGACGCGCACGGCAGCCCGCTGGGGCGTGCTGGCGGGTTTTCGGATGGCCGCGACATTGGCGTCGTCTGCAACCTGCCGCGTCCCAGCGGCGGCTGCACCGTGCTGCCGATGGCGGGGGATGTCGGGTCGCAGTACACGCCGACGGCGGGGTGGGCGCAGGCCATCACCTACCATCGGGACGTGCTCGGCGACGCCTCGTACGACGGTTCCATCGGTGTGGTGCTCGGCGGCGACGGTTCGGTGGCCGCCAATGGCTTCTGGTCGTCGCTCACGATGGCAACCACGCTGCAGCTGCCGATGCTGTTCTACATCGAGGACAACGACCTCGGCATCTCGGTGCGCAGCGCGATGCAGACGCCCGGCGGCAACATCGCGCAAAACCTCGCCTCGTTTGGCGGACTGCTCATTCGCGACGGCGACGGCACCGACCCGCACCAGACCGCGCAACTGCTCGCCGAGTCGGTGGCGCACGTGCGTGCGGGGAAGGGGCCCGCGTTCGTGCACCTGACCGTGCCGCGGCTCAACAGCCACTCGGGGCCCGACAACCAGAAGGGCTATCGCACCGACGCCGAGATCGCGGACGATTTCAAGCGCGACCCGCTGCCGAAGCTGAAGGCATATCTCGTGCCGGCGCTGATGACGGCCCGCGCGTGGGACGCGATGGTGCGCGAGGTGGACGACGAGGTGCGCGCCGCGGTGGAGTCGGCGCGCGCGCGTGCACACCCCACGCCGCACGACGTCGCGCGCTTTGTGCACGGCGACGACGAGGACGCCGTGATGGGCGGCCTCCCGCGCGCGGAGCGCGAGCGCCTGCGCGGCACCGATATCCCCGCCGCGGGCGGCACGGTGCTGCGGTTCCAGGAAGCAGTGCGCCGGACGCTCGACGTCGAACTCGCCGCCAGCCCGCGCGTGCTTGTGTTCGGCGAGGACGTGGGGCGCAAGGGTGGGGTGCACTTGGTGACCGAGGGGCTGCAGAAGAAGTACGGCGCCGCGCGCGTCTTCGACACGTCGCTGTCGGAGGAGGGGATCATCGGGCGCGCCTCGGCCATGGCGATTGGCGGGCTGATGCCCGTCACCGAGATCCAATTCCGGAAGTACGCCGACCCCGCCGCCGAGCAGTTGAACAACCTCGGCACCACGCGGTGGCGCACGCGCAACCGGTTTGCCGCGCCGGTGGTGGTGCGCATGCCGGGCGGCTTCGGCAAGGATGTGGGTGACCCGTGGCACTCGCTTAGCGACGAGGTGCGCTTCGCGCACGCGTACGGCTGGCATGTGGCGATGCCCTCCAACGCCGCCGACGCCGTGGGGCTGCTGCGCGCGGCGATGCGCGGCGTGGACCCCGCCATCTTCTTCGAGCACCGCTCACTGCTGATGACGTCGGACGGCAGTGCGCCGTACCCCGGCGATGATTACGTGCTGCCCTTTGGCCGCGCGCGCGTGGTGCGCGAGGGCTCGGACATCACCGTGGTGACGTGGGGGGCGATGGTGCACCGCTGCGCAGAGGCCGCGGAGCGCTTTGGCGACGCGGTGGAGTTGATTGACCTTCGCACGGTGGCCCCGTGGGACAAGTCGGCGGTCCTCGCCTCAGTAGAGAAGACCGGGCGCTGCCTCATCGTGCACGAGGACAACCTGACGGCCGGCTTCGGCGCGGAGATTTCCGCGACGCTCGCGAGCGACGCCTTCTGGCATCTCGATGCGCCGGTGGAGCGGCTGGCGCCGGAAGATATTCCGGTGGCGTATCACACGGATCTACTCAACGAGATTGTGCCTACGACAGAGCGGATCGCGGGACGGATTGAGAACTTGCTGGCGGTGTAGAGTGAGACGGAGTGCGACAGAGTATGACAGAATGAGGCAGTCAAGGCAGGGCTAGGCGTCCGCCGGCGGTGGCATCGGAGGGCGCATGCGGTATCCGTTCGCGTGGGCGCGGAGCGCGGAGGCCATGCGGCGCAGGGCAACGGCCTCGTCAGCGAGCGAGCGGGCCTCCGCTTCCTCGAGGACGCCGCTGGCGAGCGCCAACTGGATCAGCGAGTGGAGTTCGGCCGCTGACCCCATCGCGATGGCGAGGAATCTGGAGAACTCGCGATTCGTTCCGCGAAGTGATCCCTCCGCCACGTTAGACGGGATGCTGATCGCGGCGCGCGAGATCTGATCCCACAACGCCCGATCGCGCCAATTAGCGCGTGCTGCACGCGCCGCGCGATGCAGCCTTCCCGAGAGGGCAATGCCGCGTTTCCAAAGCTCAAGCTGTTCGTAGTGATGCATACGGGATGATCGCCGCTCCGCGGCTCATCACCGTCACCATTCCGCCGCCACCGTAATCAGAATGCAGGCACTTCGTGCGGCCGCCCCACACGCTGCAGCGCAGTCACTGCCGTATTCTGTCTCACTCTGTCGCACTCTGTCGCACTCAAATTGCCTTGAACTGCTCAAACGGCTGCGTGCACTCCTGGCACACCCAGAGCGCCTTGCACGCCGTGCTCCCGAAGGCGCTGCGCAGCGATGTGCGCGGCGACTTGCAGAACGGGCAGCGCGGGCCCGCGGTCGCGCGGCGCAGGGGAAAGAGTTCGTCGTCGGCCACTGCCGGCCCCGGCGGCGCAATGCCGTACGCCTCCAGCTTCGCCTTCGCCGACTCGGGAATCCAATCGGTCGTCCATGCCGGCGTGAAGATGGTGCGCACCGAGACCTGCGCGACGCCGCGCAGTTCGAGGGCCTCACGGATCGAGTCCTCGATCACGCGCATGGCGGGGCATCCGCTGTACGTCGGCGTGATGGTCACCGTCACGCCGCCGTGGCGATCGATCATGGCGTCGCGAACCACGCCGAGTTCGACGACGGAGAGAACGGGCACCTCGGGGTCCTTGACCTCCTCGAGCCAGCCCAACACCTGCTCGCGGGTGGGCGTCACTACCACGCGGCACCCGGATGCGACCGCGCGACGATCTGCATCTCCGCCAGCAGGTGGCCCAGGTGCTCCGTATGTCGGCCATCTCGCCCGCCGCGCTGCATCCACACGCCGTCGGGAACGGTCAGCGTGGCGCGGCGCAGCACGTCGTCCACCTGCGTGCGCCACGGCACCGCCAGCGCCGACACGTCCGCGGTCAGTCCTGCCGCCACAAGATCGGCCTCGTCCGCCGGCTGCATGAACATCTCGCCGGTGTACGGCCAGAGCGCGTCCACCGCCTCCTGCGCACGACGATGGCTCTCCTCCGTGCCGTCCCCAAGCCGAATCACCCACTCGCCGGCGTGGCGGACGTGGTAGCGGCTCTCCTTCAGCGCCTTGGCCGCAATCCCCGCGAGCGTCGCATCGGTCGAACGCGACAACGCCTCCCACTGCAGCGTGCTGTACAGCCCGTGAAAGCAGTGCCGCACGATCGTGACGCCGAAGTCGCCCTTTGGCAGTTCGCAGAGCAGCGCATTCCGAAACTCGGTCGCCTCACGGAAGAAGGCGAACGCGTCTTCGTTGCGCCCCGCTCCCTCCACCGCGCCCGCGTACTGCAGCACGAGGTCCGCCTGCCCAATCAGGTCGAGCGCGATGTTGGCGAGCGCGATGTCTTCTTCGAGAATGGGGGCATGGCCACACCATTCGCTGGTACGATGGCCCAGGATCAGCCGGTCGTCGGCGATGCGCAGCAGGGCGGGGACGAGTGCGGGGTGCGGGGAACTCATCAGAAAACCTTGACTCCCTTGGGCACCTTGTAGAACTGGGGATGCCGATACGCCTTGTCGTTGGCCGGATCAAAGAACGGCCCCATGTCTTCCGGCGTCGAGGCCGTGACTGCGGCGCTCGGCACCACCCACAGGCTCACGCCCTCATTGCGTCGCGCGTACACGTCGCGCGCGTTCTGCAGCGCATGCTCAGCGTCGATGGCGTGGACGGAGCCCGCATGCTGATGCGGCTCGCCGTCCTTCCCCTGGGTAAAGACCTCCCACAGCGGCCACGAACGTTCGCCCCCCCCACTCATGACACGTCCCCCAACTGTTGTTTCTCTGTTGTCTCTCTGTTGCTTCTCTGTTGTTTCTCTGCGAACGCCATCGCAGCGTCGCGCACCCACCTCCCCTCCGCATGCGCCTTTCGTCGCGCCTCGAGGCGTTCGCGGTTGCACGGCCCGTTCCCCTTGACGACGCGCCAAAACTCGTCCCAGTCAATCGGACCCGTCAGCCAATCGCCAGTGGCCTCGTCAAAGCGAAGTTCGGGGTCCGGCACCGTGAGGTCGATCGCTTTCACCTGCGCAACAGTCAGGTTGACGAAGCGCTGCCGCAGCTCGTCGT
>Ga0172379_10010879_pt1 | contig 10934 bp, 11 predicted proteins | sample GrowelOW334metaG_FD_119756 | JGI IMG/M metagenome (GOLD analysis project Ga0172379, IMG submission 119756) | Groundwater microbial communities from an aquifer near a municipal landfill in Southern Ontario, Canada - Groundwater well OW334 metaG | ecosystem: Environmental > Aquatic > Deep... | reverse complement strand
TCGGGATTTTTTTCAAGATTTTCCTCCTCGGCATCCAGCAAATCTTCTATTAAATCTTTGGTAACCAAAAAAGGATCTTTTTTATCAAGACTGAGCACTTTAGTAGTGGACATATGCCATGGAGAAGACAGAGAACAGTAAACTTTTTTTATTTTATGCCTGCGTAGCCCGCTGAAATTCAAATAAATCATTCCGTTTTTTTCCAAATTTGCGACCACGATTTCAAGCGCCCGAAGCATTCCTGACATAAGGCGGTCGGCATTGACTTCTTTTTGGAAAGGAAGAGACTCTCTCACGGAATAAAGAATTTTCGGTTTGACGCCGACTTGCCCGAACTTCACTATCGCTCCGCCGACGCTTCCGCTTCCAATATCAAAAACCATAGAAATTTCTTCAGTCGGTTTTTTGAAAATAGATAAAAAAGACATACCTATATTTTACCACAAATATTACACGCCGAAAGCAAAAACAGTGGAAATGAGTTTTTAAGTTTATAAGTTATTAAGTTTGTAAGTTTTAAAACTTACAAACTTATAAACTAAAAGCGACCTCGCTTTGCGGGTGAGCGAAACTTATAAACTCATTCTAGTATCGCCTTTATCCTCCTCACTCCCTGCGCCACGGCTTCTTCTTTAATGATTTTAAAATGGCCGAGAATGCCAGTATGAGTGACATGAGGGCCTCCGCAAAATTCTTTACTGAAATAATCGCCATTTGGATCGCCGACGGTATAAATGGAAACGACTTCGCCATATTTGTCGTCAAAAACCCCGATGGCGCCGGATTTCTTGGCGTCTTCAATTTTCATTTCTTGCCGTACAACCGGCAAATCTTTTTTTATAATGTCATTGACCAATTCTTCAACTTTTTTCTTTTCTGGGTCTGTCATTTTTGCCGGATGCGAAAAATCAAAACGCGTTCGCTCGGTATTTATATTGCTTCCCTTCTGAAAAACATGATTGCCTAAAACTTTTCGAAGCGCCGCGTCAAGCAAGTGCGTTGCGGTATGATACTTTGTTTCCATCTCGCCGGTTCCGGCCAAACCGCCTTTGAATTTTTGCTCGGCGCCAACGCGCGAAATGTCCTGATGATTTTTCATATCGGCATTAAATTTTTCCACATTTACAGTAACACCTTTTTCTTTGGCCATTTCCAAAATAAGCTCCAGCGGAAAACCGTAGCTTGTAAAAAGAATGAACGGGTCAACGCCTTTCTCAAACTCTCTCGTTCCTTTTTCCAGAGTTTTGCCAAATTTTTCTGTCTCTTTGTTTATTTCTTCCTGAATCATTCCAACATTCTCAAGAATGTTGGAATAAATATTTTTGTATTTTTCAGCGATAACTTCAACCAATTCAGAGTAAATTTTCTCCTGAAGTCCGAGCTGTTTGCCGAAACGAATGGCTCGGCGCAATAGTCTACGTAAAACATATCCTCTATCGGTGTTAGACGGCAAAACACCTTCAGCAATCAAAAAAACTGAAGTTCTCAAATGATCGGCTACAATCCTTGCAGGTTTCAAATCAAAATTCTCGGAATTTTCTTTTATCTTATTCATTTCCGACTTAAAAAGATCCGTATCGTAAATGTTGTCAACGTTCTCTAGCATCATTGCCAATCTTTCAAGTCCGGCACCGGTATCAATATTGTTTGCTTTTAATTTTCCGATAATTTTTCCGTTCTCTTTTTCATACTGCATAAAAACATCATTCCAAATTTCCACAACATCGCGTTTTTCATCGGCAAAAATGAACTGACTTTTTGTCATACCTTTTCCGCCAAATTTATTCAAAACATCATAAAACATCTCAGAATCGGGGCCGCACGGGCCATTGTCGCCGGCCTGCCACCAATTTGACTCTTCGGACATAAAAAAAACTCTTTCACCTTTAATGCCCTTTTCTTCAAAAATCTTTTTCCAAATTTCCCCAGCCTCGTTGTCTTTAGGAGCATTTTGATCGCCCTCAAAAACCGTTACATAAAGACGATTCGGATCTAATCCAAGTCCTTCTTTTTTTGACGTTAAAAATTCATAACTCCAATTTATCGCTTCTTTTTTAAAGTAACCTTGTCCGACGCCATCAGGCGATTTAGGATCGCCCAAAGACCAATTGCCTAGCATTTCAAAAAAAGTGACATGGGTATTATCGCCAACTCCGTCAATATCAACGGTTCTGACGCATTTCTGGACATCGCAAAGCCGGTTGCCCAAAGGATGGGGTTTGCCTAAAAGATAAGGGATCAACGGCTGCATTCCGGCAGAATTAAAAAGCGTCGGGTTGGTAATGCCCTTTTCATCCGATGTAACCAAAGATGCCGACGGAATTATTTTATGTCCCCTATTTTCAAAAAATTTTAAAAACCGCGAGCGAATTTCATCTGAATTCATGATTATTATATTGTAAGACAAAACGCGTTATTTATCAAAACAAATTAATTAAAAATTGCCAAACTTCATCCTATCCGCCATATATCCCTAATTCGTGCGAATATGCCAAACATGATATCGCATGCAAAAATCATGCCTGATAAAATATTATGCTACTAGAAAAATCAGAGATTCTGTACGATACTTTTTATAATTACATTCGCTTCGCCGGAAATCCTGTAAAAAACATTTAAGTTTTTTTGTTCTTTATCCAAGATGCCGGCGGCAAATAAGATAGCGAGATGCCGGGAAGTGGATTTGAAAGACAACTTTATTTTTTTCGCCAAATCCCCTACGGTCAGTTTGGAGTGTTCTTTTAGCAGCCGAAGAATGTCCAGTCTTCTTCCGTTGGCAACCGCTTTCAGACTTTTTTCTAAATCTGTATTTTTCATTTTTAATTTAATAATTGAAATTATACTAGAGCCTATTCATAATCTAATGCTCGACTTATTTTTATTTATAAAAATAGAAGTCCTCTTGTAGGATAGATAAATTTTGGGAATTTAGCAGGCAAGCTTCCTGTTTTCCTTCTTAAATTATTGCGGTTAGATTATGCATAGGCTCTTAGGCTTATTCGCACGAATAAGGGATATAGTTTCTATGATAGAGATTATGAAATTATTATAACGACCTTTATATAACTACCTTTAGTACAATTAAAAAACAGATAATTATTTTTTATAAAACGGTTTTAATATCTGGAAATCTTTTTTTAGATCGTCAAGAGTATTCGGATTGTAAACTGCGACGCAAGGGTGATAAAGCGCCACAATTTTAATGTCGCCGTAAGATGACTTGGTGTCATATGTTTTTCCGTGAGCTTTGCTTATGGGTTCAATTTCAAAATCAAGCTCGAATTTTTTCATAATGTAATTCATCGAATACCGGCCGAGCGCCACAATAACTGCCGGTTTGATTATTTCAATTTGCCTGTCCAAAAAAGGTCCATAAACAATAATTTCTTCCGGCAATGGATCTCGGTTCATCGGCGGACGGTCTTTGACAATGTTGGTGATATAAACTTCTTTTCTAGGAATGCCGGCAGATTCCAAAAGTTGGTCCAAAACTTTTCCCGCCGCTCCGCAAAAAGGCCTGCCGGTTTTTGCTTCATTTCTGCCGGGCGCTTCGCCGACAAACATAATTTTTGAATCGTGGCTTCCCTCTCCGATAACCGGAAAAAAATTATTTTCAGTTCGATATCCATAAAGCGGAGAATTTTTCAGCTCAAAAATTTCGTCCCGTATTTTTTTCATTTGGTCAGTTTTGGACATAGTTTTTTTAGAAAATGCAATTTAATATTATCATTTGCAAACAAAAAAGAAAAAGCTGAACAGTTAAGTCCAGCTTTTGAGTGCGAGGCTAATCACTTCCAATAAAACTGCGAGCGTAATGCGGTCTATCGTCCATCTTTTTATGGTGGTGACCGTTGTGTGATATTTGTTTATGATAATTAACTTCTGCAAGAAACCTTCTGCTGATTTCCCGAAGTTCGCTATTTTCTTCGCGAAGCGCTTGAATTTGTCTTTCAAGCATTTTGATTCTACTGGCTAAATCAACTGGCATAAAACCTCCTTTTTGAAGTTTTGACTGGTAGAAAGGATACCACTAGCGCGTAATAATGACAATAGAAAATGACAGCACACCTTGTGTGCTGTCATTTGTGATTGGACACTATGCCGCGCGTCGATTCATCATTTGCGGATGCTCGCGATTGTAACGTTTTTTGCATTCCTCTTTTGCAATCCTTTCGGCAAAGCCTTCTGCTCCGCCATTGTCTACATAATAGGCCAAGGCTTCACTGTCCGTTGCAGCATGATTTAAACGTTGAGAAGCAAACCATCTATTAACATCCCCTTTTGCCTCAGAAATTTCATGAAGCGATCTTATCAAACATTGTTTGCCTCTGACTTTTTTTACAAGTGTTTGCCTTGCATTTTCCAACTTACCGATTTTGAGGCATAACCGAAAAATAAAGTCGGCCGGTACCGATATTGTCATTCCTTTTTTGTTTGGCATTTTTATCCTTTCGATGAACTTTTTACTGGCTGTAAGTTTACTACTTCTGGAAAAGATAGTCGAACCCATCTCAATAATAACCGATGAAAATATGAAAAAGATGCAGTCGGGTTATTTAATTCGCCATGGCGAATTAAAATTTTCATCTTGAGCGCCCTAAGTCCCAAATTTCGGCTGCAAATTTCAACTCTTTCGTCAGCGTAGCTCGGCTATGCTTCCTCAAGATTTGAAATTTTCGCTCGAAATTTGAGCCTTATGGCTGCTCATTATTATTGAGATGGGTTCTAAAAGAAAAATGTGTAAAAGCCCCCAAATTTTGGCTGCCAAAATTTGGGGGCTTAAATAGCTTTTTCTTTTTTCAAAATTCTGATTTTTATTTCTTTTCCTCGATTATATCCGCCAGTTTTGCCATCGGAACGAATCACTCTGTGACAAGGAATCTTTTGATCGTAATTCGTATGCAAAACATTTCCAACGGCTCGAAAGCCGCGCGGACATCCAGCCCGCGCGGCCACTTCTTTGTACGTCAGAGTTTTTCCTTTTGGAATTTTTCTGACCACGTCAAAAACTTTTTCTTTGAAAGATTTTGACATTTGTTAAATTACCTTATTCTGGATCCCCGTTCACCACGGCGAACGAGGATGACAGAAAAAAGTAGATAAGAAGTTTATGAAACTGGCGCAAAAAACTCTGCTTCCTTTACAATCCTGTCAGCCATCTCACCCTTTATACCTATATTTTCCAAAATAGTTTTATTTTCTCTGATTGACTTGCATAATATAACTCCTCTATCAAGCAAAACTTTCTTTTCGCTGTTGCTTAAAGTTGTAAGACAAGTAATCGGATGCAAGCCAGTTTCAATTATCATATTGTGGAGATTTTTACCTTCCGGATAGTTCCAGCCGACAAGTTTTACGCCGGCGCATTCGCTATATTTGATGGCTTTTTCCGTAAATTTGGTATTGGTAATCAGCCAGCCTTCGTCAACATATCTTTTTCCTCCGTAATCAAATTCAACTTCTTTTATGTCGTCAAAACGAGCTTTGATGTAAAGAGCGGCTTTCAAATCGGATTTGAAAGTGAACTCGTTGTGAAATTTGGCTTCAATCATAACAAGCCGATCTTCATTCCAAGCTATCACATCAATTTCGTGATCAACGCAGGCACCTTGAACAGTTTGGTCGGTCAAAATTTCATAACCGTTGACTTTCATAATTTCGGCAACATATCTTTCAAATGGAAAACCTGTGGGACCTAAATCAGAAAGAGCGCGCCGAAGCGAATATCTTGCTGCCACCGGCTTTTGCAATCTGTGGAGAAAATGAAAAGCTTCATCATAAATATATGATGTGGTCATTCCATCTTTTATTTCACCGCTGACATGTTCAACAACTTTTTCCACCGTTTCATCATGCGCGCCGGAACGCCGCAAAGACTGCCTTAATTTTTCCGGTTCAAAAACCTGCCTTGTACCGTCATTTTTTACAATTAAAATTTCTTTCATAAGATAATTATATCGCATATCATTAAAATCGGTATATTTTTCTACTTTAAACTTAAGTCTTTTGTTATCCACAATTTCTTGCTTTTTTGAAATTTGGGGTGTATATTATATTTGTCCGCAAGGACACGAACTTTATAGCTGAAAGGCCCCGCAAGGGGTCTTTCGTGCTTTTAGAGGGTCTTCTTTCTTTCAATTTCAGGCAACCAACAGATAAAATCTTGAATATCGCCGATATCAAAAATAATAAGACCTTGTGGTATTAAATCGTTCAATTCACGTGAAATTCTGCCAGCAGTCGCAAAGAGCACCACTTTTTTCTTATTTTCCAAAAGACTTTTTATCGGGTCCGCAAAATCGCTATCCCCGCTCCACAACACAAAAGTTTCTACGCCGTCTGTTAAATGATCCACTCTCATATCACTGCCAATTTCTACATCAAAATTGCATTTTCTGTCTTGAATTTCAAATGCGCCTTTTTTATTCATCTCGCGCAATTTTTTATTCAAAAATTCAATAGTTTCAATATCAAGTTTTCGCAAAAGCGACGCTCTTATAAAATGGCGAAGTAATATAGGCGATTGATCGTCTACACTGCTCATATCAATTGAAAATTTCATAATTTTCACCGGCTTCGTCCGCAAAGAAAACCGTTTGCATTCCAATGACTGCAAATGCTTCACTTCTTTATGCGAACGCGGATCGCTCACAAGTTCTCCTTGATAAAATCGAACTAGACTAATGTTTCCAAACGACTGCAAAAATTGTTTCAATCTGCGCGGTTCAATATGCCATTGCAATTTTTCCGACCAAGGACGAACATTGGCATAGTCAATATAAACATTTACCCTGCCGGAAAATATTCCGACTAGTTTTTCAATAATCTCTGGATATTTTTCGGCAATTTCTTTTATTCTGTCTGTTTTTGGCGTGAACATAAATTTAATGCTTTGTCTGGGCAAATTAATCTAATTTAATAGAATACAATTATCTACCTTCCAACCACCTCCCCATACAGCAGAATTCGTAAATACACCAGTAAAATTCACGATTTGATTTTTCTTTAATAAAAACAATCTTCTCTCTGTTTCAGACTCTGAACTAAAAAAACAACTAATTAAATTATCTGATACATCTAAAGAAACTAAATATCTATCAGTTGGTTTGCTTATGTCCAAAAAATAACCTGAGCCATATACTTTCCCATTGTCGTACAAATGTAAGAAATTTTGTTTATCATATGAAGTTGTTTTGGCATTATATCCATCAAAAATATCGGAAAGATTAATTGAACTTGTTGCGACAGATTGAAGTACTTGACTCAAATTATTTTTATCAGTTCGAAAAAAAGACATCCACCAATTGGGCCACCATGGAATCGATATAACTCCAATGATAATTGCAACACTACCTATTATTATTTCTGGTCGTCGCCATAAAACTTTTTTGGTTTGATGTGGCTCGAAATTATCCATGAAATTTACTCCTTACTTATTAAATCAATAACATACAATGTGCCAAGCCTATCGTCTTTTTCTTTTTTAGGAATTTTTTGGCCAAGAAACTCTTCTTGTTTTAGATCATTACCAATAAAAAATGACCGAGCTGAAACAGAGCCATTATTATTACCATGAGATATAGTAAAAGCCCCTTCGGAGTCATCATTGGTAAAATTAAATGCTATAGCTTTTTTTGCTTTATCAAGAAATAACACAACTTTCTTAAACTTACTTATGTTTTCTCTTGTATAAAATCCAGTAAGAAATCCAAAAGAATAAGAAGCATTGACACTTATAGCATAATTTCCCAATTTCGAACCTCTTTTTGTAAAACGAACAAAATTATATTCTGACATATTATTATTTTGTTAACAATAAAAACTTAACGCTAATTTTAGCGCTGTCAGATTTACAAGTCAATTTACTTTTACTACAGAATGTATTACAAAATTTATTCCATAATAACAAGTCATGCTTTCATAATTTGATTTATCACAACAAAAATAACAATTATTTTTTGGCAGTGTATTTTTTGTATAAATCAAACAGAAATGAAATTCTTTCTTCGTCGTTATTAAATTTTTTGCCGTAACAGTTTTCTACGGCTTTATCCAGATTTTTGTGAGATCTCCATAAATCTGGAGGCATAGTATCTGGATCATAAAGGTCAGCAAGAGAACTATGAGGAAAAGTGGAACGAGAATCGAGAATATACTCAGCACACTGTTCCACTTTCTTTTTCTTTTCTTCAGACACATTTTTCGGCCAAGGAAAATTATTGTATACGATATTTATTGAGTAATTGTAATCACTTTTTAACCTACCACACACTCTGTTAACCCAAACCATATGCATTGAGGAAGTCAGTACTCCAAATAAATATAACGTTGCACTGGGAACAAATGCGCATCTATCGGTAACAATTACTTCTTTTGACATATATCCAATTGGAATGATGGATCGGTTTTCAGAAGAAACACGAGGTATCAATAAATAATCAGAGTTAGGTTGTCTTATTTCACCAAATAAAGTGGGATATTTTGCTAAACTATTCGTTGCCCCCCGTTTACTTTTTAACCTCAAAATTTTAACTTTCTCTATTCTGTCTATAACATTGGGCATTGCTCTTATTTCCGTGGGATCTGCGTCAACCAACCAAAGACACCAACGCTTGGTATTATTGATAAATTCCTCAGAACCGATAAGCGGACGAATATACTTTTTTGCATTTGGTTCTAATTGAAGGAAGTCAACTAATTCCTTATCCTCAATAATAAGATTGCCTCCATCGTTTGCCATGTTTCCAAAAATCATTTCTGGGACATCGCAAATTGGTTTTTTCTTATTTTCAAGTAAGATATCTTCACCTTCCACCAAATATGGGTTTATATGTTTTACTTCCCTCTCTTTGTCTTCGCCCCGTATATTTTCATATTCATAAAGATATTTTCTTTCTATATCAAAAGCTCCAAAACCGATAATTACACAATAAACAGCGGCAACGCCCGGGGCGTCGTTTGACCATTTGAATGTTTGATGAGCAAAATGAATGACAATATTTAAATCCTTTAAATATTTCCAAAGAAGTCCGACTTGTTCGCCTTGTGAAATTGAGTTTGTTGAGACAAAGCCAACTTTTATTTTTGTGTCCTGAATATATTTCGCCGCCTTGGCATACCAAGCTGTAACAAAATCAAGGTTCCCTGATCCTTTCATATTATCAAAAGCCTTCAACAGTCCTTCTTTTTGCGTTTCCGACATCAACCGAGCGCCAGAAAAAGGCGGATTGCCGAGAATAAAAGAAAGTTCTTTTTTGGGAACCAATTCGTTCCAATCAAAAGAAAGCGCGTCCGCATTTTTGATTGTTGCGGATTTTTTAATGGGAAGTTTGCGAATATATCTGCCGAGCATTTTCCCAAACTCGAGATTCATTTGATGGTCAATCAAATGCATTGCCACTTCCGCTATGCGGGCAGGAAATTCCTCTATTTCTATGCCGTAAAACTGCTCTATACTAACTCTAGTCGGGTCTTCCGGTATTTCAATGCCATTCTTGATTTTGATTTTTAAAATCTCCATTTCAAGCGCGCGCAGTTCACGATACGCGATTACGAGAAAATTTCCGCATCCGCAAGCAGGGTCTAAAAACTTTAATTGTCCGAGTTTTGTATGAAAAATGTCCAGCCGTTTTGGGTCATATCGGACATCATCAAGTTCAATATACAAATCATCAAGAAAAAGAGGCTTGATTAGTTTTAAAATATTTTGTTCTGACGTGTAATGAGCGCCGAGATGCCTACGGGCATTTTCATTCATTACTCCCTGGAATAAAGAACCGAAGATCGCGGCTGAAATTGCTGACCAGTCAAAATCGCAACACTTCATAAGACGAAGTTTTGTAGTAACATCACAAGAAACAATACCGATATTTTTTGAAAAAATACCGCCGTTCACATAGGGCAATTTTGCAATATCTTCATCCAAATTTGATTGGCGATCTTTTTCTGGAGTGTTTAAAATTTGAAATATTTGAGCAAGCTTTGGACCAAGATCACTTCCGTCATCGCTAAGTCTATGATTGATATAATTTTTGAAAGCATCTTTGGGAAAAATTCCGGTATCGTCAGCAAATAGACAAAACAGTATTCTTATAAGAAAAATTTCTAAATCGGGAGCTATATATCCAGTTTTGGCAATTTCATTGTGAAATTCTGCCATAAGCTCGGCAGCCTTAACGTTAGCCGAAACTTCCACTTCGTAATCATATTCATTCTTATGACCGGAAATAAAACCGAACAAGTCTATATTCTTGGATAATTCACGCGTAAAAAAGTCATGCCGCTTATTTTTTTCTAAATCATAGACTCTAAATTGTTCAAAGTCTGAAACTATTATATATCGTGGAAGTTCCTCGTCTTTGAGACCGGGAAAATAATCTTTAACCTGTTGGTATGCCGTATCTAAATCTTTTCCCCTAGATTTATGTTCAACAATTAAAACTCCTTTCCAAAGAAGATCTGCGTATCCTTTGGAATTGTCGATTTTATTTACCGGATGCTCAAATGATGCGACTCGCCTTCGATTAACACCAAACACTTCAAAAAAATCATTCCAAAACGTTTGGGCTTCTGCATCCTCTCTTTCTTCCAATATCCATTCTTGATAAAAAGCTAACGCTCTATTTTTTATTTCATTTGGGCTAATCATATGATTAATTGGCTTTTTTTATATTAAACAAATATTTTGGAAGTATATTTTTTAGTAACTACTCTTATCTCTAATGCTAAAAGTATGCCACATTTTATGCGGTTTTTCCAATATTTCGTGTTGACCAAAAATTTCAGAGTTTAGAAATTAGAATAATTAGGTCAAGTGAACCTCCCCCAGCGGAGCTGGGGGCTTCCCGACGCTTCGGCTAGAGTTTGAGTTTCTGTTGCCCCGAGTCTTCTTTTCCTTGGTATTCCACATAAGCCAAAATTTCCTTTTCATTCAG
>Ga0172379_10010878_pt1 | contig 10934 bp, 9 predicted proteins | sample GrowelOW334metaG_FD_119756 | JGI IMG/M metagenome (GOLD analysis project Ga0172379, IMG submission 119756) | Groundwater microbial communities from an aquifer near a municipal landfill in Southern Ontario, Canada - Groundwater well OW334 metaG | ecosystem: Environmental > Aquatic > Deep... | reverse complement strand
GCAAGCCCAATCATGTCCATCGCCCATGTCGATTATGAGAGAAAACATTATTGCCGGATTGGATATTGGCTCGGCGAATATTCGTTTGGTTATCGGACAAAAAAATATCGGGCCGGACGGCCGGAGCTTCCAAATTATCGGAGCGGTTTCAGTCCCGACCGAAGGGATCAGCCGCGGAATCGTGAATTCGATTGAAGACGCCACGTCTTCAATTTCGGCCTGTCTTGAAAAAGCCGAAAGGCTCGTAGGCGCGCCAATAAAAAGCGTTTGGGTGGGGATAAATTTTCCCAATATCAAGTGCGAAAAAAGCCGGGGCGTAGTAGCGGTTGGAAAGAGTGATGGCGAGATTACCCCGGACGACGTGGAACGGGCTTTGGAAGCCGCCCGGGCCTTGAGCGTCCCGCCGAACTACGAGATTCTCCATGTTATTCCGGTAAAATTCACCGTAGATAACCAGGAAGATATTAAAGACCCGATCGGCATGACCGGCGTAAGGTTAGAAGTGGAAACTTTAATCATCCAGGGGCTGACTTCGCAGATAAAAAATTTGACCAAAGCCATATACCGCACCGGTTTGGAAATTGAAGACCTGGTTTTGTCGCCTTTAGCCTCGGCCGAAGCCGTTATCAATCCCAAGCAAAAAGAACTGGGAGCGGCTTTGGTAAATATCGGCTCGTCAACAACGAGCTTGGCAATTTTTGAAGAAGGCGAGCTCTTGCATACCGCGGTTTTACCTCTAGGCTCGGAGCATATTACGGCCGACATCGCTATCGGGCTCCGCTGCCCGATTAATTTAGCGGAAAAAATCAAGCTTGAATACGGCTCGGCCCGGCCGGACCAATTTTCCAAAAAAGACGAAATTGATATTAGCGCCTTGGTCGAGGAAGGGGAAGGCGACGGCGACAATATGGTTTCCCAAAAATACATTTCGGAAATTATCGAAGCCCGGGTGGATGAAATTTTTGAAAGAATAGACGCGGAATTCAAAAAAATCGAGCGCTCAGGCATGCTGCCGGCCGGCGTCTTTTTAGTCGGCGGAGGAGTCAAGCTCGCCCATATCGTTGAAGCGGCGAAAAAGAAACTCCGCTTGCCGGCCTCGCTCGGGACTAACCGGGTAGCGGCGACGGTTTTAGACAAAGTAGAAGACGTGAGCTACTTGACGGCTCTGGGTCTCGCGGTCTGGGGCAATCAAGCTCTAAACCAGGAACGGGGCAAGAAACTGGACTGGACTCGCGGCGGCGAGGCGGTCGGAAAATCTGTCGACAAGATCAAAAAATGGATGTCTTCTTTAATGCCTTAAGACCTCTTGCCAAAAAATAATTAATGGTTTAAACTATCCATACCTTTTATTCTTCATAAAATCGCAAGAAAAATATGCCTGAAATTAAACCAGCTATTGAGACCATAGCCAAAATTAAGGTCATTGGCGTCGGCGGCGGCGGAGGGAGCGCTATCAACCGGATGGTGGATGCTGGCGTTAAAGGCGTTGAATTTATCGCCGTAAATACTGATGTTCAGGCACTGCATTACAATAAAGCCTCTAAAAAATTACATATTGGCAAGGCTGTTACCCGGGGGCTCGGGGCTGGCATGAACCCGGAATTGGGGCGCCAGGCCGGAGAAGAATCCCAAAACGAAATCCGCGATTTACTAAAAGACTCGGATATGGTTTTTATTACCTGCGGGTTAGGCGGCGGAACCGGAACCGGAGCCGCGCCGGTAGTGGCTGAACTGGCTAAGGATTTGGGCGCTTTGACCGTGGCGGTTGTTACCAAGCCGTTCGCCTTTGAAGGCTCGCAAAGAAAAAATATCGCCGAGCGCGGACTGTCCGAACTGATCGACAAAGTAGATACCATTATCACTATTCCTAACGACAAATTGATGCAGGTGATTGATAAAAAGACGTCCCTTTTGGACGCCTTTAATGTTGTTGACGATGTTTTGCGCCAGGGCGTGCAGGGCATTTCCGACGTTATCACCATCCCGGGGCTAATCAACGTGGACTTTGCCGACGTCAAAGCCGTTATGTCCAACGCCGGATCATCACTTATGGGAATCGGCCAGGCGTCCGGAGAAAACAAAGCGATTGAAGCCGCTAAGATGGCGATTAATTCGCCGCTACTCGAATTATCTATTGAAGGCGCCCGCGGAATACTCTTTACCATTACCGGCGGCGTCGGCCTTTCTATGTCCGAAGTATCTGAGGCCGCCAAAGTCATAACCGCGTCAGCCGACGAAGAAGCCAAGATTATTTTCGGGGCGGTGATTGATGAAAAGATGAAAGACGAAATAAAAATTACCGTCGTCGCCACCGGATTTGATTATAAGACCGGCAAAAGGGAAGCCGAAGCCAAAGAGCGGATTTATACCCCCAGCCCGTTTTTAAGCGTTGAAGAAAGAAAGGACGAAATGAAAGAATTCGCCGTACCGGAGCGCAAGAAATCCAAGGTTTCCTCCCTAAAGCAGGCCCAGGCCGAACCGGCCAGGAAAAAGAACGATTACCAGGAAGAAGACGACGAGCTTTCCATCCCGGCTTTTATCCGGAAGAAGATGATGTAAGCTTGTATACAAATTTTGTACACATTACAAAACAAAGATAGAAAAACCGATTCAACTCGGTTTTTTTGAACTCTTGAAAAAGATTTTGATTCTTAATTAATAAGAAAGATGGTGAAGAAAGAGATAAAAAAAGCCTTTTGCTGCAAACTTTCGAGTCTGCGCACAAAAGGCTTTGGTGCCGGTGGCACCATTTTTGGTCTAGTCCGGCGGTTTTTCTTCGCGCAAAGATCGACAATCGGTACAGAACCGTTCCTTGTTCGGCTCGTTTACCTCTCTGGTAACTTCCAGACACTTTTTTTCTCCACAGCGGGAGCAGGGAACGAAAAAAGCATCTACGCCAACTATTATTTCCCCATCGGCGAATATGGGGGCAATCGGCGTACGCATTGGCCCTACGAGTATCCTTCTGGGCTTATTCATGCTTTTACTCCTTTCTGGCTTTTGCCCGCAGTAAAAAAGATGAAAATAAACAATCCTTAGCGTGCCGTTAAATAATATGTTTGTAAGAACATAAAAGAAGAAAAGAGCTACAAAAAAATCGCTAGGTTTTTCCAGCGATTTCCATTTTTGTTTTAAGCTTACTTTACTTAACCAAAAGAAAATCGCCCAAGCTAGTCTCCTTGGTTGTCGTAATCATTCTTTTTTCTGCGATTTTTCTCATATCCTAATAGTATAGCCTATTGATTATTCTGTCAAATCATGAAATTAAAAATTACTTGAATTATTACGGACGAGGTGATAGATTTAATATGTACTATTTAAGTTGAGATGAACTCAAAAATAGCCTATGCCTAAACTAATCTTTGACATTGAAACTATCGGGGAGAATTATGACGAGCTGGACGAGACAACGCAGGATGTTTTAACGCGCTGGATTAAAAGGGAAGCGGGAAATGACGAGGAGTATAAGGTGGCGCTAAAAGATATTAAGGAAAGCCTTGGGTTTTCGCCTTTGACTGGAGAGATAGTCGCCATTGGCGTTTTAGACGGCGAAAAAAATAAAGGCGCAGTATATTATCAGTCGCCGGGAACTAAGGAAAATGACTCGGAAGAGGACGGAATTAAGTTTCGGCCGCTCTCCGAAAAGGAAATGCTTGAGCATTTTTGGGAGGGGGCAAAAAAATACGACGAATTTATCAGTTTTAACGGGCGCGGGTTTGACGTTCCTTTTTTAATGATCCGCTCAGCCGTCCACGGCGTCCGGCCGACGAAGAATTTGATGGGTTACCGGTACGTTGAAAGCCAAAAATACGGCGACCGGCATATTGACCTTTATGACCAGCTTTCTTTTTACGGCGCTTCTCGGCGAAAGGGGAGTTTGCATCTCTATTGCCGCGCCTTTGGGATAAAAAGCCCTAAAGCGGACGGGGTTTCCGGGGATGACGTAGCCGGACTCTTTAAAGAAGGTCGTTTCTTAGACATTGCCCGGTATAATGTCGGGGATTTAGTCGCTACTAAAGCTTTGTATGAGCGCTGGGATAAGTATTTAAGATTTTAATCTATTTATCCACAGCTCAAGGTGAAAAATTTAGTTATCCACAGGGGTAAAATTGATGAAATTTTTGAAAGTCAGAGGGGCCTTTGGGCCCCTTTATTTTTTCCTGTAATGTTAAACTAAATTTTTTAGGTTAAAAGGGCTTGACGGGTTTAGAGAGAGTGGTATAATTAAAGAAGAGGATAAATCACTATATATTGTGTAGGCTGGCAAAATAAGAGCTCAATATGTTGTGAAGACTAAATTAGAATAAGAATACTCGGTTTAGTCAAATTCGAACTCTGGAGGGTAAGGAGGGAAAGCATAAAGTACTTTAATAGCCGTAAAAATTGTAAATGATAGGCTATTTTTTATTGAAGAAACATGAAGTGTCCCATTTGTTATTATAAGGATACTAAAGTAGTGGATTCAAGGGTGGCATCGGACGGTTTTTCTATCCGGAGAAGGCGGGAATGCTTAAAATGCAATTTTCGGTTCTCGACTTACGAGGAATTGGAAATATTGGAATTGACGATTATTAAGCGGGACGGGCGGAAAGAAGCTTACCAGAGGGAAAAGCTTGAGAGAGGCCTAAAAAAGGCTTTGGAAAAAAGGCCGATTACCAAAGACAACTTTAAGAAAGCCGTAAACCTGATTGAGAGGGATTTGCAAAAGTTAAGAAAAAGCGAAGTGACGGCCGACCAGATCGGGCATTTGGTTATGAAACACCTGAAGAAAATCGATAAAGTCGCTTATATCCGGTTCGCGAGCGTTTACCAGTCGTTTAAGGACATTAATGAATTTTCCGAAGAATTGGATAAGCTCCAGGCGGCGAAGAGGGGAAAGAAATAAAAATCGAAAAAAACCCGCCTCACCGGCGGGCGAGTAAACACTTAAAATATTCTTTATGGACCCCATGCAAGTCGAAAATAAAGTAACTCAGATTCTAAAGCGCTCGGGCGAGATTGCTCCCTTTCAACCGGAGAAAATTACCGAAGCGATTTTTAAAGCGACCGAAGCTATAGGCCAGCCGGATCGCGAATTAGCGAGAAAATTAAGCGCGGACGTCATTACCGCTTTGAATAAAAAATTTCATGCCCGCTCTATCCCGGCCGTCGAAGAAGTGCAGGACATCGTCGAAGAAGTTTTGATTTCTAACCGCCAGATTAAGGCGGCGAAGTCTTATATCTTGTACCGCGACCAAAGGGCGCGCCTTCGCGACATGCGCTCTTTAGTGGATTACGCGAGCTTGGTCGAATCTTATATTAATAACTCGGATTGGCGGGTTAAAGAGAACTCAAACATGAGCTATAGTTTACAGGGCTTGAATAACCATATCGCTTCGGATATTTCTTCCAACTATTGGCTGAATAAAATTTATACCGCTAATATCCGCGAAGCCCATAAAGACGGCGATCTGCATTTGCACGACCTGCAAATCATCGCGCCTTATTGCGCTGGATGGGACTTAAGGGACTTACTGGTGCGCGGCTTTGGCGGAGTGTCGGGAAAAATTGAATCCGGTCCGGCTAAGCATTTCCGGACGGCGCTAGGCCAGATAATCAATTTCTTTTATACGGTGCAGGGCGAAGTGGCCGGCGCCATGGCTTTTTCGAATTTCGATACCTATCTCGCGCCTTTTATCCGCCATGACAATTTAACAAGAAAAGAAGTCCGGCAGTCTTTGCAGGAATTCTTATTCAATATCAATGTCCCGACCCGGGTTGGCTTCCAGACGCCTTTTACTAATATTACCTTGGACTTGGTCGTTACCGGGAGTCTCAGAGACGAGCCGGTGATTATCGGCGGCCAGCCCCAAAAAGAGACCTATAAAGAATTCCAGGCGGAAATGGATATGTTTAACGAAGTTTTTTCGGAATTGATGATGGAAGGGGACGCTAAGGGGCGGGTCTTTACTTTCCCGATTCCGACTTACAATATCACCAAAGATTTTGCCTGGGATTCACCGGTCGCGACCAAGGTTTTTGACATGACCGCTAAATACGGCATCCCTTATTTTTCCAATTTCGTTAATTCAGACATGTCGCCGGAAGACGCGCGCTCGATGTGTTGCCGCTTAAGGCTCGATAACCGGGAATTAAGGAAACGCGGCGGCGGTTTATTCGGCGCTAATCCCTTAACCGGTTCGGTTGGCGTTGTAACTATTAATTTACCGCGCATCGGCTATTTATCAAAGACCGAAGGCGAATTCTTTGACCGGCTTTCAGGGCTTATGCAGATTGCCAAAGAGAGCTTGGAAATAAAGCGGAAAGTTTTGGAAGAGCTGACTGACGGCGGGCTTTACCCTTACGCCCGGCACTATCTGGATAATATTAAGAAACGTTTTGGCGGCTATTGGAATAATCATTTTTCCACGATCGGGATTATGGGCATGAACGAAGCGCTTCTGAATTTTGCCCCGCTTCGGACCGCTATTACCACTCCGGAGGGCCGGGCCTTCGCCGACAAGGCCATGAATTTTATCCGCGAGAAGATGATGGATTACCAGAATACGACCAACCATCTATACAACCTGGAAGCGACGCCGGGCGAAGGGTCAACGCGGAGGCTGGCTAACATCGATAAGAAAAAGTACATGGACATAATTGTCGCGAACGACAAGGACGTTATGGCCGGCAAAGCCTCGCCGTATTATTCCAACTCCACCCAGCTGCCGGTCAATTTCACTGACGATATGTTCGAGGCCCTGGATTTGCAGGACAATTTGCAAACCAAGTATACCGGCGGGACAGTCTTTCACGCCTTTTTAGGCGAAGCCCTGCCTTCAGCCGAATCGGTTAAAAATTTGGTAAGAAAAATCGCTTACAACTACCACTTGCCTTACTTTACTATTACCCCGACTTTTTCCATTTGCCCTAAGCACGGATACCTGGCCGGCGAGCATTATTTCTGTCCTAAGTGCGACGCGGAAAACGGAGTAACGGAGTTAAGGCCGGTGAATGACGTAGGCGAGCCGACTTACGGAACTGGCTCAGAGCCAAAGAAAGATTTTAAGCCAGAAAAAGGAGAAGAGCCGGCTAAAATAGCGGAAAGGGTTAATTTTGAAAGGGATTTAATAAAATTTTTAGCTTAATTAACATAATAATTACCATATTGGATTTTAATTTTCCCCATGCGATTAAAATGAAAATTAAAACCAAAAAAAGAAAACATATGAGTCCAGTAGAAACAAAAAGACAGCCCTGTGAAGTTTACAGCCGGGTTTGCGGCTATCTCCGCCCGGTCCAGCAATGGAATGATTCCAAGCAGGCGGAATTTTCCAACCGGAAGATGTTTAAAGTTAGTGAAGAAAAATCGGCCTCATAATATGGAGAGGTGGATGTAAAAAGTATCTGTTGACAGGAAGATGTTAAACCGATTAAATGGGAATATAGATTACTCTTAATTGGTTTAATATGAATATCGGAGGACTGCAAAAATTCAGCCTGTTGGATTACCCTGGAAAGGTTTCGGCAATTGTCTTTACTCAGGGCTGTAATTTCCGCTGTCATTATTGCTATAATCCCATGCTTGTCTGGCCCGTTCGGCAAGGCAAGGTCAAATACATCCCGTCAAGTGGCGGGAAACATGAAGGTCATCCCCTGATTAGGGAGGATGATCTTTTTGTTTTTTTGAAAAAAAGAACCGGCAAACTGGACGGGATAGTGGTAACCGGAGGCGAGCCGACTCTGCAAGCCGACCTGCCGGAATTTTTGGCGAAAATTAAAAAATTGGGCTATCTCGTGAAACTGGATACTAACGGGACAAACCCGCGGATGCTTGATAGGATTTTAAAAGACGGATTAGTTGATTATATTGCCATGGATTTAAAGGCCGGATTGGAAAATTACGAAAAAGTAGTTAATATTAAAGTAGATTTGGATAATATCAGGAAAAGTATTAAAATAATTAGAGAATCGGGCGTGGCTCACGAATTTCGGACTACGGTCGTTCCTGAAATCGTGGAAATAAAAGATATCGAAGCCTTAGGAAAATTGATAAAAGGCGAGAAAACTTGGTATTTACAGGAATTTAAAAAAGATGCCGAACTTTTAGATGAAAGATTTAAGAAAAAGAATGCGTATAATAAGAAGGAGATGGAAGAGATGAGGAAAACGGCCCTAAAATACGTGAAAAAATGCGTTATTAGATAATTGCCAGGCAATTACCCTGCCAAGGCGGGGAGTCCCGCTATAGCGGGACGATTTACTCATCATTATTTCTATCTCTATGAACGGCGAAAACTCAAATCAGGAAAAGTTAGAAGAGCTTATCCAAAAAAATCTTGAAATGACCGAAGACATCTACAAGATGACCAAAAGCATCAAGAGCTTTATTAATTTCCAGAAGGTCATGAGCGTTATTTATTTTTTAATAATAGTCTTGCCGCTTATTGCCGGGTTTATCTTTTTGCCGCCGCTTTTAAAAAATATTATTGACCAGTATAACGGCGCGCTGGGTGACGGCGGTTCGTCAAGCTTAAGCGACGGACTATTAAAGGCCGGCAACCCGTCGGACATAAGAAATATTTCGCCTGAGATCCAAAGGATGCTCGGCCAATAATTCCGGAGAATTTGTCCGGATTGAAGACAGTTTATGGGCATGGCCTATAAGCACGACATGTAAATATGGCAAAAGAATTTATGCTGACAAATTTTCAAGAAAAAGTTTTATCAGCCATCAAGAAAATACCTAAAGGCAAGGTGTCAACTTATGCTCTTGTGGCGCGCGGCGCGGGAAAACCAAAGGCCTTTAGGGCGGTCGGAAACGCCTTGCATATTAATCCTTACGCGCCTGTTTTCCCCTGCCATCGGGTAGTGAAAAGCGACGGGAGTTTAGGCGGCTATGCCGGCGGGGTGAAGAAAAAAATTGCCTTATTAAAAAAAGAAGGCGTCAGCGTGAAAGGCAATAAAGTGATGAATTTTCATGAAATATTAATGAGATTTTGATTTTCTAAACATAATAATTTTAAAACAAGTGTATGGACAATATTAATCATGAACATAAAAAGCTCCTAGTTTCAGTGGTAATTACTTCGATAATCGTGAGTTCAATTTTTGGCGGAGTAGTCGGATTTTGGTCCGGCGTGGCTTCCCGTAAAGCCGATTTAAGCCGGCTCGGCATGCAAAATATTGCTACGAATATCGCGACCGTAAATCAGGAGTCGGCCGTGGTGGACGCAGTCGAAAAAGTTTCACCGGCCGTTGTGAGCATAATAATTTCGAAAAATTTGCCGATTAATGCCCCTAATGATTTTTTTGATTCGAATTTTTTCCGGCAATTTTTCGGCAATGACTTTAATTTTGGCCTTCCTAATCAGGCGCCCAGAGAGGATCAAGATCGGCAAGTTCCGACCCAAAAGCAGGAAATCGGCGGAGGATCAGGCTTTATTATTACCCCGGACGGCTATATCGCGACCAACCGGCACGTAGTGACTGACACTGGAGCAGATTATACGGTTTTAATGAATAACGGAAAAAAGTACGCCGCTAAAGTACTGGCTCGGGACACCGTGAATGATTTGGCGATTATAAAAATTGACGCCCAAGGATTGCCGACCGTTGAGTTGGGCGACAGCTCTAATTTAAAGTCCGGTCAAACCGCCATTGCCATTGGCAATGCCTTAGGCGAATACCGGAATACGGTTTCGGTCGGCGTAATTTCCGGACTGGCTCGCTCAGTTACAGCTGGGGGCGGATTGGAGTCTTCAGAACAGCTTTATAACGTTATCCAAACCGACGCGTCTATTAATCCGGGGAATTCCGGCGGACCGCTTCTAAATATTGCCGGCCAGGTAATCGGGATTAATACCGCGGTGGTGCAGGGCGCGCAAAATATCGGATTTGCCATACCGATTAACGAAGTCAAAGGCTCAATTGAAAGCGTTAAGGCTACCGGGAAGATTGTCCGGCCCTGGCTCGGCCTCAGGTACGTTCTAATTAACCAGGCTTTGGCGGACAGTAATAAACTGCCGGTTAACCATGGTGCTTTGATAACCAAGGGCCAAAATGCGTCTGACTTAGCCGTAATCCCGGGTTCGCCCGCTGACAAAGCCGGTATCAAAGAAAACGACATTATCCTACAGGTTAACGGCCGGGATATTAATGAAAATGACCCACTTGCGAATGAACTTAGTAAATATAAGCCCGGCGATGAAGTGACATTGAAAATTTTACACGAAGGAAAGGAAAAGAATATTAAAGTGAAGCTGGAAGAAATGAAGTGAATAATTCGCGTAAATGGAAAAACTAAGCAAAAATTTGGTTTTAACCGGAGCGGTCTTAGGCTCAGTAATTTTAGCTGGTTTGGGTTTTTGGTTCGGATGGATGTTTATTAGCGGTGGCTATAATCTCATTGCTAAAAAGCCAGTAAGCTATCTGAGTAATAATGCGGTTAATAACGCCCAAAGCGAAGTTAAGGGAGAACTTATTAAAGAAGACACGTCCCCAAAGGAGGTGTCTTTTTTATTTGCCGGGGATATGATGCTTGACCGGAACGTTTATTCCCAGGCGAAAAAGAGAAACAACTATAATTTTCCTTTTGAGAAAATTTCAAGATTTTTAAAGGAGGCGGACTATGCTGTCGCGAATTTAGAAGGGCCGATTACGGATAACCCTTCAGTCAGCAACGGTACCGACCGCCTGACTTTTACTTTTTCACCAAAATATCTACCGGCCTTAAAAGAGTATTTCAGCCTGTTTAGCCTGGCTAATAATCATACTTTGAATTTTAGCGCCAAAGGACTGGCGGCTACGAGAAATTACCTGGATAAGAATTCCATCGGTTATTTTGGTGATCCTTCCAATCAGGCTGGCCGGTTATCTGAAACAATTGAAAAAGATGGCCTCAAGGTTTCATTTATTGGTTATCACGCCCTTTATAAAGATAAACCGGAAAAGGT
>Ga0172379_10010877_pt1 | contig 10934 bp, 25 predicted proteins | sample GrowelOW334metaG_FD_119756 | JGI IMG/M metagenome (GOLD analysis project Ga0172379, IMG submission 119756) | Groundwater microbial communities from an aquifer near a municipal landfill in Southern Ontario, Canada - Groundwater well OW334 metaG | ecosystem: Environmental > Aquatic > Deep... | reverse complement strand
TATTGGAAAGTTTTCTTATCTCTTCACAATTATTTATCTTATTCATTGAATAACCAATAAAAGAACCATTATTTGTTATTGTATCGATTGGGATGATACATTCTTTAGGTAATTTAGTTTGAATTAAATAATTTACTTTTCTTTCTTTTGTTTTTAATTCATTTTGATCTTTGAATAATTTATACACATATTTCTTATCTGCATAAATATTTCCTTCCCCACCTTCAGCAATTTTATATTTTTCAGTAAAGACTTTTAAAGTATTTTTTTCAATCATCGTTCATTCCTATTTTATATCTATTATAAACCCTTCATCAATAGCAACTTCTTTGACTGCTTCTTTTAATAAATCTCTAATAACATAATATGCTGTATAAAGATTTTCTTCAGTCCATATATTTTGATGGATATTTATAATGCGTTTAAATAATTCACGATACTCTCTACTATATCCCTTTAAAATTATTTTTTCAAGTTTTCTATCAAATAACCAATTCACATTTACTCTCCTATTTTTTCAATATTCCTCTTAATGTTATTTCAGTATTAATATACATTTCACCTTGTATGGTTTTATTCCCACAAATTATAATAGCTATAGGATTTATTACTATTGGAAACCAAATACCCAATATTTGTATTTGGTGTATATTTTTATTTTTACAATTTACTACCAATCGCTTATTCATCTTTCTACTCCCATTCTGGATAACAAGTATTTACATGCAAATTTAACCATTCTTTCCCTAAATTAATATCTGGATGTTCAGCTAAATCAATTAACAAATATTGAAATTTTCTTAATAAATGTGGAGTATTAACAATAGAATTAATCCCTTCATATTTTATTGTTTGTAATAATTGTTCAACCAATTGTTTTAATTCCATATATTACTCTCCTATCCCAAATGTAGATTTTAATCTATTTAAAAATTCAGCATCTTCACAAATTTCCTTTCCACGTTCATCACTAATTTTAGCTACAGGTTTTCTATTACATTCCACCATCTTAATCACAATATTTATCGGCTGAAATATACCAGTATCATTAGTGAGATTTGTACCTATTCCAAAAACAACATTAGTTCTACCTACATAATATTTATAGATTTCAATAGCTTTTGGAAAATCTAATCCATCACTGAATACTAATGTTTTGTTTCTTGCATCTATTCCTAATTTTTTATAATGCTCAATTATTTTATCACCCCATATAAAAGGATCACCACTATCATGCCTAACACCATCGTATAATTTAGCAAGATATAAATCAAAGTCAGATAAAAAAGTATCTATTCCTATTGTATCTGTTAAAGCAATCGCTAATTCACCTCTATATTCTTTAGCCCAAGATTCCAATGCTTCTTTTTGAAAATTTTTTAAATCATAATACATAATAGCTTGAAATGCTTGAATATATTCATGTGCCATTGTTCCAGAAACAGGAATTTTATGTATCATAGCAAAATAAACATTACTTGTCCCCTTAAAATGAAGGTCTTTTTTTAATTGTCTTATAACAAACCCTTGATGTAATTTAGAAAACCTTCTTCTTGTTCCGAACTCTACAAATTTAAAATCATTTAAAACTTTTATCAATCTTAATTTATCAGGAATTGTATCATTAATATATTGTATGTTACCTTCTTTAACTTTATTCATAAAATACAATTCATTTACCATAGCCAACACAGGAACTTCAAAGAATATAGTGTTTATTAAAAATCCTTCAATTTCTATTGTTAGTTTTCCATTAACAATATCTGTTTTAATACAGTTTCTATTAGCTTGATACTTTTTAAGATAATTTATAAAATCTTCTTTAAAATAACCTAAAGATTTAAGATAATTCAATTCTTCATCTGTAAAATGTAAAGAACAATAATTATCAATTTCAGCATCTAATTCATCTTTTATTACAGTCAAATCAATATTAGGTGTTCTACAAATAAATCTATGTTTAGTTATCATTGTGGGATGTTCGTGATAAAAATATTGACACATAGTAAATTTATATAGATCAGTATCAGTAAGATGTGTTATAATCATACATACCTCCTAAAATTATTCTTTAACAAACTTTCCATTTCTCCAAAATTCTTTTTTATTACCTTTCTTACGAAAAGATTCTGACCACCCATCTGACATAATTTTATTACCAGTTATGTCAGCAATATAAATGGTATCTTCTGTTATTCCAGATTCATCAAAATATCTCTCTTGTATTTGATACATTATACCATTTTTTATGAAATAGTTCCACCCATCATAAGGATAACATTCAAAAACTAATCCTTCTTTCATTTTAGGTAAAACTTCTTCAAATGTCATACATACCTCCTAAAATGAAATTGTAATATCATCCTTCAATGAATGTTCAATAGTATTCAAAAATCTCTTCATAGCTATTTCTTTACCTAATAACTTCTCTCTAAATATTCCCTCATTTTGTTTTGATTGTAAAATAAACCGCAATCCATCCGTGGCCACCCCGACATTCTTTACACCACTATAGTGATAGGTCTCAAATCCGGGATTGATCTCGATAGAATCAATAAAGTTATAGATATAATAATTAGGATATTCCCCATTGTCAAGTTTTATAAACTCTATGGAATCATCCATGTGATGAACAATAATATATCCATCACCACAAACATGGACATCAAATTCATTATCTGAAAGTTTTACCACTTGTAATATAGTAAAACAAAGATTATCAAGTGCTGATTGTACATTTAAAGAAAATATCTCTCTCCATAATTTTTCAATATATCTTTCTTTTGCCAATATATAGACATAACTTGAAAAATTCATATCTAATAATTTTTGATAATGTTGGGTGAATAATTTAACACCAACTTCTGAATGTTTTCCTTCTGAACAACCATCACAGACAAGTCTTATATTATCAGTATATAATCCATAATCCTGATTATTCATCCCGTGGAAAATATGATCTGACCCGATTTTCGTAACAAACACATAAATCTCCTTATAAATGGGGGCGGTAGGGTTTGATACCTACAAACATGCGTAATCTTACCTTCAACTCTTTGTACTTAAGAGTCCGTCACGCCCCAGATAAAAACATGCCGGGGAATTACACCCCCGGCTTTAATTAAACAGCAAAGAAATCATTCGGTTTATTCACAACACTCTTCGAGGAAGAAACCACGCTTTTGGATAACTGATTGAATGCATGTCTCAAATCACTCACGGAACTCCCGACACTGAGAATATTCGCAAATCCTAAATATTTTGCGATCTGAGCCGATGCGCCGCCAAAAGAAATAAAGGCTGTGGTATATTCCTTCTGGTTAAGTGATTCGATCATACTCTTCGCGGAAGCCAGTGAATTATATGATGCTGTATCTTCTCCATCTGAAAAAATGGAGAAAACCACCTTTACTCTCGTTCCATTGTTTTTCAGATATTCCACATAATCTTCGAGTTTTTTTCCACCCTCGACGATGATATCGAATAATTTTGTCATTCCCTCAGCCTTATACATCACATCAAAATCATCGATCTTCTTATAACCCTGAATATCAATGTCTTGATTGAAGTTTCCCCTGCACACGAGAATACTATCCGTTTCCTTTGAGTTCGAAATCGCTTCCTTAAACTCACCCAAACATTTTTCCATTTCCTTAACATAGGAACTCATCGACCCAGATTCATCTACACCGACCATGACTAAATTCACATGTTCCGTCTCAATATCATCAATCGGGGTGTTGAAAGATTCAATCTCATCCAAACCCAAAATTGTATCCATTTTATTCTCCTTAAAATTTCATTTCTGTGGACTTAATAATATTCACCTTATACTTGGTGGTAAATTCAGCATAAGCATCCCTTGTGGAATCTTCAAAACTTGGAATGACGCTCATGCAGTCTTCGAGGATATAAACCTTTTTTGTGATTTCCGGCCTACCGGAATAATACTCAAGAATCTGCTTGATGCTTTCCAACACACAATGGGATTTTGCTTCGCCGCAGATGATAATTTTATCAAAAGATTCAAGTTTATTCAAAAGATCGATATTGATAAAATTCTTGCGGTCATATTCCGGCTTAATAATCCCATACATTTCTGAGAGAGGATCATTACCCTTTATGAGATTAACAACATGAGATTTTCTCGCCACTTCATAAAACTTGACCATATTCGAGAATTGATTCTCCAATGCTTGCCCACGGGTTCCCTGAAGACAATGATAAGGCCACACCACCAAAGTCTTTTTCCCATTTGTTTCAAGTTTCTCCACATATTCCCGGCTATGAACAGGATCGATCACAGCGAACCATTTTCCCGCATCGATATCCGCTAAAGTGATTGCGGTAAATGGGGGGGCATTCTTCCCATCGGCATCCACCCACCACGAGGGGTGAAAAATCTGAAAGGGATTGTGTGTGTCAAGGGAACAATAGATGCGTGTGATGTTCTCCATGTTATCATAGATAAACCTCGTGATCCTCTCCACATCTCCAATTGCTCCGGGAACACCCAACTCACCGCCATCCATGAAATCCTGTTGAACATCGATACAAAGTAAAGCGATCTGCTTCACATCCTTTTCCGCTGGTTTCAACTTTTCCAACACAGCCTTTGCCAGAATTTCATTGTTCTTAATCGGATTTTCTTCTCTCCCGATACTCCCGACACTTACAATTTCTTCATACTTCGTATTCATATGTTACCCCTTCTAAAATCTTTAAATCTATCGAATGCCCGTTTAACTAATTCAGTGAGTGAATCATCATGGGGGGTTTCATATGATGGAAAATCTGGTTTGCTTCCACCAACAAGAATTGTATCATCTCTGAATAATTCCCGAAGTCCTTCCTGATTCCAGAAATAACTCCGAACAACCCCTATCTTATCCCGATATCGATGTTTGCCGGAAGAAACAAATTCTCTTCTCCGGGAAAACTGACCGACTAATATCTTATCGATATAAACATCGAATTCTTTACTGCCCCTATTATTATCAAATGTTTTCTTTTTCCTCACATTGATTTTATCCATAATATACTCCTTACAGATAATAAACATTTATTTCACAATCAACACCATCAAAAACTTGCTTGATTATATCCCTCACGTTAGGCCATGATAATTTATCCAAACCACACCCAATCCTCGGCATTGAAATATCCCTAACCTGATTATGTATCATCAATATCCTCATTTTCCGAAGAGATTCTTTTAAAGATTCATATGTTGGTTTATTGAAATATTTCTTTTTTGTTATCAGATTAAATACCCCATTAACTAAAATACAAGCTGGGTGTTTTCTCTCCTCTTCCGAGAATTGTAATAACCCATTTTTTAACCGAAACTTCTTATTCATCTCTACCGCGATCCCCACACCCATCTCACAATCGGAAGATATGCAATGAGTGAAATAATCATCTTTTGAATCGAATAAATTTCCTTTAATTTCTGTTAGTTTCATTTCAAATCACCTCTAATTTTAAACGCATCATCCACATACTTCAAATAATCCATAATCATATTTTTTATAACAGATGATAACAATAAAGAAGCAGAGATATATCTATCTTCTTTATCGAAAACAATATTTTCCAATATAAATTTCTTCCCTTCAGCGTAGTGAATATACCAATCGAGATATTTAGAAGGAACAGAGAAAAGATCGGAAACATTAGAAAATATATCACACATCTTGAGAAGCAGAGCGCGAGAAGACATGGATTTCATTCTATCAAGTTGGTATCCTACTTTCCCATCAAATTTTTCATATTCATCTGTGTTATTAGTCACTTCTTCCACCAGTGAAAGGACATTCGATCCAAAATGATTCTGTATATATTCCTTTGAAATATCGGTATCCTCTAAAACATCATGGAGATATCCGGCACAAATCAAGGGTGTATCAAATGGAAATAGACCCATTAGTAAATGAGCAACCTTTACAGGATGCTCTATATATGGCGATCCACTTCTTCTCTTCTGCCCCTTATGCGCTTCATTGGCTGTATTAAATGCTTGTGATAACATATTTATCTCCTACCTCTATTAGCTCTTATACATTCAGGTTCGCACCAAAAACGGCGGTCTTTAACTATCATCCTGCTATAAGCCTTTCTCAATTTCTTGAAATCCTCTACATTATCACCGCAGATATTATCCCAGATATCGAACCAACCCATATCGAATTTCATTCCCTTTAATTGTTTAGAATCAAAAACATCACCATGGATGAGATTTATCTTATCACCGTATTGCCTCTTATAATGTTCCCAGACAAGATCAATAACTTCCTGTGATTTTTCAATAACTGTGACGGAACTAACTTTTTCATTCTTTGCAACTTCATTCAATACAAATCCTATCCCCAATCCCGCGATGAGTATTTTCCCCTCAGCCCACACAATAAACAATCTGTGATCTCTCATCTCACTCGGTGTATCGGACATCATAACTGTTCCATTCCCAAGCAGTCTCGTATATGTCCCAGCCGGGATTTCTCTTCCCATCATTTCATCTCGCCATTTTCCTATATATTTTTCGGGGACTTCAAATCTCTCAATTCTGTAATCACCCGAAACTCCTTCGGGTACTGTTACTTTTTCATACATGCTTTAATTTTCCTTTTAAAAAATCATCATATGATACTACTTCCCCTGTTCCACCAACACCCGTAAGGATAAATCTACCTTTACTTAAACTCACACCCTTAACACCCTTCTTTATTTTACGTTCAATGAATGGTTCATAATTAATTTCCATACAACCAGTACCACCACAATTAAGACAAACTACCGGATATCCCGGCTTTTCAGCAAATCCGCTATATAATCCAGTTCCACCACATGATGGGCAAACAGCTTTAATTGTTTCCATATTTTATTCTCCTATATATAATACATTGGATTTTAAATTAATTAGATAACTATTATCCGAAATAAATAATAGGTTGCTTACAGTTTTTTATCGCATAATCAAACCAAAACTCGAACCAGATGATCCGGGCATATACCCAATCATATCTATTGTTTATTTCTTCCATCTCTTTCCATTTATTTCCTCGATATAATTCTTCATATTCCTTTGGTTGGACTGTGAGATAAGGGATTCGATCCTGACAACCGGGGTGTTTCATTTCCCATATCCTCTTTGCGTGTCTGATGATCCGTAGATGAAACTCAGTGATCGGATGAGCATCTATACTTCCATGTTGTAACCCATAATATTTATGAAAAAACAAATCACCTAACCCACATTCATATGCCCAGTTATGAAACACATCATAAGATGGATACCTGAAATTCCCCTTTCCTGAAATATCACTTATAAAAAATTCAGGCGCATCTATATGTTCTACACCCTCAACTATTATACAACATGTTTCTTCCCCCCTATCGGAAATTTCATATACTATAACTGCTTCTCCAATACCTATATTCCAACCCATATCAATCTCCTATTTATTTATTACACCCTGTGCGGATTTTATAAACTCACCGATAATACTTCCGGCCTCTTTAGCTATTTCCTTTGGATGTGTCACAATAAAAAATGATACGATTATAGTTCCGGCAATTCCGATAATAATCAATGTAACCACTATCCCAAAAATAACCTTAAATGATTTTTCATTCATACTTATCTCCTTTACTTCTCTTTTATCCAATGAGCGAATGAATTTATAAAACACGATCCTTCTTTTTTTCCATCACACCAATACACAACCCCACCAGATATATCAACAATAGTGCGTGTTGTTTTCCCATTAGTATAAGTATCAATCGATGGAACGGCTATAAAATTTTCAAACACCATTTGCGCCGTCATATCTTTCCATCCTTTATTCTTCATATTCACCAAACCAATTATCAAATAGACCATAATCCATAAACGGCACTTTCCCAAAATACACAGTCCTAAACTTAAATGGAACAATTCCCTTGGTTATCAAATCTTTTACCCTACGAATAAAATTATTAGAATATGATTCGAGTATTTGTATTTCCCCAAATGTTTCATATTTTACAGTGATCCAAAAACACAATATCTTACGAGATATTCTCCATTTTCCATTACCACATAACCATATCTCTAATTTCATCATTTATCCCCCTATTCAACCTCAATCACATCATCATACTCAATCGATTCATACTCAGCACCATTACGCATTTGCAAAAATAATTTTGCTGATTTTGCATCACCACCAAGTGCTTTAACGAGTCTAATTTGTTCTTTCTCTTCAATACCATCATAATATCCCAATTTTTCTCGTTTATTCACCAGATAAAGATACACTTTATCTGCCTTTTTAGGTGTGGAGATGTCATAGTAGTAATCACCATGTTTTTCATGTGTAATTAATACTTCCATCGTATTACTCCTTACTTTTAATATTCAAGTAATATCAACAGTTTCCTTGATTTGTGAGAGTATCATGTCCTTGTTCTTATATGCACCCTTAACTTCATTTTTTATCTCCTATAACGTAACAATGCTTCATTCGTACACGGAACGAGCATTTCGATGACACTCGGAGTAAATATTTTTATACCATGGAGAGCAATCACACCAAAATCCGCAGATATAATTCCGTCCTGCATAGTAGCTATATCGTAATATATAGACCAATCAACATATTCATAATTCGCCCCACGGACGGCCACCCAAGCAAAAAGTCGTTCCTGATCGATGCGGTTATCATATGCCACACCGCGAGAAAAAATCGCTCCCGGGGGAATCTTTTCATTATCGGCCAACCTATCAACGTCAAGCGGACTATTTACGGTATAGATGACGTCTACGGGAGAATAAGGTATTTTAACTTTCACTTCTAACATGTTTCTGCCCATCATGCCCTCAAGCCGTTTATGGCTTTGCAGAAGTGCATGATATTTAGTAAAAAATTCTTCCTGTACTTTTATAGCCTCGTTTCCTGACATATCGCATGCGGGAAAACAGAAAGCCTGTTTTTCTCTCTCCGTCATATCCCATTCTGACATATTCACACTCCTTTACCATAAAATTTATTTCGTTTTACTATATTTACAGCTATTTCTAAATTTAAACCAAAATGAAGTTGTACTCTCATCACCATATCTATAAGTTTCGGAACTCCACTTTTATCCATAATTCTTTTTCTATAAGAAATCACCTCTGAATTTATATAATCATCATATTTTTCCACAATGTTACACTCCTATCGCTTTTTCATTTTCTATCCAATCGCCCCTATTTTTTTAACCGAATAATAAATTCCATTATTGGAAATATTGCCGTTAAATAAAATACACATAACAAAAGTATAGTTGTGGATATTTGTGCAAACCAATCCATTCCATCATTTTCATGTCTTGTCTTAGTCCCCCATATAATAAAATCTTGCCAAGAAATCACTATTATATAAATACTCCATATCGGAAAAAATAGAAGTATCCCTAAAGGGAACAAAATGATGCTTGGAATAAATACAAATATCCACATATTACACTCCTATTGCTTTTTCATTTTCTATCCAATCTCCATTATTTATGATGGCGACCAATTCATCCAAATCTTCTCTCGTTTCTATTTTATTCCCACCCCCATCATGATCCCCGCACACCATATGATATTCCATCATTTTCTCATAAAAATTAATACTTAGATGTATATCTCCATCTTTACCTAAATAAATCATAGTCATTCTACCCGCAGAATAAATCTCAATATTGTATGGGAAAGGGTTAACCCCATCGAAATAAATGAACTCTTTCATCCTATTCATTATCTTGTTGAATGTAACCAAGTTCTGTATATTTTTAATATCTACCGACATATCCTACCACCTTATAAACTTTCCCCAGCTTCTTCCTCGCCCATTTCTATATCCTTTATGTTTTGCAATGCAGTTTTCATTGTTTCCAATAGTTCATCTTTGATCTTCTGATTCACATCTTCATCTTTGATTTGTAAATAATCGAGAAATGCAGTGCGATAAACATATTCATCATATCTAAGACACCATTTCATTATCTGGCCATCATATATTCCACCATGAATAAGAACTTTACAATCAACAAGATCAATACTTAAACCCCAAGTGTTTTCCTGATTTCTATTATTTTCTATTTCCTCAAAGTTATCTCCTATGATATCCCATTCAAGATAACTAAACACCGGAAATATTGTTTTCGTTATATTATCAATAATTAAATCTTTCATATCCTACACCCCCAAATCAATCTCCATAGATTCGGCTTTTCCCCATATTGACTTTAAACTATCAATCAATATGCTTTTAATCAATTCTTTATAATGATCCTCACATATATCAAAAATTTCATGTGTATTGGATGATATGCCTATATTCAAAGAACTGACTATATACTTACCATGCCAATTTTTATTTGAGACAATATCATTTAATTCATCTGGTATAATCTTTCTCAAACCAAGTCCATGTTTTTCACATCCGGGAATATCACATTTTGAAATTTTACTCATCTTCAAACTCACTTAGTTTATCACTAATTTTCCCCCAAAATTCAAAATGGAAAGAATGATCTTTCAAAACTTTTTCATTGATAATTTTATCATCACAAACCACATATTTGAATCCATTAGCCACGGTGTAAAACATCTCTTTCGGATCATCAACATCATCAATCCGATAGATGGGTAGTTTCATCTTCGATCTACCCAATGCTTTCTGTCGGCCAATTTTCTTATTGTAATGATCCTTGGGATTAACAAGAGCCAAACCAAAAGACATCACCCCAGCTTCATGAGTTGCACAAAGTGTAAATCTTTTTTCTCCGGGGACATTGTGGTGATACGTGTACTCAAAAACTTCATTCTTTTCCATTTATTTCTCCTCATCGATTTCTTTCATAACTTTCATTATCTTATTCCACATATGATTCTTGAATAGTATTAAATCATCAGAATCATA
>Ga0172379_10010876_pt1 | contig 10934 bp, 17 predicted proteins | sample GrowelOW334metaG_FD_119756 | JGI IMG/M metagenome (GOLD analysis project Ga0172379, IMG submission 119756) | Groundwater microbial communities from an aquifer near a municipal landfill in Southern Ontario, Canada - Groundwater well OW334 metaG | ecosystem: Environmental > Aquatic > Deep... | reverse complement strand
TCAAGAGGAATTCTAATTTGCTCTTTTTTTCCAAAAAGAATTTCATCAATGCTTTTAACATACTGATTAAGCAAAATTTCAGATTTTATTCTTAAAAGAAGCGAAGCTGCAAGTAAAACTTTGCTCGAAACAAAAAAATCCATCTCTTCCATCGCCTTTATTTTGTCAAGATATTTGTTGGTAAGAATAATTATATCAATATCCCACGGATTTAATTGCTCTGTATTTATCAAATCATAAATTATTTCCTGCCATCCAAGCTCCCGATTGAACAATAAATCATGAATTTGATCCTGTTTAACAGAAATTTTTTCTTTATCACCCTCGTTTGCCATGGTTTTCTTAGGTAATCTGATTTTATAAAATTAGTGAATAAATATTTAAATGCAATTTTTATTTTTTTTCTATGAACATTGCACCAGTTAGAACAGAAAAAGTCTCTTTAGATGATAAAGTTATATTGGAGATACCCTTTTTTAATAAAGAGCAAGTTCCAGATTTGTTTTGTGCAAGATATGCAAGATTAAGCGCAGAATATATATTTGGGGTTAAATTTCCGGTTACTCATGCATGGAAGATGAGAAATCATCCTCAAATAACTGCTTTACCGACAGATAATGTATCATTTAAAATTTTGTCTAATGAAAATCAAATTGAACGCGGTTCAATCGTCGGGGTTTATGTTCCAAAAAGCCAACGCAGAAAATTTTGGAGGCATTATACTCATTTAAGTGTATATCTCGGAGAAAAAGATAAAATTCCTGTTTTTTTAGAGCAATTTGGAGATAAAATACGAATTTCTAATCTTACAAGTTATGATTCAGAAGGATTAAAATTAAAAGAAATTCTCACAATTTCTTTGTAGTGCCTAAAAATATCCCTCCGTAGTGCCTAATTAATTGAATTGTAGTGCCTAAAATATTGGAATTTTATTTTTTAATTTACTACTTTTAGATAATTCACGCTTGTCATTTTTGGATGGTAACAATAACGAAACATTTAAATAGCCCGATTATCTCTAATTTCTATCACCTCTTTTTCCCCAGGAGAGGCTTCAGGTTATCTATTTGATCAACTTGAAGAATCTCCCAGGGTTATATTCACTATATCTTGAGTTTACTCTCTTAGTCAATATAACCGATTCTTCAATCAGAAATTAATATTATTTAGCTTTACTCTCAAATTCAGAATAATGGCATTTTCCACAATAAAGTCTCCCTTTATTGTTCATTAAGAAAACTCCTGGCCCGCAACGAGGACAGCTTTTTTCTCTTGTAATTTTATCTCCGACTATTTTATACTTAGTATATTTCTTACTTGTTGGTTTGTTCTTATGCGGTTTTTTCCCTTTCTTGTTTGCTTTTGCTTTTTTTCCCATTTTTATTTCTTAGCCTTTTTCTTTTTTGGTGTTTTAATTTTTGTTTCAATCTTGTCTTTTTCTTCTTTTGAATTATAAATATTTGCAGTAATAACAAAACTATTTGAGCCAAATCTTCCTTTTATTTTCTTAATCTTTACATTCTCCGGATTAGCTGAAAATTCTTTCCCAATAAATTCTTCTGCTTCTTTTATCTTCGGAGTTATATTCATAATTGCAGATACTTCAATTTCTTTTCTATCAAAAATAGGATTTTTCTTTTCGTGTATTATTGTTAATTTTTCAGTCATCTTGTTTTTATCGCAAAGTTTCCTTTGTCTTTTAATTTAAGTTTTGGCGCAATCTCTGATTTCTCAGGATTAAGCAAAATTATTCTTCCTTTAAAACTTTCAGTATTTTCCCTTGATTCACATTTAGGGCATTTATCTTCCTCGTGAATTGTATTGCAGATTTTACAAGCTCTTGTTTTCATTTTATTTTTTCTTCCCCTTTGCTTTCTTTTCTGTTCCTTTAGCTGCTTTCTCTTCGTCTTTGGCTTCTTTTTGCGCAGCTTTATTTTTCTTTGCTGCATCTTCTTTTATCCATTCTAATTTTCCCAAGCCTGGTTGTCTCATTGTCAAACCAATCTTCAAATCTCCGCCCTTATGGCTTATAGCAACAACTCTTGCAAGGCATAAATCACCTTGCTTCAATGTTCTCTTTGATGCTTTTCCAATTAAAGAATTTGATTTGTTGAAACTTACATAATCATCCATTGTCTGACTGATATGAATCATTCCTTTCATTGCCCCTAAATCCATGAATGCTCCGAAGTTTGTTATCTCAGAAACTACTCCATAAACAAGTTCTTGTAATTCAGGTTTCCAAACAAGCAATTTAAATCTTGAACGATAATAAGTTGCGCCGTCGCCCGGAATCAAAACTCCTTCGCCGACTTCAAGAACTTCAATTATTGAAATAACTTTTCCTATGTCTTTATTATAATAATCTGCATAAGTTTCTTTAAGCTGTTTGTCGACGGACTCAAGAGTAGGCAATCCGAACAATTTTGGTTCTACACGTATGTAATCCTCTACTTCAATTAAATAGAACATTTTCTTAAAAATTATAGTAAAAATTGGTTTAAAAGTTCTTCGGTTTCCTTTCAGAAGAAATTTTAGACTGAACGTCCTCGGTAAGTAAGGTCTAAAAAACTTACTCCTTATACAATCTCTAGTTTTCCATTGCCCCTTATGACGAGTTTTTGGTTTTCTATCTTGCTTTTTATTTCTCGGTCTAAAGTAGCAATAATATATTCTTCATTTTCTCCGGCTATTTTTACAATCCCGTTGTCGACATTTTTTGTGTTAAGATTAATTTTTTCAAAATCATTTTGCTTAATAAGATTTAATGCGATTTTGCTCTCTTCCTGAAATTTTTTCCCGCCGGTTTTTGAAATCTTTTCAAGTTCCACTATTATCTCTGCAGGAATTAAAATTTTAAATCCGCAAAATTTTAAATCATTGAAAAAATCTATCTTTTTCCTAATACACGAAAGAATAAAATTCGTGTCAAGAAGCACTTTTTTCATAATCAATATAATAATTCAGAATATAAAAACTTAACATTTATTAATTCTCAATTCTTATTTTAATTATGCAGGAAAAAGAGAATGTGATGCGGATCCTTCAGGAAGCAAAAGATGCGATTAAAAATAACGACGCATTCAAGCTGAAAGAATTAAGCGACCAGACGCTTCACACAGCTTCAATTTCGCAGGATCCAGATAACATTGCGGTTGCGGTTGCGATTTATTCTTTAAGCAAAATTGTTGAAAGAAGAAAATATCAAGATTTTCCTGGATGGGATAATTTTTACAAATCAATTAATTCTGCTATCGACAGTTCAATAAATGCATTAAAGAAGAAAGATGATAAAAAATTAAGTGAATCTTTAACCTTGATCCAAAAAACAATTTCTAACCTTTCAGGAACGCTTAAACTTTACATTCAGGATGTTTTTAGAAAAGCACAGATAAACAAAGCTTCAAAAATTTATGAACACGGAATTTCTATGGAAAAAACTGCACATCTTTTGGGAGTAAGTCTATATGAATTAGCAAGCTATGCGGGACAAAAACCAGAAACTTATGAAGTTCCTCTTACAAAAACTCTCGACGTCAAATCAAGAATTAAACTTGCAGAGGATATGTTCAAATGATTTTTGACACTTATCAAATTATGGGCTGGGCAGGAGTGGTTCTTCTTATCATTGCATATTTTTTATTATCAATGAAAAAAATAAAATCTAATTCTTTAATCTATCATGGGTTAAACCTTTTCGGGGCAGTAGGAATTGCAGTAAGCGCCTTCGCAACAAGTTCGTGGCCTTCTGTTGTATTAAATATAATTTGGTTTGGAATAGCTGCTTTTTCTTTATATAAAATATTTACAACTAAACCAACTTACAAAGAATTAAGATGAAACCTCCAATTTCTAATTCCCAAACAGCATCAGGAAATGCAAGATTTTCTGAACAAAAATCTAAAGCAATAGTTTTTGATTCAGGAACTCTGATAAATTTTGTAATGAACGGGTTATTTCAGGAATTCCGGGAATTAAAAAAAATATTCAACGGAAAATTTCTTATAACAAAAGAGGTCAAAGGGGAAATTATTGACCGTCCGATTACAATGAAAAGATTTGAACTTGAAGCGTTAAGACTTAAAGAACTGCTGGAAGAAAATGTTATTGAAATGCCTTCGGCATTGGGAATAGATGAAAATAAAATTTCTAAAATGACTAAAGAAGTTTTGGAAGTTTCAAATGATACTTTTTTTGGGCGAGAAAATGCAATTCATATTATTGACTTGGGAGAAGCATCATGTCTTGCATTGAGCAAATTGCTTGATGAAAAAAATATAAAAAATGTAATCTCCGTCGATGAAAGAACTGTGAGAGTCTTAAGCGAAAAACCTGAAAATTTGCTGACTCTACTCCAGAAAAAATTGCATACCGGGATAACTGCAAAAAAACAAAATTTCAAATATTTTAGCGGATACAAATTTATTCGTTCAGCAGAATTAATGTATATTCTTTACAAGAAAGGAATTATAAAATTAAAAAATCATAATGTCCTTGACGCGTTATTATATGCTGTAAAGTTCAAAGGGTGTTCTATAACTGACGAAGAAATTAATGAAATGAAAAGATTAGGATAATTTATAAACCATATTTATTCTAACTTTTGTATGGCTGTAAAAGACAAAGACAAAGTAACTCTTGACTACGAAGGAAGATTTGAGAGCGGAGAAATTTTTGATACTTCAAAGCACGAAGAGCACTCTCATCCTTTAACTTTTGTTGTTGGAGAAGGGCAGGTTATTCCAGGATTTGAAAAAGCAGTTTTGGGGATGAATATTGATGAAGAAAAAGAATTTGAAATTGAACCAGAAGATGCATATGGAATGCCCGACGAAAGATTAGTTCAGGAAGTCCCAAGAAGCGTTTTGCCCTCAGAACCAGAGCCCCAAATTGGAATGACTTTAGTAATGCAAACTCCTCAGGGAAATATCCCAGTAATGATTTCAGAAGTTAAATCAGATTCAGTAATTTTGAATTTAAATCATCCTCTCGCAGGAAAAAAATTAATTTTCAAGATTAAAGTTTTGAAAGTAGAATAATTCTAAAACGAATCATAAATCAAGCAGATATATACTCTTCTTTAAATGCACCAAGGGTATCTATTTCTTCCCCTTTTGCTATTTGTTTAGCAACATGACTTGCTGCATAGGTTCCAATGTATTTCAATGAGTCTAATATTTTTTCAGGAGATAACCTAATCATTATGGGTGCATTAGTTTCATTAAAAAGTTCATCCAAATCTTTTTTAAATTTTTTTGAATCTTCTTTAATTTTTTCTTCTTCAAATTCTTTAGCCAAATTAAGCAGTCTTTCTAACTTGAATGGACTTATCTCACGCCATTGAGAAAAAGAACTCCCACAAGTTTTGCGTACTGAATAACTACTAAATCCTGCTTCAAAAAGAATTTTTTCTACTTCGGTTATATTAAAAAATTCTTCATCTATTTCAAGTTGATTATTCTTTTTCATAAATCTTCAATTATTAATTAATTTTTAAACTTTACTATTGTTCTCATTTAGAAGTAATAACCCATGGGCCCGGAGAGAATCGAACTCCCGTCAATCGCTCTGGAGGCGATTATAATACCATTATACTACGGACCCTTGTGATGTAATTCTCTATGGCAATTAGCACATAATAATATACATTTGTTCACCTCTTTTAAAATCTTCTCTCGTGATTTATTTTTTAATAAGACTGCAATCTCTTTTTCCTTTTCTTCCTTATGATGAAATTCTAAAGCTCCATCACATTTATTATACCCGCAAATTGAACATTTCCCCCCAAGTATTCCTATCATCTCTTTTTTTAGTTTTTTTCTTCTTTCCATCTTTCTTCTATAAACTTTTTCTTTATTTTTTTCATAATATCTTTTATCAATGATATTCTGAGGTTGTCTGTTACTAGACTTATCTGAGAGAAATCTTGGTCTTGATATCCCTTCTCGTGTTGCTTTATGATTAATGGATTCAATTGATCGATTCATTTGTTTAGAAAGTTCTTTTAAAGAAATTTTTTTTGGATAATTTTCTTTCAAAAAATCTAAATCTCCTTTTGTCCATTGCATTTAGAATAATAACCTTTTGGGTATATAAATAGTCGTACCTACTTTAAAGGTTCAATTAACTATTTTCTAATCTATTCTATATTATCCAAAAGTTCATTCGCTTTTTCTTTTCCGGGCCCATTCTATAAAAATTTAAATATCTCCTCTCCTAATTTATTAAATGAAAAAGAGGAGTAAATTTTTAATAAGAAATAAACACGGTTTATCCACAATTGTTGTAACTTTAATTCTAGTTGTACTATCTTTAGTTGCTGTTGGAATTGTTTGGGGAGTTGTTTCAAATATTCTTAAATCAGGAACATCTCAGGCTAATTTTCAATTCGGAACTATTTTTTTAAATTTGAAAATTGAAAAAGTATTAACTGATGCAAATGGAAATTTATTGGTAACTATAAGTAGAGGAGTTGGCGCAGGAGATTTGAGAGAAGTTGATTTTATTGTTTCTGATGGGAAAAATAGTCAAGTTATAAAAAAACCAACTACTTTATCTGAACTTGGAACATCAACTTTTACTTTAACTCCCTCGGATCTACAAGGAATTTTAAGTGTAGCTCAGGTTGATATCGCTCCCGTTATAAATTCCGGAGGACAAAATCAAATTGGGAGCAAAGTTGATTCTAAAAAATCAGATTATTCTTCTTCATGTTCTGGAATATTAAGTTCAGGAGGTTCTAATGGCGACGGAATTTACACAATTGACCCTGATGGATTGGGTTCTGAACCGACTCTGCAGGTTTACTGTGATATGACTACCGATGGCGGAGGATGGACATTAGTTCAATCAACAATTAAAGGGCAACCCGCAGACGCTCAATGGATAAATTCTTTTTCAACACAGCTCACACAAACAATTGGAAGTCCTTCTCTTACTCAACCATATAGACTTTCTATGAAATATTGGTATTTGATTAAACATACTCAATGGGCAAAAATGTCTATAACTACTGCAGAACAAAAGAAAACTTTTGACAAGTCATCTAATTTTATTTTAACTGGAGTTGATAATACTGCTGCTCCAACAAAGTTCACTTATACTGGAAGCGATACTGCTGCAGTTTTAAACAGTTTAGCTGGCGGAGGAGGATCTTGGAATACATGCACTAATGGAATTTCTTATTTTAACACCAACTGTTGTGGTACCTGTATTTTATATAATCAGGGAAACTACCCCTATTATGTAACCAATCAACCAATGATGAGTACAATTACTGCAGTTGATGGAAGTTCTCTCTCCAAAAACGGGGGATATGCTCCTCTTGATAGATTAAATATATTTTCGAGATAATTAAATTATTGATTCTAATTTAGAAGTCATCTGATTGATAATTTGTTCTTTTGAATCATAAATGTCAAATCGTGTTATCTCAGGAACTTTTCCTTCATGCATTTCACATCCTTCTTTGTATAAATTTTCAATCCAGTCAGTTGCATATCTTTTGTTAACCATAATCTGATACTCAAAATTTTTTTCATGATCATCTAAAACTCTATTTCCGCATCGCTGTCCTTTTAATGTTGCATAATCTATCGGCTTCCAGTCGGCTGGACCAACTACTAAAAAAATATGTGTCGGTGAATTCCCAAACGCAATCTTATGCCCCGGCAGAGATAAATATTGTTCTCTTGAAATTCCTTCAGGCAGATTTTCTTTGTCATGAATTTGATAACATGCAGATTCTTCACTTCTGCTTCTAACTATTATTTTTCCTTCTTCTCTCAAAATTTTTCTAAATCTAAAAAATTCTTCTGAACGATAAGATTGATGTGCGAGAGCTGCTGCAACAGGATTCATCTTGCTTCCGAACTGAGAACGATATAATTCAAATCCGCGAACAGTTTGTCCCGCACTTCTTCTTGTTGGCTCTTCCATAATCCAAACATCTGCTGAATCGGGATTAATATATTCACTTATTTCATTATGAACCATTGAAGAGATTTTAAAATCAGTTAATCTCATTAAATTATCAAGTTCTTCTATTGCTCTTCGAATTCTCTCTTTTGAAATTGTTTCATCCTTTAAAAATTCTCCAAAACTTACATAATTCTGGTTAAATTCTTTCATTGCTTCGCTGTGGAACATAGCTTCTCTTTCGCTCCCCCTTATATCCCTTATCTTATAACCCTTTGATGAAAGATAATCTGCTATTCCAAAAAGCTGTGTTGTAGTTCCACTAAAATCACAGCCAGAAATAACTAAATCAATAAAGCCTCTTCCCATCTAATTTAAAATTTTATTTTATTTTTAAAGAAATAGCTTATTGAAAATATATAATTAAACGAAACTTGCTTTGATTAATTTTATCTGACTTAAAGGTTCGTCATTAGAATTTGTTTTTACTTTTGACATTTTTTCAACAACATCCATTCCGCTTATTACTTTTCCGAAAACAGCATATCCATCGTCTCTAAATCCATAATCCAAGAAATTATTATCTGCTACATTTATGAAAAATTGTGCAGTTGCAGAATTAGGAGCATTTGTTCTCGCCATCGCGACTGTTCCTTTTTTATTTGATAATCCATTTTGTGATTCAAGTTTTATCGGAGAATGAGTTGGCTTTTCATTTCCTTTTGTATCAATTCCTCCGCCCTGAACCATAAATCCTGCGATTATTCTGTGAAATATTGTGTTATCATAAAATCCTTCTTTCACGTAAGTCTTAAAATTAGCAACAGTTATCGGAGATTTAGCCGGATAAAGTTCTATAACAATATTCCCTGCTGTTGTTTCGAGATTTACTTTATTAGAATCTGTTAATTCTTTTGTTGTGTTTCCTGTCATTTTCATTGTTGTAATAGTCCCTGCAATAAGCAGAACAAATATGAATATAAAAATTATCTTTTTCATACAGAACTAATCTTTCATCTCTATTTTAATGTTAACATTTTTTGGAATGTACATTTTCATAATATTGTGAAGAATTTTTTCGTTTGCAGGAAAGTCAATTAATCTTTTGTGAATTCTCATTTCAAATCTGTCAAAAGTTGCTGTCCCGTTTCCGCATGGAGACTTTCTTGTTGTTACTTTAAGTTTTTTCGTCGGTAAAGGAACAGGTCCAGAAATTGTTATACCTGATTTTTTCGCGATATCCTTGATAGATTCGCAAATAGCATTCAGACTTTCTATGTCTGTGCTGTTGAGTTTGATTCTAACTTTTGTCATATTAATCATCATTAAAAATAGTTTAAAAATCTTTTGTGCCCGAATATTTAGGGAAAATTTAAATAGAAACTGCTCTTGTGTTTTTTATGATTGACATCAATCTGATAAGGGAACATCCTGAAATTGTAAAGGAAAATATCAAGAAAAAGTTCCAGAGCGACAAGCTTCCTTTAGTTGATAAAATACTCAAAATAGACGAAGAATGGAGGAAATTGAAGTATCAAGAAGATAAGCTGAGGGGAGAAAGAAATAAGATTTCAAAGGAAATTAGCGAGGCGAAAAAGGCTGGAAAAAGTGTTGCTACTTTGATGAAAAAAGCAAAAGAAATTCCCGAAGAAATTGAGAAACTTGGAGAAAAGAAAGCCAAATTTGAAACAGAAATAAAGACTATGATGATGGTTATTCCTAATATAATTGACAAATCTGTGCCAATTGGAAAAGATGATTCTGAAAATGTTGAACTGAAAAGATTTGGTGAACCAAAAGTTCCGCCTTACGAAATTATCCATCACGCAGAACTCGCTGAAGAAATGGGCGGCGCGGATTTTGATTCTGCAAGAGAAACTTCAGGAAACGGATTTTACTATTTAACTGGAGATTTCGCAATTTTACATTCTGCTATGCTTGCTTTTGCAAGAGATTATATGATTAAACAGGGATTTGAATATGTTATTCCTCCTTTTATGATCAGAAGAAAAGTTGTCGAGGGGGTTATGTCATTTAAAGAAATGGATGCGATGATGTACAAAATTGACGGAGAGGATTTGTATTTAATTGGAACAAGCGAACACTCAATGATTGGAAGATTTATTGATAAAACGATTCCCGCTAAAAAAATTCCCCTGACCTTGACAAGTTATTCTCCGTGTTTCAGAAAAGAAGTCGGTTCACATGGAATTGAGCAGAAAGGATTTTACAGATTGCACCAATTTGAAAAACAGGAAATGATTGTAATCTGCGAACCTGAAGATTCTTACAAATGGTATGATAAGATGTTGAACTTTACCGTAGATGTTTTTAAGCAGTTGGAAATTCCTGTGAGAACTTTGGAATGCTGCTCTGGAGATTTAGCTGATTTGAAAGCAAAGTCTGCTGATGTTGAAGCTTGGAGCCCAAGACAGAAAAAATATTTTGAAGTCGGAAGTTGTTCTAATTTAACAGATGCTCAGGCAAGAAGATTAAATATAAGAATTGAAGGAAAGGGAAAAATTTATTTCGCACATACTCTAAACAACACTGTTCTTGCTTCACCGAGAGCTTTAGTTGCATTCCTTGAAAATCATCAGCAAAAAGACGGGAGCATAAAAATTCCTACTGCTCTACAGCCTTATATGTTTGGAAAAAAAGTTATTTCTAAAAGAGAAAATAAAAATTAATTTTAAAATTCGCTGGACCTCTTTGATTAATAATCCGATAATAAACTTTTTTTCTTCATCAAAAACTTTATATAATTAAATGAACCTTTAATTAGATGGAAAAAGAAAAAGAGGTGCCCGTAGTTAATATCGAATTTCCGATTAAAAAAATAATTTTGGTTGGGATTGGAATGATTATTTTTATAGCATTAATAGATTTCTTAAGCAATTATTTTGGATCTAATCTTCTTTTTCAGAATAAATATGTATTATATTCAGTAATTGCTCTTTTGGTTGTTGGTTTTATATTCTTTTTAGTAAGAATTTTTATAAAAAGAAAAAATTCTT
>Ga0172379_10010875_pt1 | contig 10935 bp, 13 predicted proteins | sample GrowelOW334metaG_FD_119756 | JGI IMG/M metagenome (GOLD analysis project Ga0172379, IMG submission 119756) | Groundwater microbial communities from an aquifer near a municipal landfill in Southern Ontario, Canada - Groundwater well OW334 metaG | ecosystem: Environmental > Aquatic > Deep... | reverse complement strand
TCATGACCCGCAGACAGAAGTGCTCACGAAAGCGGGCTGGAAGTTCTTCAGTGACCTTAACGGCACTGAATTGCTGGCGACAGTGAACTTGGAATCCGACTCGATTGAGTATCAGCGCCCTACCAACTTGATTCGACATCGACACATCGGAGACATGATTCGCTTCAAAGGAACTAACAAACTCGACGCATTCGTTACGTCGAATCACCGGATGGTCGTTTACCCTGCGCATTCCGACGTTCCGGAGTTGAAGGCGGCTGGGTCTATCAACAGAAGCGATCAGTTGAAAGTGACGGCGACGGGATGGAACGGAACCGTCCCGGCACTTCCGTATTTCCTCGACGACGTTGATCCAGTTGTGTTTGCGGAGTGGCTTGGGTTCTACATCGCCGAGGGATGCTGTGCAAAACGGAAGACTAGAAAAGGAGGTACATGCTCATGGCAGGTCGTGATCTCTCAGAACAAACCGGAAGGAGTTAGGTACTTCACTGAGCTTAGCTCCAAGCTCCCGTTCCACACACAGCCATATCGACGGAATAATCGCGGGTCAGGTTCGTTTGTGATTTCGTCGAAAGACCTGTGGAATTATCTTCGACCACTTGGGGGATCGCACGAAAAATACGTACCCCAATGGGTGAAAGACGGAACGCAAGAATTGATTGCCGCATTTCTATGTGGGTACGTCGCCGGGGATGGACACATTGATCTGAATGGCAGTATTAAAACGTCAACGGTGAGCAAGCAGTTAGCCGATGACATCCAGGAGCTGTGGTTCAAGGTCGGAAAGAGCGCGTGCATCTCGGAAGATCCTGCTCGTCCATATACATTTACTGAAAATGGAAAAACGCGAACTGGAATAAGCGGAAAGCAGTACCGCGTCCAAGTCAGGTCTAGGAATCGAGCATCTTTGAAAAACCCGGAAAAGAAGACCTTGCTTTACGAGCGAATCGCAGACTATGACGGGATGGTCTACTGCGCAACAGTCCCGAACGGAACCCTTATCACGCGAAGAAATGGTCAGCCGCTAATTAGCGGCAACTGTGAGTTCCAGGACTTCTACCTCGACCCCGACAGTCCCTACCCGATCCCGCCGATGAGCGCCGGCATGGGGTGGCTCAAATTCCTAAACGTGATGGTCCCCTTCCTCTGCAACCGGGTCTACAACAGCACCCGCAACTTCGTCGCCATCCTGGAAGGCCAGATCGACACGTACAAGAAGTATTTCGATTCCGGGGAAGACTTCTGCATCATCCCGGTCAAGCAGGCCGTGGAGAAGATCGAGCAAGCCATCAAGATCCTGGAGTTCCCGCAGACGAACATGGACGCTTGGAAGGTTGTTGAGATGGCGAACGAGTTCTTCGCCTTGGCGACCGGGCTCACCCCGTTCGTCTACGGCATGAAAGGCAGCGAATCCAATGATCGCAGTGCCAAGGAAACTGAGGAACGGGCGCGGGCGGCCGGGGTACGCTGGCAGTACATGCAGAAACGCATTGGCGAATGCCAGAGCCGCTGCGGTGCGTTGGAATCGTTCTGTGCGCGATGGTTCGTGCAGGGAAGTGACCTTGCGCCGCTGGGTGGCCAAACTGCTTCTCTGCTCTGGGATTATTTCGTCGCGACCACGCCGCCGGAGCAGATCGTCCGAGAGATGGTCTACGAGGTTGCGGCGAGCAGCATCCGGCGCCCGGATCGCGATCGTGATCGTGCTTCATGGCAACAGGCCATGCAGGTTCTTGGACCTGCGGTGCAAGAATACGCGATGCAGTCCGGCGACTTTGAGGCGTGGAACGCGATCGTGGCCAAGTGGTGCGAGTACATGGACATGCAGGACTATGAAGACCTGCTGATCCAGCCCAAGCCGAATCCGGAAGCCGAGCAGGCCCAGCAGCAAGCCCAGGAACTGGAGATGGCCAAACTCCAGGCCGAGGCCCAGGGCAAGCAGATGGACGTGCAGGGCAAGATCATCGACATCCAGGGCCGACAGCAGCAAGCCGAACTTGACATGACCGGCAAGGTGCTCGACGTGCAGGCCAAGCAGCAGATCGCAGAACTGAACACCCAGGCCAAGATCGTTGACTCGTTGCTGAAGGCCCAGCAGGAACGGATGAAGCTGGAAGTCGAAGCCGCCAAGGCCCAGATGGAACTGGAGAAGACGGCGACAGGCATGGAGTTGGACGCCCGCGGGCAGGAGATCAAGCTGACTGGGGCCGCCGCCCAGATGGGCATGAAGCTCCGCGAAGGTGCGATGACCAGCGACTTGAAGGTGAAGTCCGCGAAGGACATGGCGAAGATCAAGGCTCAGCAGGCCAAGCAGAAGCCGAAACCATCGGCGGGAGCGAAGAAGCGATGAAAGCCACCATCGAACTTGACCAGCAGACGTTCGACCGCTTGCTCGAGCTGTTCGGCCACGAGCTGACAGGGCCGCTGATGATGTCCCGTCACCGGGCGACGATCTATCTGCTGTCCCGCGAACAAGGCACCTGCCGAAAGATGGCGACCATGTTCGCCTGCCAGCAGGCTCCGGAACCACGCACGGGGAAGCAGTGGTTTGCCGGGAACAAGCCCTTCTGGCAGCAGTACGACGAGAAGATGACCAACAACGTCGCGAAGGCTTGCGAGCGGAACGGCGTCAAGCTGGGCCGGAACGACGACTACATCCCGTGGCTGGCGAAGTACCCCGGCGACCCCGATGCCATCGTCAGCGGCCACGGCAGCCCCAGGGAACGAATCAAGCGGGCCAATCGCCTGCTGCAGTTGCATCAGGAGCGGCAAGCCAGTCGCCCGCGAAACCCGATGCGAGAAGACTTGATCGAAGAAAAGTTCGACCAACTCTACGAGGAGCATCCCGAACTACGTCGTGCGCCTCCGAAGGAGAAGCGAAAGATACGCAATCAGATCATCCGGAAGCACGCTTTCCGCGGTGAGGAACTTCAGTTGCAGGAGTAGCACAATGGCGACAATGGGTCAGAAATTGCGGGATGCTCTGGTTACGGCGTTCGGGTACACCCGCGCCGATGAGTTCGACGATCTGTTGGACTCGACCGCCCCCACAGCGATGTCAGACAATCTGCGGCAGATGATCAGGTACTGGCTGGCAGACGAGACTGCGGCTGCGGAACTGGAGGGGATCCTGGAAGGCAACCAGGGTACTCCCAGCGACAACTTGACCAGACGCCTGATCTTCGCACTGTGCGACGAAGAACTCAGCGACGATCTGGTGACGCTGCTGAAAGCGATCCTGGGATCTCCGCATTCGCCCAGTGCCACGCCGTCGAGGACGCCATCGGCAACCGTCAGCCAGACTGTCAGCGCGACTCCTTCCGCCACCGTGTCCAATACGCCATCGGCAACCGTCAGCAATACCCCGTCCGCAACGCCAACGGTTTCGGCGACGGTTTCGTCAACACCGTCCGCCACCCCGTCGAAAACCGTATCGTCCACGCCGTCTGCAACCGCGTCGTCCACGCCAACCCCGTCCGCAACGCCTTCTGCGACAGTTTCGGCTACCCCAAGTAACACGCCGTCGCAAACTCCGTCCATGACGCCAAGCTCGACTCCGAGCATGACTTGGACTCAATCGGCCACGCCCTCGGCCACGCCGTCAACGTCCGTATCTTCCACGCCGTCTGCAACGCCCAGTAGTACGGAATCGGCCACGGTGAGCTACACGCCGTCCGAGACTCCGTCCATGACGCCCAGCGCCACTCCGTCCCACACGGCTTCAGGAGTTTGATCATGGCCACGATGAGCGTAAAACTCCGGCAAGCGATGATGCTTGCCTTGGGCGAGACGTGGGACTCCGAGTTCGAGACGATCTTGGATGCCGCCACGGCCCAAACAGTCAGTGCCGGCCTGGAAGCCAAGATCAGGAACTGGCTGGCAGACGACACGCTGGCGACGGAACTCGTTGCCGCGCTGGAGAGCAGCCGAGTGGACGTGTCCCAGCCATTGCGTGACAGGATCAAGCTGGCGTTGGCCGATGAGGAATGCGGCACCGATCTGGTGACGCTGATCGACGCCATCGCCGGGTCAAGTCACACGCCGAGTTCCACACGCAGTGCGACTCCCAGCATGACCGTCAGCATGACTCCCAGCAGCACTCCGTCAGCAACGGGGGTTTGACAATGCCAATCGCCTATACTCCCCGCATCCCGGAAAAATCGCTCAGTCCGGACTTCTGGACCTACCAGGACGCCGTCGAGTGGCTGCTGGACTTCTACGGCAGGACCACGGCCAGCGCCAGGGACATGCGGATCGCCAAGCGGGCCGTGGACAACGCCTACCGGGAGATCGCTCAGGCCCACAACTGGCGCTGCTACAGGGCCTCCTACGCGATCCACACGGACGCCGACTACGACACGGGCACTGTGACCTACGACCACACCGGGGGCACGTACGAGCGAATGCTGACGCTCGCCAGCGGCACTTGGCCGGACAACGCGGCGTACGGCGAAGTCAAACTGACGAGCTACGGGGCCTACCCGGTCGAGGCCCGCAAGAGTTCGACGATCATCACGCTCACGCAGGACCAGAATCCGGGCGTTGACATCGCCGCGGGGGCGACCTACGACTGGTGGCGAACCAGCTACCCGCTGCCGCTCGACTTCATGAAGATGGCCGATCCGCTCGACGAGAAGGACGGCTGGGGACTGCCGGGACTGGTCTACATGGAGCCGGAGCAGTTCTTCGGACTGACGCGCTGGTGGGGAACTACCACCGTTTCCCAGCCGGGCGGGTACACGATCTACCAGGACCGCAGAACGGGACTCCCGAGCATCATGCTGGGCGAACCGCCTGCCGAAATCCGCGCGTACGGTTTCCAGTACGTTCGGCGCCCGAGGCCGCTGCGGGTAGCCGAGTACGCCACGGGGACGGCCACCGTCGTCGCCGACAGCACGGCGATGGAAGGCACGGGCGTCACTTGGACATCGGAGCACGTCGGCTGCATCTTCCGGATCAGCACCAACGCCACCCAGAAGCCGACCGGCCCGTTCGGGAACTTGGACGGCATCGACAACCCGGCCGTGCTGACACGGGTAGTCGCCAGCAGGACGGACTCCGACACGATGGTTCTGGACGTGGCTTCCGACGTGTCCAAGTCCACATGCAGGTACACGCTCAGCGACCCCATCGACATCGACTGGCCCGTGATGGGGACGTACTTCCAGCGACTGATGGAGTATCACATGTCCGTCCTGGTCAACGACATCAAGGAACGGACGACGCGGCGTGCCTGGGCGGAAGCCGAATACCACCGGGCCACCGCGGCTGATCAGCGGCTGATTGCTCCCGGCTACGCTCCGTTTGGACGGCAGTGGCCCTATGTCAGCGGTACGGTTGTGACCGACATGGATGCCTAATCATGAGCAGCAACATCGGCTACCAGATCCTGCAGGCCGTGAAACGCCGCGTCGAGGCCCTGAACCTTGACGACGTGCGGGACATCCAACTGCAGACGAAGCCTCTGACGGACGAGCAGATCCGCCCCGGTGCGTACATCACGCCGCCGACGAAAGGAAACGGATCCTGGGAGACGTTCCCCAAGAAGACGAACGAGCGGCAGATCGTCGGGTATGGCTGTCAGATCACGGTGGTTCACGGATCGCTCGGAGAATGGAACGGGGCACCGGACCAAGTCATGGACTGGCGACAGACCGTGCGCCGCAAGTTCAACGACAACGGACTGCAGACCGACACGTACGAGATCACGGATTCCGGGTATCACTTCTACGGACCACCGAAGGTGTCCGAGGCCGACTACGAATTCAGCGACCCGGACGTCGAGAAGGACAGGATGACGAATGTTGACATCACCGCGTTGGTGGTGCGGGTGTTTGTGTTGGAACCTCGATCGGGCTAACCAAGCCGGGAGGAATGTCATGATGCGAGCGATTTTGATTTTGGTTTCGTTGCTCATTGCGAGCGTGCTGTCGGCCGCTGAGCCGCAGCAATTCACAGTTTGGAAATTGGACGCCGGCTACTACGTCGTGAGCGGCAGCCAGATCGTGGCTTTCCCGCCGAGCGGCCCCGTGGTCCCTCCGGTGGTGCCGCCCGTTGTGCCGCCGCCGACCGATCTGGCAAAAGCGGTGGTGGCCGAGATCAACAAGCTCCCGGCGACGGACAAGCGACACACGGCGGCAATGAAGCTGACGGCGACGTACCAGATGCTGGCCGGGCAAGTCAAGGACGGCAAGATCCACCCCACGAACGCAGTGGCGGCAGCCGATCTGATCTGTCCGATCGCTCTTGGCACCGATGGCAAGGCATGGGCCGGCGTCTTCTCCGTGGTCAACGCGGCGGTCGGTAAGGCGGGCACGGCGGAAGCGACGGCAGCGGTCTTCGGCGAAGCGGCTGACGCAGCGCTGTCCACGGTTCCAGCGAGTGGCGACCTTGAGGCGACGGCAGCGAAATACGGCTTCGACTGGAACACCTTCCTGGCGTTTCTGATGGAGCTGCTCAAGATCCTCCTGCCCCTCATTATTTCGTAAGGGGTTTAGCCATGCGGTGGTTACTTGCGACAGTCCTGATGCTGGCGAGCTGGTCGGGTTCGCTGGTGGCTGACGACTTGATGATCTTCCGCTTGTCGGGCGGGCAGAACGTCGCGATCAAGACGAGCGGCGGTGCCGTCGAATTGGTCGGCGTGTTCGACTCAGTGACGGTCATCGAGCCGAACGTGCCGACGCCACCAACTCCACCCGACGAACCGACCGGGCCGGGGCAGCTCATTTGCGTCCGGCCGTGGTCTTGCACGCTGGACGAGTCCGACGCCGATCTGACGATTCGCGAATCGCTAGACGCCACCCAGTCCAAGATTCCCTACCTGCGACTGTTGCCCGGCACGCTGAATCAGAAGATGCAGCCGCACGCCGCAGAGGGCTACAGATCGCTCGTGGCCGACGCGACGAAGGGGTGGGTGTTCCACGTCGTTCCCACCGCGACGACGCCAACGATACTGCACCAGGGGCCGCTGGACGCCGATCTGGTGCTTGGCTGGATCGGGGCCAAGAAGATCGCGCTTGCCGCCGACGACGTGGCTGACGAGGCGAAGTGGCTGGACGTTGACTTCACGAAGGCGCATCCAGAGCTGATGGGCATGAACGAGCCGCCAGCGTGGCTCCAGCAGTGGTACGCCGAGACGGCAACCAACGTCCGCTCGCTTCCAGGATTCCAGCCGATCCCCAAGAGCGAATGGGCCGCGTGGACGGCCCGCTTCCCGGTGACTCGGCTGGCGAAGTCAATTCGCAACATCACCGAACAGACGATGGGTAGTTGTGTCGGCCATGCCAGCGGCAATGGTATCGAGGGCGGCTGCTACATGCAGGCTGGCGACTTGTTCTTTCGCAAGTCGTCCGGCATGTCGATGTACGTTCGAATCGGCCGCAGTCCCAACAGCGGGGCATACATCCCCGATGCGGCTGACGAGATTTTCAACCGGGGCATCCTGCCGGTACTTGGACAGAGCTACAAGCATGAGTTCCCCCAGGACACAGATTTCTACCGCAAGTTGCCGGACGGCTGGGAATCTACCGCAGAAGCATGGAAGGCTGCTGTCTATTCTGTTGACGATCAGGAGTCGGGATTCCGCGTGTTGATGGACCTGCGACTGAGGAATCAGATCGGCAGATCGTCGCACTCTATCAGCGAGTTCGCCATTACGTCGTCCGGCAAGTGGGCATACGAGAATAGTTGGGGGGACGACTGGGGCGATCTCGGAAAGAGCGTCGGGTACGACAGTAAGTTCTACAGTGGCTACGTATACGCTCCCGTCCTGCGAGACGAAATCCCGATCATGCTCGCCCGTCAACTCGACGTAGCCAAGGGACAGGAACCGGACTCGCCGCTCGTCAAGGAATCGCCCCACCTGAAGGCGTACAGACACTTCGACGACGAGCTACAGAAGATCAAGGCGATGCTGGAAGAGATCCAGAAGTGGGCTAAGTGATGCCAGCCGTTCAACAACTATCCGAGCTTCACTACCATGTTCTACGTGAGAGCAGTCGTGGCCGAAGAATGATCGAACTGGACGAACCGCTGATCTATCGTTTCATCACCCGATCCTTTCGCGTCGTCTGTCGGGTGCCGAGAGGATTCAAGTCTGACCTGGCAACCATCCCGCGATTCTTGTGGCCCGTCCTGCCGCCCGATGGCGACTATCAGGAAGCGGCTGTCGTCCACGACTTTTTATACAAGCAGACAGAGGTTCCCTACTGGATTTGTGATTCCATGTTTCGGCATGTCATGCAAATCAGCGGCGTGCGGCTGTGGAAGCGGTTGTTGCTGTTTTGGGGCGTGCGACTGGGACGCTGGAGGCAGAGATGATGCGAAACATGCTGTGGGCGCTGTTTGGGCTTACAGTCGGCTACGTCGCTGGCCAGTACGACGCAAGCGGCAGCGACTACACGGTGACGCGTGGGACGGAGATCCGAAGCGAGCGGCCGATAGGGATTCTGGTTTTGCAGGCGGGACTGGGGGTGCTGAATGGCGACGGAATCAGACTGGGACCGTTGGAGTCAACAGGTGGTGGCAGAACTGCAAGTGTACTTAGAGGAGTTGAAATCTCTGGCACGACGCTATGCGTTGACGGACTCCCCGCGCCCGGAATCCGAGGCTTGGCACGAGCAGGATGGCGGTTGCTCGGCTTCCTCGTCTGGGATGCGTCCGGCCGAATCGAGCGAACCACAAGCCTCCAATTCCGTGGACGAAACGTGGGGATTGTTGACCGAATCGAGAACGGCCGAGTCTGGGTGCGAGTCGTAGTCGGGCCGCCGTTGGGCGATCCTCGCGTCCGGTGCGCCGTGTTGGAACTTTCCGCCGTGGAGAACGAACATGATTGGGAGCGACTGCGAGTGCGAGGGATCTTGGGAAGTGGAACGCGAATTCAACTTTCATGCGCCGCCCAAATCGACCTACCCGGCGACCGCTGCCGTCTCGTCAGTCGCATCGCCCGCAGAATCGCCGAACGAGAGGCTGGGCCTGAACTCTCCGGCCGCGTGGGCGGACTGGCAGACGCTGGGCGTGCGGCGGTTCTCAGCGGACGGGGACGACTGACGGATTCCGTGGTTGCAGAGTTTCTCGAAAGGGTGTGCCGATGATTACCGACGAACAACTAGCAGCAGCCGAACTCCAGCACGACGAAGCTGAGAAGATCATCAGTGCCTACTATCAGGAGCGGTTGGATGCGTTCGAGGGGAGACTGAAAGCGAATCCAGTATTCACCGACGACGAACTGATCTACTCTGCTTACTCGCTGTGTCCGTGCGGTCATGGGCTGGCCTACCCTGCCGCGTGCGGGCCGAACCATTATTGGGACTGCTCGGCTATTCTAAAAGGGACTGCCGATCAGTCTGTGAAGCACACGGGACAGTTGCCGTTCGCGTTTTACGACGTGAAGGCAGAGCGAATGGGCAGAACAACGAGGGGTGTGTTCCGACCGAAAGACCCGGATGCGTTTCAGTCTGACCCATATACAAGCCCGAAAGGCTGACAGCAAGTGACCGAGCGACAGATCGTAGCAACAGAACTCAGCGTGAACACATGATCCTCCCCAAGCAATCCCCGCCGATTGAGCGTCCGCGCTTTGTGCCGTACGCCATTTGGCAGCGGTTCCACGAATGGAACGGCGTGCGATTCGTGTGGAATCTCTCGCGGTCTGCTGGTCCGTGTTTCCGAGCCGAACGTAGAGTTGATCCGCCCGCGCGGCGGTAGAAACGAATCCGCAATGAGCGCAATAACCGAAACGGCATTTTGGGTCTCGCTGGTTCTCGCGGCCACGTCGCAAGTTGCCCAAGCCCGTGAACCGGATTGGCTGAACATAGCGTCTATGCCTTTCGCGATGGCGGCAGCCGCATTCCTGATCTGGTCTGTGGTCAAACTATTGGGCATCGTTTTCGACGGGTGGAAATCGCAGAACGTCGAGACGACGAGCACACTGCGAGACCAGATCGGCGCGTTGCGACAGTTTCAGACGGAAACCCTAGTAGCCCTGATCGGCCGCGTCTCGACGGCACTGGAGCACGACGCTGGTGCCTCGACGGAAAGCACGCGGGCATGGCACGAAGTACACGAAGACTTCCGAGATCTGATTATGGCTCTCCACACACGGCCTTGCCTCCACGATTCCGACCTGCGGGAGATCGAGAAGCGCAACGGACTCGACCCAAAGGCCGTGGAGCGAGTGCAGCACCGGAACGAGCGAGCCAATGGGGGGAGTGAGACATGACAACCGAACCCACCTGCTGCCAATTCTGCCCTGGACTCGCCGCTCTGGCCGAGGATCCCGCGTGTGAGAGGGTAATCCTCCACGGGGACAGAATGGCGGGCGGATTCACCTGGAGGGTTGACGTGGTGACGCCAGAGCGTGCCGGGCATCGCATGGGGCTGGATCTGGCCTGGGCGGTGAACGGGGCAGTTGCGGAGGCGATGGGGGCAGGGGACGAGGTAGAGGAAACCTAACGCGGCGAAAGCCGGGGAGGATGGACGAAGAGGCGGAGGAAACATGAAAAACTGGATGGGCAAAATTGAGACCATGCGACTCAACGACGATGGCGACCTCGTGCCGTGCGAGCCGCAGATTGAACTCGACGGGAAGTTTACCGCGCAGCAATTGCGCGAACTAGCGAAACGGTTGGACGAAGAAGAGGAAACCTAACGCGGCGAAAGCCGGGGAGGATAGACGATGGCTTGGCCTGGAACACTGACCGAAGAAGAGCAGGGAATCGTGCAAGAGTTCGACGTTGAACTTCGCTCTGCGCAACTCGCATTGGTGCAGGCGTTGAACCGCTGCTCTGCGGTCTATGAGTGGTACTGGCGTCAGATCGGCGGCGGCGCAAACCTGATCGCGAAGCTCGGAACGGACGACGTAGTCGCGACGAAAACCGGACTGGCCGGCGCGTCTGCGCTGTCGAAATCCGAGATCGTCGCGAACCAGATGGCCTACAT
>Ga0172379_10010874_pt1 | contig 10936 bp, 10 predicted proteins | sample GrowelOW334metaG_FD_119756 | JGI IMG/M metagenome (GOLD analysis project Ga0172379, IMG submission 119756) | Groundwater microbial communities from an aquifer near a municipal landfill in Southern Ontario, Canada - Groundwater well OW334 metaG | ecosystem: Environmental > Aquatic > Deep... | reverse complement strand
GACCTGGTGCCAGCAAGGTTGGACTAGCTGCCATAAAACTGCTGCGCTATAGTCTAGCCAAAGAACAGTGTAAACAGGCTGAGGTAGTCATTTCACCTTTGGTAGTCGAGTATGCATGGATGAACCTGACACGCAAAGACGATCGGAAAATGATTATTGAGCGAGGATATGAGGCGACGATGGAGAAAATGACCGAAATCAAGGCATTGCTCTAGTTTTTGTGCGTAATGGTGATGTATAATCTGTATTGATGGAAGATTCTTACAAAGAGGAACTAATTCGCCAGCTGACTTGGGGATTTTTCGTCTTTATGACGATTTCGGTGGTCGTACTACTTGAGACTTTGCTACTGAATAGAGGGTGTAGTTTAAGATAAAGTTTGATACAATATATTTTAGTGGGGCCTATAGCTCAGTCGGTTAGAGCACCTGCCTTTTAAGCAGGGTGTCCTGGGTCCGAATCCCAGTGGGCCCACTCCACGGCCCTATCGTCCAGTGGTTAGGACACTTGGTTTTCATCCAAGTAACTAGAGTTCGATTCTCTATAGGGTCACCATAGAAGATTTAGAAGAAATAGAAGTGTCATTTAGACTGAATATAGGCGACAAATCTGCAGTTCCATTAAGTAGTTGAGTATAGGTCGGAAGCTTGCTAAAGAACAGCGAGAATATCTCCCTCTTCTGCATAGGATTAGTCGTGTGTATCAGCAATTCTTCGGGGTGTTCCATTAAATACAGCGAGTATTTGACGGCAGTCTTAACATCTAACTCCTTCTTCTCCTTCGCCACTCGGTTTGTTCTAGCTTCTTGGATAGTATTCTCAAGGTCATCAAACTGCTTCTCGAGGCCTTTCTTCATTGCAGGACTACTGACAGTGGAGATGGTATCTAATACCGCCTTTTGTTTTACCAGTAGTGATGAGACGTATTCTTCTGCCTGATGGCTTTCCGTAATTACATCTTTTCGCTTCTCATCCCAGACATGAGTAAATGACTCTTCGAAAAGATTTCTAAGCCTATCATTAAACTTTAGATTTTCTACAAAATGTTCTGAAATGTTGTGTAACTCATTCACGCCAACCCTTCATAGCTTGTGCCCTCGTGAGCAATGATAAGCAGGATACGCTTTTCCCGACATTCCCTTTGACGCACTACCTGTTACGGGCTGATTACACATTGGACACATCACAATTCCACGGTATGGATAGAGCGGATTACTCTTCGATCGTCTCTTGATGGATTTATTCGCAGTTAGGTTCTCTCCGTACTGTATATGCACATCTGTACCAGACTCCACAAGGCGTATCTTGCCGAGGTTTGCATCGTTAAAGCTATCAATGGTCACCAGGCCTGGAAACTTGGCTCTAAGAGGCTTATATAAAGTCCATTTCTCACAGATCACCCCAGCATAGATGGGGTTAGCTAAATATTTTTGGAATTGCTTTACCGTAAGTTGCATTTTCCCATTTTTACCAATGACTTTTCTAGTTCTCCTATCTCTTTGTTTACGTTCACGGCTAAGGTAGCCAAACGAGTTAAGTTTGTCTACTATCTCTTGATCATCAAGAGTTCTAGAACATCGCAAAGCGTACATTTTCTTTACAAAGTCAGCCTCTATTTTCTCTGGGATTAAAATGTTTCTCTCACCGTCATCTGCTGTATCTATCTTTTTGTTTTGAAACCCGTAAGGTGGTCGCCTGTTCCAATAGCCTTTTCGCACATAGCCGATCTCGGCCCCGATCATCTGGGTCAAGGAATCTCGAGCAAAATCTTTTGCTTTATCAGCTTCATGAGTCTCGCTACTTTCTGTAGGTGAGTATCTGCTCCATGAATACTCAAGTCCAAATGACTCCAAGGTGTTTACGTCCTTACCAATGGTGCCATAAATATCTCTGAGTTGTACTCCCACCTTACGCATTCGTCTCTTAATTTCTCGGTAGACATCGCTTCCTTGTCTAGTAAACCTACTGATATTTTTAAAAACTATGTACTTGATGTTGTTCTTGGGATTTTCGCAATAAGCCAACACCTCCTCGAAATACTCTCGCTCCATCTTTCTACCACTCTCAACTAGTGGGAATTTCTTGACTACCTCCCATCCCATCTTTAAGGCATAATTGCCGCACACTTCTAGCTGAGCTTCTAGGGTATCCCCCTGATCAGCTTGCTTGCTAGATGATGCTCTAGCCATTATCACCGCTCTATCTTTCATGTTCCTCCATCTCCCCATTATGGGCTAATAAATATTTGTTTTCAATGGTCTGGTAGGTTAACTCAGCCCAGTGATTTATAAGACACAAGAGCGCGATAAGCTCCTCGTCTGTCTCTCGTGACGTTTTGCCAAGACTCTGCCTGGCTTTTTGCAATGAGATCGGCATATCCGAAAACCTTCCCCAAAAATGGGCGTAATTAGTAATGAATAACTTGGGTCAGGGAAGTTACTAGCTTTAGTAGGGCAGGGAGTTTCCAAAGCTACGAGAATCGTAAACTATGTGTCTATAGATGTCAATAGAAAGGGTGGATATATCCATCTTATATCATATTTACTCATATTTACCAAAATAGGAATTAGACCTGTAAATCAAGCAATCATAAAACGTAAACTGATAGAAACACCACGCTCTTTCCGTAGCAAATGAGCCCTCTTGACCCCTTTTTTCCACAGCGGGGTGTCAGTTATTTATGGAAGACTCCATCAATAAGCGATTATTTTAATAAAATATTGTATGCTTTAAGCATGGGTGACAATAGCAGAGCCACAGAGGTAAAGATAACACATGAGGGGGATCGCCCAAATTTACTATTTGATATTGATCAAGACGCTGCCAACCTGGCACTCCAGGAAATATTCCCAGGCATGGGTAAGTTAAAGATTAGAGTGTCCGACAAAGTAGGTGGGCATTACGGTGCTTTTATGCAATTTACTGACGCACAGACGGTTGAAGTTTGCCCTAATGCATTTAAGGACATTATTGATGTTATTGCCGAACCCAGATCAGAGGCAGACGCAAGAAAGGATGTATCAACTGCCAAACTTGTAGGCCAGCATATAGCAGATTTCTTTGACGATGCCTTTTCCAGCTACCCACGTGGCTATAGATCCCGAGAGATAACCGCAAGAGATAAGAACCTTTATCATGATCTAGTAGAAGCTGGTGCCGATGAGCTGACTGCCCAAAGTGCTGTATTGAGTAGAAAAGGCGCAGAGGTTACAGTACACGAGGTAGAACATATTAAACAATCTCAATCTGGTGAGTTTTTAGAGACTGCTAAGAAGGCGTTCAAAACAGCATCTATCGGTCTAGCTGCATCTGCAGCCACTTTTATAACATTAACCGTCTTAGCTCACTCTGGTCAAATAGCTGTCACTCCTGAACAGATGGAAAAGTTTATATATAGCCCAGCAGTGCTTGGATCTGGGTGGGCAAGTGCTTTGATCCCAGGGTATATTTCAATAAGAAATTCTGTAAGAGCTACTGAAAAAGGTGCATACGACAAGGCCTTCGATTTCGGAGATAAACTTGCAGCTGCTATCAAAGTAAATGGAGCTAAACTCCAAGAGTTACTCCCTACCAAAAAGGCATAGTGTCCCATGTTTTTTTACCCCTATTTTCTAAACTGATCTAAACAAGAGGCTCTTCCTATGGTAAATAGCCTCTCTTGACCCCTTTTTGCCACAGAGGAGTGGCACTTTTATATGAGACCTGGTGACTTCTAAAATAAGCGATTATTCACTCTTGATTCCAGTAGTATAATGAAGATAGTTATAAAGCAAACAGTGGAAACGATATGTACGATACGTTCAAAGCATTTCAAGAGGCCTATCTAGCAGATCACCTGAGGGAAAGGCTAAGGTACATAGAGGAACAAATCAGATCGCTAAGGCAAAGTGAACTAACGGAGGCAGAGCAGAAATTTTCTAAAGAAACTATCGCTGTGCCCGTATTAAAATTCGACAATGCATACATTACACATTATGAGAAAGATATTCCTGCCGAGGAACACCCGCAGTCGTTTTTCTTCGACCGAGGTGAGTCATACCCTAGACAAGTAGTTGTTTATCATGTCCCCATGGAAGGTGATACTGATATGCTGAAATTTGCCCCAAGCACTAACCTACTGTGGACATATGATCTAGAGGTAAAGAGGCAAGGAGAGAAAGATGAAGTCAGTTTCGAAATAATAGTTTTCACGGAAGATCCAGAAAAATTTAACCAGCAATATGAGCAAATAAAGAATAACCTAACAAAACAATTGGAAAACGTAAGTAGAGACGTTAACTCATATAATGATAGTTTGCCCACACAAGTCACTGACCTAATCTCGAAGAGAAGGAGTGTCCTCGGCAAACAAGATGGATTTTTGAGTAGCCTTGGCGTTCCAGTGAAAGACAGCCAAAAATGATTTCTGAGGAAGAGTTGAGACAGTCAGCCATTAATTTAGGAGTGCCACTGCCCTATATAGAAAAAGACTACATAATGGGGTGGTTACTATGGGGAGTATTCTCAGATCCATTTTTACAAAAGACTTTAATATTGAAGGGTGGCAATTGCCTTCGTAAGATTTACTATCCAGATACTCGCTTTTCAGACGACCTAGATTTTACAAGCCTAAAACTTGAGGATTCTTCAACTCTACTAGCGAGAGTTAATGCGATGTGTAAAGTTGTAACTGAATCAACAGGAATTCCATTTACTGCCCAAATTAAGCAAAAATCTACGCCTCAGGAAGGAGCAGAAGCAGTTGATCTGAGAATATATTTTAATGGATTGGCTGGGGACTCAAGCATGTCAATGAAGGTTAAGTTTGACATTTCTGAGTACGAGAAAATCGTATTGCCAGTGCAAAAACATCCAGTTATCCATCCATTCTCAGATTCAGCCAATTGTGCTATTTATGCTGACACTTACTCGCTAGAGGAAGTTCTGGCTGAAAAATTGAGGAGTTGGATTCAACGAACTAGATCTAGAGATTTATTTGATGTAGTGAAAATCGTTGAAAGCAAAACTATACCAATCAGCAAAAGACAAATTCTTCGTGCTTTTATGGAGAAGACAATTTTCAAAAATATACCTATCGCAGGTAAGCAAGAAATGCTATTTGAAAATAAATTTGCACTCGTCGAGAGGAGTTGGATAGAGACAATCATCTGTCCATCTAACGCACTCATTGTAGCCAAGAGCGCGATCATCACTTTCAAAGAATTCATTAATGCGCTATTTGACGAGCAAAATCTTCAGGCTTTAGGGCTTCAGACTGGAAGTATGTCAGGATATAGGAGTCCGTTAGCATCTGAAATGCGAGAATTAATTATTCAAGCTGGCAAAGAAAGAAAATTGCTTAGATTTGATTACCCACCCAACGGGGCGAGAGACATAGAGCCATATTCATTTAGATACAGTAATGGCAAAGAGCACTTCTATGGATTCGACAGAACGAGAGGACAACACATAAAGAGGTTCTCTCTGGATAAAATCCTGGGGATAAGCATTATGCCAGAGGTATTTCAACCTAGATGGATTGTTGAGTTTTAATCTATAAGGGATATTCCATTCCCTGTGTGGTAGTTAAGTGAAGGATAATGTCTGGGGAGGTGTATAGGTCTGTTCTATCAATCTGGGGACAATCTCCACAACTTTCCTCAAGTAGTTCTCAAGTTCGTTCCAATTAAGATACAATACGTTCACACAAAGTGAAAATTGATCCCGCGCAGGGGTCATCGCCCGCGCGACGCCGGACGCGCGGAGCGATGCGAAGGGCTTATTTAATTCATACAGAAGTTGCCGATTGTCTAAAAAGTAGTTCGAGCCGATGTTTTTGGCGAAGATTGCCAAATCTTCGCTGGCAGTATTTTTGCGCGCGATTTTGTGCGCTGACAGCGCACTCATTATGAAATCCCTCATCGGTTCGAGCCAACTCGAACCGCTAGTGCTTATCTTGGCTATCTTGTCTTCCAAAACTTGCTTGGACATGAACAACTTATTCTGTTTGGCTTTGTAGGTATCGTGGTCGATACTTCCGTCAAGATAGCCATCAAGTAGTCGATCGAGTTTGGCTTGGGTCTGTTGTAGCTCGGTATTGTGGTGGCTAATAGTCTCATGCGCTGTTATCTTCTCCGCTTGTTCGTCACGTTGTAACCATTCATTCCACTTCTTGCCCCAGTCGGCGGGGAGCGCGACCATTTTGGCTAGGCTTCGGATTTGGTCACTCAACTCTATCTCGTTGATGTAGGGTTGGGTGCAGGGTGCGAGTTTCTTGGTGCAACGGTAGTAGGTGTAGGAAACACGCCTGTCGTTCCATTTGTAGTGCTTGGTATGGTTCTCGGCCGTGATGGTCGCGCCACAACCCTTGCAACGCATGAGTCCAGAAAAAGCAAAATTGTGTTTGCCATATTGTGGTCTGTTCAACTTGTCGAGCTTAGTCTGTACTTGGTTGAACAGACTTTTTGGAATAAAAGTAGTGTGTTTGCCTTCATATAGTTCACCGCCATACTTCAGAATACCAATGTAGAACGGATTGGCTAGCATATGTTTGACCCGATCCACGCTGATTGGCTTACCATTCTTGCGAGTGATACCAGCACGGGTCATCATGCTCGCCAAGTGAGTATAGGACACACTTTCGGTCGCAAAAGTGGCAAACACACTCTTCACAATTCTTGCTTTTTCTGGAGCCACCACAATACACCTTGTTTCTCTATCATTCTTGTACCCATAGGGAGCGCGGTTCGGCCATATGCCATTCCTTAGCTTCTGTCTGTTCCCTCGTTTGACGTTCTCGCTTAGGTTATCGACATAATACTTCGACTGTCCAAAAGCGATATTCAGCATGAACTTGCCTTGGGGAGTATTCTCAAACCAAAACGAGGGAAACTTGAGATCAGATAGCTTGCCTGTATCAAGCAGGTAGATCAGATAGCCTCCATCTATACTATTTCTCGCTAGTCGATCAGGTGCCCAAGAGAGTATGGCATTGGCCGATCCCGACTCAATCAGAGATATCACTTGTTTAAATACTGGACGGCCAGGAGACTTGGCGGTCTTGGCCTCGGTGTACTCCCCAACCACTTCTAGTCGCTCCCTATGGGCAAACTCACGCAACTCGGAGAGTTGCGACTCTATCGACAAGAGCTGTTTGTCTTTCTCGTCTGTACTCTTGCGACAATAAATCACAAATCTGTTGGACATATAGCTCTATTAAACAACTTTTTTGTTGTTTTCGCGTTTTCTGTTCTTTGACTTTTTAGAAAATCGGCAATTTCTAAGCCCTGAGCATCGCTCCGCGCGTCCGGCGTCGCGCGGGCGATCAACCCTGCGCGGGATCAATTTTCACTTTGTGTGAACTGTTATAACGAAGTTCGTACGTTTTTCAAGAGTTGATGGGCTCACCCCGCCTGGGTGCGCGCCGCCGACCGCACACCCGCGGGGTTCGCCTGCCTGACCAAAAACATCGGCTCGAACTAGCGACCTTGTCGCTCAAAGAACAGAAAACGCGAAAACATAGTAAAATATTCTCTTGATATGACACAGCAAAAATTACCTGAACAAGGCGCAATCCAATCAGTAAATTGGGAAACAATTCTATTATCTGATGCTAGAGAAAACACGCTTTTCCATGAGTTGATTAATTCTCCAGTTGATCACGCTCGATTTATGAGTGAAGGGCTTACTCAATTAGTCGGGTTAAGTGATCCTGATGACATCGCTAGGAGATTAGCGGTGATCAATGAAATTAATGTGGTCAATCCAAAAGTAATAGGAGCAAAACACTCGTCACTAGAGTCAAATAGACTGCAGAGAATATTGGCGAAATACAGTCATTACCAACAAAATAGTACACCAATTTATGATCTACTCATTGATAATTTGGGTAATGGAGGCGGCATATCCAAGTTACAAAATTTAATAGGCGAGGAACGAACAAGTCTAGGTATTGCAACTCCAATTCCAACTGAAATGCTAGTTGAGAATATTGCAAGAATAATTGGTATTGATAAGAGATTCTCTGATCTCTCAACTACTGACATAACCACTATTCTCAAATCAGCAGAGCAGGTAGATTTTGCAGAAATATGCAAATCAATGGACTTAGGATTTATATTTACTTCAACTGGCACGGGTCGAAATATAGCTATTCGACCTCAGTTCACTAAAGCTTGGCACGGAGGCACATACATCGAAGTCGGGGGTTCGGTTGGAATTCATCCATTGGAGATTAAGGAGAGTATGGGATTTGAAAAAGCAATATCGGTTGATATATTAACTGACGACGAAACTCAAAAAATTGAGACTATAGCTGACTACTCCACCAAACAAAGCGTTAGATTAACTGAGGAACTACGAACTAGAATTGACTCGCAAGTCAAACGAGTTTACGCCTTTGATGCGCGAAGCAAAGCTTTGTCGGATGTAGTCAGCACGGAAACAAATAATCCACGAGTAGTCGGAATTCACAACCTATTGGTTCATATCCTAGATAAGGACAAAATTATTCGGAATGCGACGCAGACAATCGGAAGCCAACATGGTTTTCTATGGACATCTGGCGGTTATAATGGAAATGAGCCAGTCCTGTATAACTTTGTACTTGAACTCCAGAATGGAAAAGTAGTTAGGGTGTTTAAGGATCAGTACAATAAGGAGCGTACTGGCGGAGTTGGAATAGATATAGATAGCGAAAAGCAAATGGAAAATGTATTTATTGAAGAGAGAAGTTAGCCAATTTTATAACTATTTTTTAACACCCGAGTAATAACTCCATGTTCCGTCTGGAGCTTTACGGACAACCATATCGGATAACAGGTTCGAAAGCAAGGTAATCACAAAATTTTGGACAAAATGAGAAATGTAGAACAGGGTTTCTTCCATATATTCTTGTGCGTATTGTGCTTCGGTATCAGATAGGGCGATAATGGGTGGTACGACTTTTTTGTGCTCTACTGAATACCTAAATCCCTGAACATTGTGTAGTTTTCCGTAATGCACTCCACTGTCTCTGATTCTAACGATTTTAGTAATTTGTTCAGCGTTATTTGTGATTAAGTCAGAAATCGGTATCGCATGAGCTTTTATGCTTGTAGGGAGGTTATCGATAAGCGACACAATTTTCATGCCACTAAGTTTTATTCCAGTATCATTGATAAGCTTGCGTTTCCACGTCGTACACTTAAAGCCATAAACATATTTGAGTGATTGAGCAAGCAAGTCAAGAGAAGTTTTGATTTGAGAAAAGAAGCCCTCTATCGCTACTGTCGAATCGATTTTATTAAATAACAAGTCTACATTTGTACCTGCTAGTTCTTTGTATTTAGCTATTTCAGTCAGTAAATTGTCTTGTACCAACTTATGATTTCGGCGATGAGCATTTGCCTTGCTTAATGCAGTAACTACCAGCACTATTTTCTTCAAAAAATGCTCATCTGCTTTTTCGATATTAAGTTTTTCGTGTCCCCAAAATTGTACTGCTGGTAGTATCCCAGTATTTTGTACGATAGCTAATATATCTTGTTGTATAAACTCATCAATACTATCAACTGGTTCAAGTAGCATTGTGATTGTTAGTTGTTTTTCCATGCTATTAATTATAGACCGCCGAAGGCGGAAAATCGCGCGCAAAAATACTGACGTCAGGCAGGCGAACCCCGCGGGTGCGCGGTCGGCGGCGCGCACCCATGCGGGGTGAGCCCATTACATCTTGAAAAACGTACGAACTTCGTTATAACAGTTCACCAGAGACAGCTAAAGTAAACTATATAGTTTTCTTTCCACAATTTGACCTAGCTTTTGGCGAAGTTGGAAGTAAGAAACATCCTCGATGGGAAAACCTATCATGTCATGCTCAAGCCAGAGGGATCTGACTCCATAAGCTGTTTTAGTTACTGCTTGCGATCCTTGAAGGCGTGCAGGTACCACCCCCGCAAGACTAACCCAAAGATCGACCACCTGTTGATTTAACTCTACTAAAGATAGACTTGTGTGATCATATAGATACTTTGTTTCTTTTGCCAGAATCTCAGCAATTACAGGTTGCGGATTTTCCATGATAGAACGAATTTGTGGCATGTTTAACAATTTTCCGAAACCTAAAATAGCTGTTTGCGGCATAGTCGGATCTAGAAATAATTGGCGAGCAACATCTGATTCTAGGAATTTGAGCTGCTTGCGCAACGTAATGGCCGTAAGGGCGGTATAAATGGAATCATTTGAATTGATTGCTTGTGAAGTCTCTGTCATCTCACAAGCGGTTTGATAGCCATTTTCCCAGCCAATAATCTCATTTGCAGCAAGAGCTCCATCAACCGCAATGGCCCCACTAATAAATGAAGCTCCAGTTTTAATAAAGTTACCACGCTCCCCACGCAAAAAACTTAATCCCTGGTAGACGCTTGCTCCTAATACCCCTCCCAATAGGCTAGCTAGCCCGATAGCTAAGGGAATATTATTTGTTTCTTCTTTCAAATCAGCTTCGAGGTATTTAGGCAGTGCGCCGGCACATAGTATAAGGCTATTAATATCACTAATAGATTCGTATAATCTCTCCCTTCCTGGGTTCTCTGTCAAGTCTACATCCCAGAACATCAGGCAACTATAATCATCCTTTACTACTGGTAGGAGATGATCTAGCGAAAAACCGTCAAGTGTGAGAACTGACTGACCCGTGTTTGCTAGTTTTTCAGCGATCAAGTCATAATTTGTATCTAATAGATATTTACCAACTCCATGGACTTGTCCTTTGAGAGGATGGATGTTGATACCATCAATAGTTATAGGGCCACAGATAGCTTCTGAATAAAAACCTGCATTTGCTTCGCTACTCGTTGAACTTCCCATAAATTTCCTTTAATTCTGGATATTATAAGACTATTCAGGAGAAATGCAAGTGGCAGTTAAAATGGTAGCTTATTTGTTGGCAAGCTGGTTTAAGGCGGCGTCTATGTAGG
>Ga0172379_10010873_pt1 | contig 10936 bp, 7 predicted proteins | sample GrowelOW334metaG_FD_119756 | JGI IMG/M metagenome (GOLD analysis project Ga0172379, IMG submission 119756) | Groundwater microbial communities from an aquifer near a municipal landfill in Southern Ontario, Canada - Groundwater well OW334 metaG | ecosystem: Environmental > Aquatic > Deep... | reverse complement strand
CTTGGAAATGGTCCAGCAGGCCCGCGCGAACGCCGCCAGGGCCGGCACCCGCCACGTCGAGTTCCGCCTCGGCGAAATCGAGTCGCTCCCCGTGGACGCGAATTCCGTGGATGTCATCCTCTCCAACTGCGTCATCAACCTCTCGCCCGACAAGCCGCGCGTCTTCCGCGAAACCTTCCGCGTGCTCCGGCCCGGCGGACGGCTGGCCATCGCCGACACCGTGCGCACCGCCGACCTGCCCGCCGACATCTTCGCCGACCTCGCCGCGCACTGCGGCTGCGTGGCGGGCGCGGCATCCGTCGAGGAACTGGAGGCGATGCTGCGCGACGCCGGTTTTGTGGACACCCGCATCACGCCGATGGACGCGAGCCGCGAGTTCATCCACGAATGGCTGCCCGGCAAGAACCCCGGCGACTACGTGCTCTCCGCAAATATCGAAGCGGTGAAGCCCTGACGGGAGGCGCATTCGTGCACTGCCCCCCGGAGCGCGGCGTTCACGCCGCGGAAGGCTGCGAGTGAACGAAACGCCCCGGCAGATACGAGCGGTTTCCGCACCACCCACCCTGCTGCGGCGTCAACGCCGCGCTCCTTCGGGAGACGTGTCAAGATGCGCCCTGACGCGCAGCGGGCCCCATGCCCTACGCCAGATAGGGAATCGTCAGCGGGCCCTGCGGCAGGACGGCGACGCGCGCCTCGGGGCCGAGCGACGCAAGGCGGGCGGCGACTTCCGCGCCGATGTCGCGGCACGGCTTGAGATGGGCGGAGGACAGGACTTCATCCGAGAGCTTGCTGAACACCAGCACCTCGGCCTTGCGCTGGATGAGAGCCTGGATCTGCGCCTGCCATTGCTCGGGCTTCACGAAGCCGGGCGTGGCGAGCATCGCAAGGATTTCCTCGGAGCTGGCCGCGCTGCGCAGCAGCTTGTCGAGCGGGCTGTTGGCCGGGACGCCCTCGCTGCACTCGCACGCGAGGATGATGAGCCCGCCGGGACGGACGATGCGCGCGGCGGCGCTCATGCCCTTCACACCCTGGTAGAGGTTCATGTCCAGCGGGTAGCCGCTGTTCGTCGTCACCACGATGTCGAACGGATCCTTCACGCGCTGCATGGCCGACTTGCGCACGAACTCGTAACCGGTCTTGTGCGCCGCCTGCATGTCGCCGGCAAAGACGTTGGTGATCTGCTTCGTCTCGTTGAGGGTGACGTTGAGCAGGAAGCTCGGGCCGACGCGCAGCGCGATGTCACGCAGTTCCTCCCAGAGCGGATTTCCCTCCGTGATGCCGAAGGCCGCGCGAGGATCGCCGACGTTGTGCGCGCCATGGTTGCTCATCACGGTCTTCAGGCCCGCGACGCCGGGGGCGATGCCCTTGGGCCCGCCGCTGAAGCCGGCGAAGAAATGCGGCTCGATGAAACCGGTGATGATCCGCACGTCGGCGTGGGCGCAATGGCGGTTGATGAGCGCGGGCGCGCCGGTGCGCGTGGTGCCGAACTGCACCATGTCGGCGTCATGCTCGCACTCGTGGTTGATGACGCGGTAGTCCGCCACGACCTCGGGCGTGAGCATCCTCTCCAGCTCGGCCTTCGTGTTCGGACGGTGCGTGCCGGTCTGGTTGAGCAGCGTGATCTGGTCGCGCGCGACGCCGTGCTTCGCCAGGTATTCCAGCACCCATGGAATGATGCGGTGGTTTGGCGTGGCGCGCGTGATGTCGGTGAAGTTGATGCAGATCTTCGCGCCGGGCCTGAGCCACTCGCGCAGCGGCTTCGCGGCGACGGGGTTGTCCAGCGCGGCGAGCAGCGCGGACTTCTCATCGGCGAGGGCGGGGTTGTGCGACGGCTCCAGCACCGTGGTGCGGGCGTCAGGGAATTCGACAGGCAGATGGCCTTGGCCGTAGGCGAGGTTGACTTTCATCGTTTCTAGTCCGGCGAATGTAAGCCTCGGACCACGGTGAGGCAAAGCGTTTCAGCACCCTTCGGGACTGTCGGACGCATTTTGACACTGCCGCCGGGCCGAGCCGGCGGGGACGCCGGCGATACGGCCCGCGAGACGCGGGCGCTACGTAGCGCCGGCCTCCGGCCGGCCGTGCCGCAAGCGTCCCCGCTTGCCCGGCAGGTCGAGGCCGGGGGTGTCAAAATGCGCCCGGGACTGTCCCCGGACTATTTCGACGCCGCCTTTTCCGGCGGCAGCAGCAGCTCAATCGCCTTGTCGAGCTGCGGGTCGCGCCGGGAAACCCAGTCCTCGGGCGTGAGCCAGACTCGCACGTCGGGCTGCTCGCCGTTGTTCTCCATGTTCGAGCCGTCCATGCGGAAGACACCGCCCTGCGGCATCCGCGCGCCGGTGCCATCGGTCAGTCGCATGGACCACGTCCAGATGACGTAGCCGGGCGTGGGCATGCCGACGATCTTCGCGATGCCCCGCTGGCGCATGGCGTAGGGGAACATCTCGCTGTTCGAGTAGCTGTGCTCGTTCATCAGCACGACAACGGGCTTCTCCCACGAGCGGTTGGGCGCCGCCTCCGGCCCCTCGTCGCGCGGGCGATACCAGCCGTGCTGCCTGCGCTTCAGCCAGTCGATGAGCGTGTCCGAAATGTTGCCTCCGCCGTTGAAACGCACGTCGATGATCATGCCCTGCTTGCCGCTCATGTATTCGTAGGCCTCGCGCTCAAAACGCGTCTGGTTCTCGCCGACCATCGCGCTGATGTGCAGGTAGCCCAGTTTGCCGCCGCTCTGCGCCTCGACGTATTTGCGCAGGCGCTCGATGCGGCTCTGGTAGGTGAGGCTGTTCCAGTCGGCGGTGGTGAGAACGCGGTATTTCACCTTTCGTGCGCCCTCCTTCTTCGGCTCCTTGTTGACGAGAAACTCAAACTCGCGGTCCTGACGGTCGTTGATGAGCTGGTAGAGCCGCTCGTTCAGGGACACGTCCTGCCCGTTGATGGCGAGCACATAGTCGCCCGTGTTGATCCGGGTCTGCTTGTAGGAACCCGGCGCACCGGGCGGCACCTCCGCCACACGGATGCCCGGCCCGGCGTGCTGGTAATCAAACGTGAAGCCAAGCTGCGGCGTCACAGGCTCCGGCACGCCCGCCGACGCCGGCGACACCTCGCTGTGCGACGCCTCCAGCTCCCCGATCATCATCCCGAGCAGGGTGGAGAAATCGTAGTTGGTTTCGACGGCATCGAGCAGGGGCTCGTAGCGCTTGCGGATGGCCTCCCAGTCGCGCCCGTGGAAATTCGGGTCGTAGAAGTTCTGCTGGTAGGAACGCCAGAACTGCGTGAAGGCCGCCTTGCGCTCCGCCTTCACGTCGCGGTCGAAGTCGGCCCGGAAACTGACCTTCTCCGGCCCCTTCGAGTCCCCCAGCTTGAACTTCCACACCTCCGAGTTCTGCACGTAGAGCGCCGCCTTGCTCTCCGCCAGCGCGCGCAGACCGGTCTTGCCGCCGCCGGACGTCTGCCTCTTCGTCTCCTTGCCGTCGTAAGTCACCGTCCACACGTCGCCCTCGGACAGGAAGGCAATCGTGCCGTCCGCCGTGACGAGCAAGTCCGCCGCCGGGTTTTGCGAGGCCAGCTTGCGGATGCGCCGCTGGATGTCGGTGAAATCAATCTCCACCTTCACCTTGTCCTTGGGCTTCTCGAACTTGAGGTCCGTGTCGGCCATGCGTGCGGACTCGGGTTGAAGCGGCAGGACATAGAGCCCGTTCCCGTCACGGTCGCTCTGGAAGAAGAGATATTTGCCGTCCGGCGACCAAGTGGGCTGGCCGTGGTGCGCGTTGAGCCGCGTCACGTTCTGCGCCTCGCCGCCCGCCGCCGGGACGATCCAGATGTTCCACGCACGGCTCTCTCCCTTGCGCGTGTAGGCGATCCACCGCATGTCCGGCGACCACGCGAAGTCCCCGCCGCCGGAAACCTGCCAGTGCGCGCCGGGCACGTGGACGACGCGCTTCACCACTCCGTCCGCAACGTGCAGCGTGAACAACCCGCCCTCCCTGCCCGCCACCCAGAACGCGAGATGATGGCCGTCCGGGCAGAGGGAAAGATGCGTCACGTTCTCGTCGCGCGGCCAGAGCGGCTTCACGGCGAGCGAAGCCATGTCCATCTCGTAGATGCGCGTGTTGAACTCCCGGTCCGAGGTGAAATAGAGCTTCTTCCCGTCGCGCGACCAGATGAAGTCCGAGTCGTCGCCCACCCACTCCGTGAGCCGGCGCGCAAACTCCTCACTGCGTCCGGCGACGCCCTTGGTTTTCTCCATCGCCACGGTCCAGATGTCGCCGCGCAGGCCAAACGCAAGCGTCTTGCCGTCCGGAGACAGCTCGGCCTCGGTCGCGCCGGAGGTCAGCTTCTCGCGACGCCGCGTGGTCTGCTTCTCATCGCTGCTGACGACGAGTTTGATTTTCGCGGGCGTCTTGGAACCGCTCTTGAGCAGGTAAAGATCAGGCCCATACTCAAAGGCGATGTCACCGGACCTGCCGGCGACGCCTGGCCAGCGCACCGCACCGCCGCTGAACTGCGTGAGCTGCCGCCCCCTGCCCTCGATGTCGTAGAGCCAGAGGTTCGGCGTGCGCGCCGGACTGTCGGTGATTTTTCCGACCGACACATTCAACGCGCTGGCGGAAGGCGTCGTCTCCCCGATGGTCACGGTGAGGAGCCGTTTGCCGTCCGGCAGAAATTGTGTCCAGAGATGCTGGCGCTCGTCGTTGGTCAGCGGCCTGCGGCGGCCGTCGGCGGGATTGAGCGTCCAGATCTGCGACGCCGCCGAGCCGATGTAGCGCGGACGCGTCCACGGCAAACCATACCGGCCATAAACGACGGTCTTTCCATCGGGGGAGAAGGCCGGCGAGTGCATCTGCGCGTAATCCTCGCACAGCCGCTCGGTGGCGAGCGTCTTCAAGTCCACGGCATAGAGCGCGTAGTTCGGGGCTTCACGCCGTGCGCCAAAGAGCAGCCGCCTGCCGTCCGGGCTCCAGCCGCCGGGCAGTTCCGGTCCGGCATGCCAGGTGATTTGCTGCACAGGCCCGCCGTCCGCCGGCGCCACAAAGATGTTCCAGCCTCCATTCCGTTCACTGGCGAAGGCGATCCATTGGCCGTCGGGTGAGAAGACGGGGTAGGCATCCGATTCCACATGCGAGGTCAGGGCCGTCGCGCGACCGCCCGCGCTCGGGGCGGTCCAGACATCGCCGCGATAGACGAAGGCCAGGCGTTTGCCATCGGGGCTCAACGCCGGCTGCCGCGCGCCCACGACCGGCTGCGGCGTGGGAACGGTGAGCTGGGCCTCCGCCGTGACGACGGCGAATACCAACGCCATCAAGGCGCAGGCGGGGAAGGTGCGGGCTTTCATGCGCGGCATCGGATTTGGCTGACAGTAACCGGACGCACGAAGTTGCGGAAGCGTTCAGTTCAGGACGCGGTTGCCCGCGCTTCCACCGACTACACCCCGCCGATCCGCCCCGATGTCGCGCCCCGCTTACAGCCGGTTCCAGCGGTGCACGCGGCCGAACTTGTTGTATTCGGAGACAAAGATGTCGCCGGCGGCGTTGAAGGCCACGCCGTGCGGTGCGGTGACGAAGCCGGGCCGCCACTTGGCAGGTTCGAGGTTGTTGTTGCCCGTCTCGCCCTTCGTCTCGTTCAGCCCGAGCCGGGCGACGAGCCTGCCTGCCTTGTCGAGGACGCTGACGGCACCGCGGATTTCCCCGACGAGCGCATAATCCCCCTGCACGGAGATCGCGGCCGGAGCGAGGAGGTCCTTGGCGACGACCCCGAGCAGCTCGCCATCAATGGACATGTGCACCACGCGCAGGGCTTCGCGGTCGCACGCGATGATGCGGACGGGGTTGAAACGGGTGTCCACGGCGATCTTGTGGAGCGTGGTGAAGTTGTAGGGGGCCTTCTTGCCGCCGAAGGACTTGAGATACTTGCCCGTCTTGTCGAAGCGGTGGACGTAGCTGCTGGCGTAGCCGTCGGTGACAAACCAGTCGCCGTTGGGCGCGACATCCATGCCGGTCATGGCCACGCGGGTCTTGCCTTCCTTGTTCTTCACCTTGAACTCATCCGGGATGACGGTGGACGGGATGTTCAAAACGACTTTCCCTTCCAGCGTGAGCTTGAGGATGTTGCCCCCGCTCAGGCGCGGGCCGTAGATGAACTCGCCGTCGGCCTGCTTCTTGATGACGAAGCCGTGGAAGTCGTTGGGGGCGTCGGGGATGTTCCGCAGCCACTTGCCGTCGGGGCTGTAAACCTGCACGCCGGCCTTGGGGTCCATCGTGCTGACATAAACCTCGCCCTTGGAGCTGACGGCGACATCGCCGTGCTGGTTGCCGAGGGCGGGACGGCCCTCGGGAAGCTTGAGCCAGTCAGGGATGACCTTCCAATCGGCGGCACGGGCAGGCAGGAGCAGGGCGGTGAGCGTGAGGGCGGCAAGAGCGGTGAGGCGCATGGTTGTGTTTCAGTTTTATGGATGTCGCGGTTAAGGGACAATACTTCCCGACGCGCTGTCAACGCCGCTATTCGACCGCGCGCTGGAGCTCTTGCAAATCCCCCTGCCCCGCCGCACGTTTCGCCCGCCGATGAAAGACGACTACATCGCCCGGAAAGAACGCTGGGCGCACAAGATGGCGGGCAGGGAAAAGGCCATCGCGCGCTCCACAGACCGCCTCCCGCCCGGCCAGCGGCAGGTGCACAACTTTCCCGTGCTTGACCTCGGCAACCATCCCGAGGTGCCGCTGGAGAAATGGGAGCTGAAGATCGGTGGCCACGTCGAAAACCCGGTGACGCTCAACTGGCAGCAGTTCCTCGCGCTGCCGCAGTTCACCGACGTGAGCGATTTCCACTGCGTCACGACGTGGAGCCAGTTCGACATGGAGTTCAGCGGCGTCGCGTTCTTCACGCTGGCCGACCTCGTGAAGCCGAAACCTTCCGCCACGCACGTCTTCTTCAAAAGCCACGACGCCTACTCGACGAACAACCCGCTCGACGTGTGTCTCGACGACGACGTGCTGATCGCGCACACATGGAACGGCCGGCCGCTCTCCGCCGAACACGGCGGCCCCGCGCGCGTCATCGTGCCCAAGCGCTACGCGTGGAAGGGCGCGAAGTGGGTGCGCGAAATCACGTTCCTGGACCGCGACATCCTGGGTTTCTGGGAAGTGCGCGGCTACTCCAACACCGCCGATCCGTGGACCGAAGACCGCTTCTCCTAAAATGCCTTATGACTCCCACCGAAGCTGCTGACGCCATCAAACAAACCTGCGACGAAATCTCCAGGGCCACGCTGAAACTCCAGCCCGCCATCCGCGCCTTGAACAATCAGGCCGCGCAGGATGAGTTGCTCAAGGCGACCTACGAACTGACCAAAAACCTCGAAACGATCAAGAAGATCGTCCGCAAGTCGCCGGCCGGCACGACCACGCCGCTGACGTAAGCTGGTAGGGTGAGACTCCGTCGAACCCCATCTGCCGACAGAGTCGGCGCGAGCGAAGCGAGCATCTTGGCGTCAGGGTTAAAAGTGATGCTCGCTCTGCTCGCCTCGCCTCGCTCGAAATGGGGCTCGACGGAGTCTCGCCCTACCGGCGAGACACCTCACTCCAGCGCGCGGATTTGCACGCTCACTTCCAGCGAGCGCCCCGTGTTCCCCGCGTAGTGCCCGCTGATCGGCGCGACATCCGCGTAATCGCGGCCCACGGCAATTTTCACGTAGGACTCGCCAGGCTGGCAGTTGTGAGTCGGATCCAGCGCCCGCCAGCCGACGCCGGGAATCAGAACCTCCATCCAGGCGTGCGTCGCGCTGGCGGACTCGGTGGCAAGGTAGCCGCTAACGTAGCGCGCGGGGATTTTCATCACGCGACACAGGCCGATCAGGACATGCGCGAAGTCCTGGCACACGCCGCTCCGCTGCGTCAGCACGTCCTTCATGTGCGTGTGGACGTGCGTGGAATCCGTCTCGTATCGCAGGTGCATGTGGACGAACCGCATCAGGGCCAGCGCCGCCTGCCAGGTGTCCCGCTGGTCGCCCGCAACGTCCAACGCCAGACGCCACGTTTCCGGCAACGTGTCCACAAAGCGGCTGGCCTGAAGGAAGTCGTAGCTCCGCTCCCACTGCAGCGCCTCGCCGATCCGGTCCACCGGGAACGGCGTCGCGTCGTCCGCCAGAAAGACGCCCGGATGCGTCGTCACGCGTGCATGGCTTTCCACGGTCAGCGACGAGTGCGGCTCGGAGATTTCAAAGTGATGGATGGTGTTGTGGTAGAAGTCCGCGTAGTGCCGCAGCCGCGCGGCGGGCATCACTTTCAACAGGAACGAGTCGATGGTCTGCCGGTCGTTTGCCTGGGGTTGGAGCCGGACTTCGTTGAAACTGTCGCGGACGGGCGACGAGTAATTGAATCGCGTGCGGTGGAGGATTTCCCACTTCATGAAAATGACAGGCGGACGGTCAGGCCGGGGCCACGTCCACGGACACCTTGACGATGTGCTCGCCGCCGCCGGTCAGGATGCCGCTGACGGGGCTGACGTCGCCGAAGTCGCGACCGTAGGCGACCGTGATGTGTTCGGACGCGGGCAGGAGATTGTTTGTCGGGTCGAAATCCACCCAGCCGAGGTCCGGGCAGAAGGCTGAAAACCACGCGTGCGACGCATCCGCGCCGATGAGCCGCTCCTTCCCCTCTGCGGGCCGCGTGCGCAGGTAGCCGCTCACGTAACGGGCCGGCAGGCCGAGCGACCGCAGCGAGGCAATCGCCAGATGCGCGAAGTCCTGGCAGACGCCGCGTCGCTGCGCGATGACTTCCTCCAGCGGCGTCGCAACCGTCGTGGCAACGGGGTCGTAGGTGAAGTCCGCATGGATGCGGCGGTTCAAGTCGGCGACCGCCTGCAAGAGAGGTGTGCCGGGCGAAAAGCTTTTCTGCGCATAGTCCGCCAGTTCCCGCATGGCGTGGGCACCGGGCGAGTCGAAGCAGAATTGGTATGGGTCCGCGACCGTGGGCGAGACCGGGTCGGAGAACAGCGTCACCACTTGTTCCCACGGCGGGGAGAGCGACGCGGCGGGCGGAGTTGTTTCGATCACGCTGACGAGGCTTTCGGCGGTGATGTCGAGCCGCTGGTGCAGCTCCTGAATGCTGAAGAAGCAGACACGGTTGCCGAAGTAGTCGGTGCGCACCTTGCGCGCCGGCGGCTCCGGCGAGATGCCCAGGCTGAACAGCAGGCGCTGCTGGTGCCCGAGCGTGCGCGGCTTCAAGCGCGCCGCGTGGTGGGAAACCGTGACAGGCTCGCTGTAACTGTAGGTCGTGCGATGAACGATCCGGTAGTTCATGGCGAACCTCCCTGATCGACGCGGGAAATCGCCGAGTGCGCGAAGTAACTCACCGCAATCGCATCGCTCAGGCGCGGCAGGTCGTGCAGCGTGGCGCTGATGACGGTGCCGGTCTCGGAGTCGTGCCAGCCGCCGTTGAGCGTGTTCAGCTCGCGCGGGTCCAGCAGGCGCAGACGCGCGACGCTCTCCACCAACACACGCTGACCGGGGCTGGGCAGGGCGCTTTCGCGCTCCTGCGGCAGCCGGTCCACGTGCTTCACAAGCTGGTTGAGCTGGAAGAGCAGCGAGCGGGGGTTGGTGTCATCGAGCAGGACGAGATCGTAAACGGCGGCGATGTTCGGCAGGAGGTTGTAGCGCGCGCGGTAGGTGATGGCGCAATCGCACACGTCCAGGACGGACTCGAGCACGCTGGGATTGTCAGCCTCGGGCGAGCGCAGGGCGTTCTCCAGCAGGGTGCAGAGATAGACGCCCCGCTCGATGCGCCGGCCCATGTCGAGGAAGCGCCAGCCGTGGGCGCGCGTCATGTTCTCACGGGCCAGCCCGCTGAACGCCGCGAGGGTCAGCATCGCCTGGTGCAGGATGCCGACCGCGTCGCCCGTGAGCATCGAGCCGGACGCCGGGCGCGCCAGCATGTCGTCCAGGGAGCTGAGCACGCGCCAGACCTCGTTCGAGGTGCGGTCGCGAACGAGCATCGCGAGCCGCTGCAAGTTCTCCGCGATGCGGCGCAGGCTGCCGGGCCGTTTGGGATCGAAAATGGCGGCGAGCAAATCGGCCTCGAGCGCCTCGTGGTTGGCCCGTATCTCCCTGCCCGCCTCCCCCGGGGTGAGCTGTCCCTGGGTTTCCAGGGTTTGCAACAAGGGCTCCAGAAACGGCAGCGAACCGCCGGTGGCCTCGGGACCAAAGCGCAGCAGCGCCGCGCGCAACATGCGCGTGGTGAAATCCGCGCGCTCGGCATAGCGGCCCAGCCAGTAAAAATTGTCCGCCATTCGGCTGGGCAGGTTGTTGCCGACGCGCCGCAGCTCGATGGGCTGGCCGCGCGTGCTCAGAAGCGACATCGATTCGACCGGCTCGTCGCTGAGCACCCAGGTGTCCATGCTCGCCCCACCACGCTGCATCGAGACGGAACGCCCGCTGATCTCGCTGGCCACGCGCGTCAGGCCTCCGGGCATGAGCTGGTAGCCCTTCTCCGTGGCCACGAGATACACGCGCACGGTGACCGCCCGCGCGGTCAGGCCGTGATCGCCCCACGCCGGGGCGACCGACAGCACCGCGCGCTCCTGCGCCACGTATTGATGCGGCTGGAAGCGGATGGCCCTCGACAGTTCCTCGCGCTCGGCGGCGGTGAAACCACGTTCAGGATGCGAACCCTTCACGCGGCTGTGGAAGGCGGGTTTCACGAACAGTTCGTCGAGGTGCTCCAGCACGTATTTGCGTGCGGAATCCTGGCCGCACCACCACGTCGCGACGGAAGGCAGCTTCAAATCCTCGCCGAGCAAGTGGCGGCAAAGGCCCGGCAGGAAACCGAGGAACGCCGGCTGTTGCAGCAGGCCGCTGCCGAGCGAGTTCGTGACGGCGACGTTCCCCGCACGCAACGCCTCGACGAGTCCGGGCACGCCGAGCATGGAGTCGTTGCGCAGTTCGAGCGGGTCG
>Ga0172379_10010872_pt1 | contig 10938 bp, 10 predicted proteins | sample GrowelOW334metaG_FD_119756 | JGI IMG/M metagenome (GOLD analysis project Ga0172379, IMG submission 119756) | Groundwater microbial communities from an aquifer near a municipal landfill in Southern Ontario, Canada - Groundwater well OW334 metaG | ecosystem: Environmental > Aquatic > Deep... | reverse complement strand
GGTCTCAGTAAAGCATATTTGAAGGGATTAGTTGATAAAGATGTCTTAAAAATCGAAGATGTGCCTGAAGACGAAATACCCAAACCTAGCAAAGACAAAGAAGGAAAACCTGGTAAACCAAGAAAACTTAATCAGGTTAATGTCCATAAAACTCAAGAACCGATCATCGATTATGACGCCATAAAGACTGAGCTTAATTCTCTGACCTTTCCCCTGTATTTTTTGGACTATGAGACTTTTCCCACAGCCATACCGATTTTCAACGGCTATCGGCCGTATCAGCATATAGTCTTTCAATACTCTCTACATATATTAAAAAGCAAAGATTCAGAATTGGAACATGAGGAGTGTCTAATCCTAGACGGCGATCCCGCTGAGCGTATCGTTGAAAGCCTTAGAAAACATATAGGCGATACGGGAACTATTATTTCCTGGTTTAAAAAATTCGAGAACTCCCGCAATAAAGAGCTTGCTCGCTTAGTGCCATTGCAATTTGAATTTCTCACTAGCGTAATTAATCGGACTTATGATTTGATGGACATAGTTGAGAATCAGTACTATGTACATCATGGTTTTCGAGGTAGCTCATCAATCAAAAAAGTACAACCAGTAATTGCTCCAGATTTTTCATACAAGAAACTCGCAATTCAAAGCGGAACTGATGCAATCGAAGCATATCGTCAAATATTTAAGGGCGAAGTGACTGGCAATGACCTTGAAGATAAGAAAAAAGATATGCTCAAATACTGCCTATATGACACAGAAATTATGTATATAATCTGGAAGTTTTTTACAAACTTAGTTCAAGATGAAAAAAGGTGAGGATAATGATAATTCAATATCAGTAAGTAAATATCTTGATAATCTCAACCAAGGTTTAGAGAATTACCCTGGGCGAATTTTAGGTGAAATTACAGAGGTCCAATTATATCCTGGGCGAAGCTATTTGTTTTTTAAGATTAAAGATAAAGATGAAAACGATCCAGCAATTCTTACATGTATTATGTGGAAAAGTGCTTATACCCTAAGTGGTGTTGAACTAGCTCCTGGTCTCGAGGTTATTATCTCGGGATTTACTAGTATATATAAACCATCAGGTAGATTTTCATTTAATACAAAAGCTATTGAATTGGTTGGTGAGGGAGCTCTAAGGAAGCAATATGAGAAATTAAAAGCACAACTACAGAAGGAGGGTTTGTTTGATGAATCAAAAAAGAAACCGTTACCATCCTTGCCACAAAAAATAGGTTTAATTACTTCCAAAGAAAGTGCAGCGATTGGAGATTTTCAGGTTAACTTGGGAAAATTTGGTTTCAAAATATTATTTATTGATTCACGAGTTGAAGGTCAGCTGGCGACAGAAGAATTATTAAACTCAGTCAAAAGTTTTAAGGATAAAGATATTGATGTTTTGGTTTTAATTCGTGGAGGAGGTTCACTTGAATCTCTTCAGCCTTTTAATAGTGAAGCTCTCGTTAGAGAAGTTGCAAGTTTCCCCGTGCCGGTATTGGTTGGTGTTGGGCATGAAAAAGACATATCCTTAGTAGCACTTGCCGCCGATAAAATGGTATCTACTCCAACCGCGACAGCTAACACTCTAAATGAAAGTTGGAAGAAAGTTGAGTCTAAGATAGATTTGTCTGAACAAAAAATATTTAGGCGATTTCACAACGTTATTCAGGAAAAACAAAATTACGTTAGAGACTGTCTAGATACAATAAGAAAAGATTTTCAGGCAATTCTTGATACTTTTTCCAAAGTGAAAGATTCATTGAGAATTGGAGTTAAGACTATTAAAGATCAGCTTGTTGATATTAAAAGAAGACTAAGTGGTGCTTTAATTCCTGTGTTTAGAAAAATGAATTTTTCTATAGTAAATATTGATGTTAATATCAAAGATACTACCCCGAATGAAATTTTTGATAAATTTAAATCTATGGAAAATAATGTTAATCAAGCCTTGCAATCCTATGAAAAACAAATTTTTATCAATGATCCACAAAGACAATTAAAATTAGGTTACAGTATTGTAAGAGTAAAAGGTCGGATATTGAAAAGCGTGAATAATGTTAAAAAAGAGGATATTGTTAGTGTAAGTTTAAATGACGGGTCATTTGATGCAGGAGTTAAAGTTATTAATAATAATTAATTAAAAAAAATGCCAGACAAAAAAGTAAATCTAAATGAGTCATTGGGTAAATTATCAAAAATAGTTGAGTGGTTTGATGAACAAGAGGAGGTTGATGTTGAACTCGGTTTGGAAAAAGTGAAAGAGGGGGCGGAATTAATAAAAATATGTAAAAAGAGGTTATCTGAAGTCGAAAATGAATTTAAGGAGATAGAGCGAACCGTGGTAAAGGAGATAGAAACTCCAGAAACTGATTTCTAATATACGGATGAAAATAAAGATGTAAATGCAACTCAAAACGAACCCTAGACTCCTGAAACGACCCAGCATATTGATACTCTTGAACCTATTTCTACGGCCGATTCTCAACCCTCCACCATACCCCCGCTAGCCCAAAAAGCCCCTAGGGCGAACGTAAGTATACATCAGGCGAAACATCATAATTGAGCTTCTATTTTGTAGGGAGTGATTCCCGTGCACGCATGGGTGGGATAGTCCCGAGTGTAATCACGAGGGACTGGGGCAAGCACGAACTTGTATTCGCCTCGGACATTTCCGCTAGGGCGTCCCTGACTAAAGGATGAGCGCCGACGTAATCGAAGTCACAGAACATAATAGCGAAAGCGACACCACAAACTCTAATGTGAAAATGTGGAGTGGGGTTGTGCGAGTGGTGGACTCCGAAGGCACGTTGTCGGAGCAACTAAAAGTAAAATAAAGATAAACAAAGTAAAGCACTGAATACTCAAAGTTATATCTGCGAGGAGGAGCCCGACGCTGGGGAGAGGATTCCTTCCTCTCCCCAAATAGTGGCGGGTGTTTTTCCTGAACGGCTCATTTCCTTCCATCTGAGCCGTTCGGAAAAGACCATCCCGCACCAAGACAAATAGGCGCGAGTAGCCCTAGCGGAAATGTCCGAGGCGAATGCCGAGGATGGTCTCTTTAGGCAGGAACGCACTGAATGTGATAGAATGGACGAGACAAGATATTTTGGAATTGTCCTTCGGAAGCCCTGCCCGAGACCTTGAGGGCAGAACACCGAAAAAATGTCCTGTCCGCCAAGAAAGAAAAATCGGTCGCGCGCAAATCAGAAAAAGCCAGGAACATTTTTTGAGGTGTCCGCCGAGGGTACTCCCGAGGCGGGGCTTCCTTCATTCAGAGTCCGGATTTTGTTCGTAAAAAGTTCTGACTTTTTGCAGGATTGACCACATTTTAGAAACGCACAAATCTTTTTGATTGGCTGTGTCTATTTATGCTATGATTTTCACATGTTAAAAGGTAAAATCCTATTTGCTATTCTTGAAATCTTACTGGGGGTTTTTATGTTTATTTATGGTGGCTATGATGACAGCCCAGGGGGACAACTGCTTGGGGTCGTAGCGGTAATTATGGGTGTTTGGAATATTATCAAAAGCCGGCGAAAGATTTCCGAGTAAAATAGGATATGACTCCATAGTTTGAACGAAGTATGCCCGATTACGGCTAGCTTAAGCCATATTTTGCCGTCCGCCAAACACTTGACAAATACATTAAGTATGCTATACTCTCAGTAGTAAAAAAGTTCCTTGAGAACCAGGTTGAAAGCGACTCCAAGAGCGCAGTTTTGCGCTTTGGGAGTCGCTTTTAATCTGAAACAAAAGGTAAAGTAGTGAGAAAGGGTTGATTATGTTTAAGACAATTCGGTGTTGGCTCCGGGCTAAAAGACAGGAATTCTTGGCCTGGCTGCGTCGGCCTCGTAACGTCCAGGCGGCCATCAAGCAGGTCGTCACCGGCATGAGGAAACTCGGGATCGAGATCGTCGACGCCACGAACTATCCGGTGTCTGACAATGGCAAGGTTGTTGGAGACGTGGTCGTCGTCGTTGGGTTCATTCCGGGGAAAGCCGCGATCTTCACCGTGAAATTCAATTACCGGAAGTTTGGTGATGACTACACGTTTTCCATCAACGGTCAGGTGAAGGAGGGAGAAGGTTCCAAAGTGCGCGGTCCTGGAGGAATTTTCCCCAAAGTTAATCGTCACAGTTCTGGTGAATCTTTTGGTGGGGGAACACTTGATTTTATAATCAGCACCTACACGGGATTTTGCGGCGACAGCGAGTGGTCTTCAAAGAAGAAGGTTGCTCACGGGACGGCCTTTTTCAAGAAGTTTCTTGAGGAGTACGGGAACCTGATGCGAAACAAATTCGACTGCAACCTCTTCCTGTGGTTTGTGCCAGAATACTCGGACGCGTTCAGTGCTGCGAAGGCGAACGGTACCAATCAGTTGAGTTTTAATGCTCGCGTGCTCGCGAAGTTTCCACCCGGATTCCTTAGCGAAGCACAACGACCCTGATAGTGGTCCAACCACTCGGTTGAAAGTAACCAGAGCCTCGCTCGAAACTTTCACCCACCCGCGGTCGTTCATACGGCCGCGGGTTTAAAATTTCCCAAATCCGGTTTGCCTTTCAATTAAAAATATGCTATAAAGGGTATATCCATTAGTTAACCAATAAAAAATTGAGTAGTTATACCAATCGAATTAGAATCAACCACCAAATCCGCGTCAACGAATTGCGTGTCATTGATAGCGAAGGCAAGAACCTCGGGATTTTGTCTTTAAGCGAAGCCTTGAAAGCGGCCGAACTCGTCGGTCTCGACCTCATCGAAATTTCGCCCAATGCCGTTCCGCCTATTGCAAAAATCGCTGATTATGGTAAATTTCAATACGAAGAGAAGAAGAAACTGCGCAATGCCAAATCGAAGGCAAAGACAGTGGAAATCAAAACTATTCAAGTAAAGATTGGAACCGGTGAACACGATTTGCTCTTGAAGGCCAAAAAAGCCTCCGAGTGGCTAAAAGAGGGGAACCGCGTGAAGCTCGATCTTTTCCTCAAGGGACGATCCAAATATATGGATGTAAAGTTTTTGAGAGAACGACTGGATAGAATGTTGGTCTTCTTGACGGAGAAATATCGTTTTGCCGAAGAGCCGAAAAAAAGTCTCAAAGGTCTGACGGTGATTCTCGAAAAAGCCAACTAAATTGATATAGGATTCAATCTCCTCTATTGAGAAAAAGAAAATTATTTTTTTTAATTATTTATTTATGAAAACCACAAAATCATACACCAAGCGTCTCAAAGTGACGAAGAACGGCAAGATCATCGGTCGCCGTCCTGGTCAAAACCACTTCAACGCCAAGGAAAGCAGTAGCGCCCAACAGAAGAAGAATCGTTCCCAAGTCATCAATATGAGCAACAAGGACAAGGCCCGTTTTCTCGTCGGTTTCAAATAAAATTATTAATTTAGATTTAAGAAAATAAAATGACAAGAGTTAAGGGTGGAAAAACAGCACTGAAAGGACGAAGAAATACTTTGAAGATGGTCAAGGGGTATCGTTTCGGCCGACACAGTAAAGAACGTCAGGCTTATGATGCGATCGTCCACGCGGGCGCGCATGCTTTTACTGACCGTCGCGACAAGAAAGGTTTGCGCCGTCGCAATTTCAACGTCCGTATCAATGCTGGCGTGCGACCATTGGGAATTTCCTACAGCAAATTTATCGGCGCTTTGAAGAAACAAAATATTCTCTTGGATCGCAAAGTGCTCTCCATCTTGGCCAACGAGAATCCAACGACTTTTGAAAGAATTGTGAAGAAAGTCGCCTAAAAGATAATTGAAGAAGCCGGCGGTCGCGAGAGCGACCGCCGGCTTCTGTTTGATTTTATATACTCTCACTGTCTCCGTCTGTCATTCCCGACTTGATCGGGAATCCAGTATTTAATGATAAAGTCGGGTGTAAATTTCAGCCTACACTGGAATGATAGTAAAAAAGGAAAACCGTTCTGCGTAAATTCCGCGTCTGTTCCGCATTAAGTCGGTGTGTAGTCCGCGATTAGACAGTGACAGAGACCAAAATAAATGCTAAAATCCGAACTATGGATTTAAATCAATTAAAAAACAAAACGAAGAAAGTGGTGAATAAGGGAACACGCTTGCCAGGGTTTCCCAAAGGCAAGAAAGGGAATGGACTCACCAAAAACCTGCTCTCGATTCTCATTTTCTTTATCCTTATTATTATCTTTTATTCACTTCTGACTGGCGACAGTAAAGTGACCACCGAAATTCCGGTGTCTCAAGTGGCCTCAGACATTTCCGCTGGCCTCGTCAAACAAATCACCGTGACCAATGACGATTTGGCCATCAGTTATTTTACTGGTGAGAACAAAACAGCCAAGAAAGAATCTGGGACGGCTTTAACTCAAACTTTTGTCAATTATCAAGTGCCGACAGCTAAATTGTCCGCGGTAAAAATCGATGTCCAAGATTCTAGTGGTTTTGGTTATTGGTCCCTTATTATTTTACCTCTCCTTTTGCCGATTATTTTTATTATTTTGATTTTCTGGTATTTGTCACGCCAAGTCAAAGGCGCTGGTATGCAGGCTTTTACTTTTGGTCAGAGCAAGGCGCGGATGACCTTGCCGTCAGACAAAAAACAGCGTGTAACTTTTGCTGATGTCGCCGGTTGTAAAGAAGCCAAGGAAGAACTGGTGGAAATCGTGGACTTCTTGCGTAACCCAAAAAAGTTTTTTGAAATTGGCGCACGGATTCCTAAAGGCATCTTGATCATGGGCGCGCCTGGTACTGGTAAGACACTGCTCGCCCGAGCCGTTGCCGGGGAAGCGGGAGTCGCTTTCTTTTCGATTTCTGGTTCGGAGTTTGTGGAAATGTTTGTGGGTGTCGGGGCTTCACGCGTGCGTGACTTATTCAAAATGGCGAAACAAAATGCGCCAGCGATTATTTTTGTGGATGAAATTGATGCTGTTGGCCGTGTCCGTGGCGCCGGCATGGGTGGCGGTAATGATGAACGCGAACAGACTTTAAACCAAATCTTGGTGGAAATGGATGGCTTTGAACCGACCGAAAAAGTGATCGTGATGGCGGCGACGAACCGTCCCGATGTCTTGGATCCCGCTCTACTTCGCCCTGGTCGTTTTGACCGACGAGTGACGATTGATCTGCCGGACCGTGATGACCGTGAAGCCATTTTGAAAATCCAAGCCAAGGGTAAACCCCTCGGTGAAGACGTGAATTTCCGCGTGATTGCCGAGCGCACTCCAGGTTTTTCTGGGGCCGACTTATATTCACTCGTCAATGAAGGCGCTATTTTGGCCGCCCGTGAAAATCGCACCAAAGTCACGCAATATGATTTGATTCGCTCGATTGAAAAGGTGATGTTGGGCCCAGAACGTAAAAGCCACATTTTATCGAAGAAAGAAAAAGAGATTACCGCTTATCATGAAGCGGGACATGCTTTGGTCTCCTCGATTTTGCCTTATGCTGATCCGGTGCATAAGATCTCGATCATTTCCCGTGGCCGGGCCGCTGGTTATACTTTGAAGTTGCCACTCGAAGATCGCAAACTCCAATCGAAGAATGAATTTTTGGATGATATTGCGGTGTCACTTGGTGGTTATGTGACCGAAAAGAAAATTTTTAATGATCTCACCACCGGCTCCTCGAATGATTTGCAAGTGGCGACGGCCTTGGCTCGCAATATGGTCACCCGTTATGGTATGTCCGAAAAAATGGGACCGATTGCCTTTGAGGGCGATGGTGGACGGGCCATGTTTGGGCGTGGAGTAGAAGGTAATGAATATTCCGAAAAAGTGGGTATTGAAATTGACGCCGAAGTGTCCAAGATTATGACTGACGCTGAACATAAGGTGGAGAAGATCATTACGGAGAAAAAAGATGCACTGAAAGCGATTGCTGAAAAACTAATGGAGGTGGAGACTATCGAGCGCGCCGAATTTGAAAATTTGATTATTGCCCACGGCATTGTCCCCAAGAAAAAACAGGACATTGAGCACCAGGGGTAGGGAAGGAAATGATTCAAGATTAATGATTGATGATAAATAGACCTTTTGATTTAGAATCAAAAGGTCTATTTTGTTGTGTCTAATAATATGAACTGTTATAATATAGTTATATTAAGTATCAATCAAGGGTTCAATAAAATGGCACGAATAAAAGACAAATCAAAAGCGATAGAACTGCGAAAGAAAGGAATGAGTTATAGTCAGATAAAAGCTGAACTCAGTATTAACAAAAGTACTTTGAGTAGTTGGCTAAATAAAATGCCACTTTCGGAAGATAGAATCAGGCAGCTGGGTTCGTTGAATCCAATGAGAATTGAGAGATACAGAAATACCATGAGAGCTAAGCGGGAAAATCGTTGGGATGAGGTATATAAAAAAGTGTCAAAAAATATTGGAAGGCTAAACAGCAGGGAGCTTTACATTGCTGGGTTGTTTCTTTATTGGGGAGAGGGCGGAAAGACTGAAAGGTTTTCGCTCTCCTTTAGTAATACTGATCCTGATATGATGGTCTTTATGATTAAATGGATGAAGCAGGGTTTAAGAATAAATGAAAAAGATATGCATATAAAGATCCATCTTTATAAGGATATGGATATCGACGAATATGAGAAGTTTTGGGCTAGAAAATTAAAAGTTCCAAGGAAAATTTTTGAAAAACCTTATGTTAAGGACTCAAAACTAGCAAATTTGTCATATAAGAACGGCTTTGGAAAGGGGACCTGTAATATAAGGGTTTATAATCGAGATAAAGTAGAATATATAATGCAAGGTCTGAAATATATTAGAAAACTAGCTTAGAAAGTTGCTCTTGTCCGCCCGCCAGGGCTCGAACCTGGGAACCTCGCGTGTATAAGACGCATGCTCTACCAACTGAGCTACGGGCGGATTAATATTTGCACATGTTTTTAGTCACCTTAGGCTGAAAATAACAGTTGCAAATTCTAGGAGTAAATATAGCAAAAAATGGGCTAAATAACAATTTGCGATGCTTGACTGGTTTTCTTCAGACCGTATAAGTTGTATAATTACGTTTAATTAGTAATTAATGAAAAAGATTATGAATAAAGCCAATACGATTGCCATTGTCATTATCGTCTTAATTTTGATTGCGGGCGCGATTTATTATTTTTTACGACCACTAACAACTGTCGCCCCAACCGTGGCCAAAGATCAGGCAGTGGAAAGCGTTTCTACAGCGGTAGAAAAGACCAACCCTTTTGGCACCAATGTCGACCCCTATAGTGGTTATAAAAATCCTTTCACTAAATAGTGCTTATTACTAATTTTAAAATTATGAAAAAACAAAATTATTTAGTCTTGGTGTCCGTTTTAGTTTCTGGCTTTCTGGTTTGGGGTAGTAATGCCCTGGCTCAGAGTGACAAGGCCGAGAGGGTAGGACTGGACAACATGAATTATCCGATTGCCGAACTGGGTAACTGTAAAAATCAAGGTGATTGTAAAAATTACTGTGAACAGTCGGAAAATATGTCAGCCTGCGTGGCTTATGCCGAGAAAAATCAGTTACTCACGGGCGAAGACCTACGCCTGTCAAAAATCGTGGCGACCAAAATCTCAACTGGTCAAACCCCCGGAAATTGCAAGACTCGAACTGAATGTGAATCTTTCTGCGCCGGCAAGACCGAAAATATAAATGCCTGTGTCGCTTTTGCGGAGGAGCTGGGGATTTTGCCCAAAGCAGAATTGGAACAAGCTAAAAATATTGCGGCCGCGCTTTCGAGTGGGGCGATCCTGCCAGGTGGTTGCAAGACCAAGGGTGATTGTGAAAATTACTGTCGCGCCGGGGCGCATATCGATGAGTGTTTAACTTTTGCGGAGTCCGCTAAATTGATGACACCAGAAGAATTGACTCAAGTCCGAGCGATGGCGGAATATTTAAAAGCGGGGACGACACCCGGTGGTTGCAAGACCAAGGGGGAGTGTGAGTCTTACTGCGCCGAGGAAGCCAATTTCGACGAATGTGTTTCTTTTGCAGAAAAGACGGGCATGATTTCGGCTGAGGAAGCGAGTCTGGCCAAGAAAGCTGGCGGTGTCGGTCCTGGTGGTTGTCGGGGAACAGAGGAATGTAAGGCCTATTGTGCGGATGAAGCTAACAGTGATGAATGTGCCAACTTTGCTATTGCCAAAGGTTTGATTTCCAAAGAAGATCAAGACAAGATGAAGGCTGGTGTTGATGAGATCAATAAGGCTTTTGACAGTATGCCGGTGGTCATGGCGCGAGAGGCTCGGAATTGTCTTTTTACCAAGATTGGCGCTCCCAAGTTGGCTTCGATTCTAGACAAGACCTCTCCACTCACCAAGGTGACGGGGGAAGCTTTTAATGAATGTTTTAAGGAGGCCGGTGATAGCTATAAAGAGTCAATTCAGGAGGGTATTAAGGGACAGATCCAAAAATCAATCGGTGGTCGTGAAAGCGGACAGTTTGGCGCGCCGGCTGATATTCAGGAACAGATTCAAAAGCAGATGGAGGGTCGTAGTAGTGTTGGGGGAAATCTGAATTTGGACGACCTGTCAAAAGTCTTGCCACCCAATCTTTCAGACGAGGATCGAGCGAATTATGAAAAGTTGATTCGTGAGTCGGCTGCTGGTTATCAAGTCCCAAATTCGAAGCAAGAATATTTGAATCAAATTCCGCCTTCGACGGGAAGCACGATGGGTCCGATTAGTCAGTAAGATTTAGTTTTAAAAAAGAAAACACCCCCGGCCGCGCGCAGAGCGCGGCCGGGGGCTTCGTTTTACCTGGCCCGTTCGAGTGTTGTTTTTGACTTTGGTGCAAAAATCAAACGGAAAAGCTTGCCACCGATCCACGCCACTAAACTGGCGATGATCATGAAGAACAGAACACGTAGGCTGATGAAGAAGGAAGATAGCAGGGAATTTACTTCAACTTCCTGGGAGTTTTCTTCGCCATCGTACATGAGTATATAGAAGACGG
>Ga0172379_10010871_pt1 | contig 10938 bp, 6 predicted proteins | sample GrowelOW334metaG_FD_119756 | JGI IMG/M metagenome (GOLD analysis project Ga0172379, IMG submission 119756) | Groundwater microbial communities from an aquifer near a municipal landfill in Southern Ontario, Canada - Groundwater well OW334 metaG | ecosystem: Environmental > Aquatic > Deep... | reverse complement strand
CGTCATCACTTATTTTTTCTTCTTCACCTTTCGTTTCGCGGATCCACATTTTCAAATATTCAAAAGCCGCCTGCATGAATTTCGGCTGTCGCCCGAGAGTCTCACAGGCTTCCGCACTCATTTTTCGTTCCTGTTCAGCATCATGCTCATACGCAAAATTCATCCGTTCTTTGAAATATGGATACCCCTCGGCAATAAAATTATTTACACGCGGGTCTTCAAGCGCGTTCATGAGCATAGGAAATCCCGGTTCCTGCCACACTTCTTGCGGAATAACGCCAAGGATACGAGAAACCCTTCTATGTCCGCCCTCGTGCGCGATCACGAAACGCAAATATTCCATGGGCTTTTCGATAAGATCCCGCGCGTTTATCTGCAAAAAATCGGAACCATCAGCCTTTTTCCCCTGCATCCAACCGCTCTCGCACTCCGGCGTTGGCAATCCGAGTTCGATCGGCATACGGAAATCCTTGCCGATAAAATAGGCGATAGAAGAAAGCACCTGTCTTTTCGAGAGAATTTCTTTTTGTTCTTCAGGAGAAAACAGATCAAGAATTTCCCGCTCCGGATCACACTGTAAATGTGTTGCCCTTTCCATATTTTTTAATCGACAATTTCGAGAAACCAAACACCGTTACTATTTACCGAAAGAATTTTTTTACCCTTTAATTTTTCAAGAAGTGAATCAAACCCGGTTCCGTTCTCACCGTACCTAAAATCGATTACTCCGTCTTTATCAATTTCTCTTATGCCAGTAGACGTAATTTGCATATTAATCATCTTCCCGTCTTCGGATATACACCAGTTCCAACCTGATTTACTGATCGGCGTTCCTCCCTCTTGTAACTGCTTAATGGTCTCAATCAAAAACTCCTCCGGATCGCGCGGGGCGGGCGTTTCTTTGGGTTTTGTTTCTTCCTCTTTCTGGATTAGGCGAAATCCCTGTTCCTCCATATCTGCTTTTTTAGCGCTACTGAAGAAGGCTGCCCCACGTTCATTATCCATGTGAAACCATAATTTATTATCGCTTACCCCTATTACAGTAGCCGGACCATTAGAGGGTGTTTGAACTCTGTCGCCCGGATAAAAACCGAACGGTTCGCAGGCATCTCGAGACACTTCAAAAGTGCGCATCATTCCACTCATCATTGGATATTCCCGCGTCTCCGGCTTTTCGGTCGTTTCTTTCTCTCCGGTTTCCGGCTCGACAACTTCAAGAAACCACGAACCGTTATTATTTACCGAGAGTATATTTTTGCCTTTGAGCTTCTCAAGAAGAGCATCGAGACCTATTCCGCCTCCACCACTTTTGTAAATTAATGTTTCCTTTTTGTCTGTGTCTTCTTCTAGAGGTAGATCCGCAGTAATCATATCAATTATCTTACCGTCGGCAGATATGTCCCACTTCCACGAACCTCTATCGTAACTCGTGTATTCAAACCACTTATTCAAAAACTCCTCCGGGTCACGTCCTTCGAGCGTTTCTTTCTTTTTTGGTTCTGCTTTCGACGCTTCTTCAACACCGGAGATCACTCGAATTCCCCTCTCTTTAAACTCCTTCTCACTCCGAGAAGGGTAGTAGGTGGCCGCGATACCATCTTCATCTGTATCGAAATGAAACCACAAATCTGCCCCGCTTTTTCCGAGGACTGTTGCGAGACCGGACGGAGTTTCTACTCTCTCACCCGGGTAAAAACCGAACGGCTTACAGGCTTCTCGAGAAACGTCAAACACGAGAGAATCACCCGTTTTGCTTTTATACTTCCCCACCTCCGGCTTTTCGCTTGATCCCGGCTCATCCTTTGTCGGTCCGGAGTCCGGAACGGAGGTCGGTTTCGAAGGGCCACTATTTTGTGGCTTGTCCCCTCCTAAAGACTTCCTCTTCGAAGGTTCTTTCGGGGGGATGTAGCAGACTGTGGCGATAAGTTCGTTCAACTTCGCGCGGTCGTCCGGTTTTTCGAGTTTGTTTACATAGTAATACCTGAGGGCTTCTTGAAAAACGGCATTTATGTCGCCCGTGAAAAATCGCGCTATAAAATCGCGGACTCGGCGCGGTTCCATACGATCGTCGAAGGTAAATGGCTGAGGCTGGTCGGAGGCGAGTTTTCTTTCTTTGAGGAGTTTTTTAGCCGCTTTGTGAAATTCCTGATACTTGAGCAACATCTCGTTCATTCCCGGAATTTCAGCGAGTTGTTCAATCGAAATTCCCGTGTCGGGGTGGGCCAAAAATGCTTCCTTCGGTTGAAGTTCATCGCCCGAGGAAAGCCCAAAAAGCGCCTCGGTGGAATAAGAGAACGTATTGTCGGGAAGATCGGTCGGCTCTTTATCGTACACCCACCGCCGAAGTTGCGCCGGATCGAGCGGTTCGCGAGCGAGAAACCCGCGCCCGGGCGGATTGATGAGAGCGATAATTTTCGTCTTTTTTTTGTTAGTCGAGAGCGATTCGGAAGCGTCCTCACTCAAAACGACTTCACTATCGCGTTCAATCGCGTCAAGAATTTCGTGAATGCGAATGAGAATATTCGGTTTTGCGGCATTGTATTCATCGAGAATAACGACTTTTATCTTGCCTTCTTCCTGCCGAATCCCGGAAGTCATTTTTCCGTCGGCAAAAACATATTCGGAATCCCCGGCGTTTGCTCGCTCAACATTCGGCACGTACTTTCCCATGAAATCTTCCGCTTCGGCGAGTCCGTTGACGTTTATGTAATGAACCTCCCATCCGAGATCCGCACACATTTTTTTGACCGTCGTCGTCTTGCCGATACTCGTCCCACCTTCAACGAGCATCGGGTCGCCTTGAAGAAAACTTATCGCGATCTTTTTTTGCAGTTCAAGAGAATAGCTTTCGTTAATGTAATCGTCGTATGTTTCGCGTTTCGGAACAAACGGTCCGGTCGTATTTTCCGCTTTCGGCAAGCGCACGCCGAGATAGGAAACCGAGGTTTCATCTTCCGCAATACCGGGGAAAAGCTCTTGCTTTTGTTCGTTTTGGTTTTCCATATTTTTATCATTTTCTTGTTCCGGTTCTTCGGTCTTTTTTTCAGCTTCGATTGGCGGAGCGTCTTCTTCTGCGGGAAGTAAACGGAATCCTATATCCTCAAAATATTTTTTCGATTTAGCCTCATCGCTCCAGCAAACGGCTCCTGGGGCTCCATCTATCTGAAACCATAATGTTCCTTCGCGTACTCCGATGACCGTAGCGTATTGATATCCTCCGGGCAATACAATCCTCTCTCCGGGGAAAAACCCGAATGGCTCGCAAACCTCCCTGGAAATGTCAAAAGTCGCGATTGTTCCGGACTCCTTTTGGTACTCCCGTGTCTTCGGTTTTTCGGTCTTTTTTTCGGCTTCGGTTACCGGAGTTTCTTGTTCGTCCGTAATCAAGCGAAATCCTTCACTCCGTAGTTTTTTTTCTTTGGCTCCTTTTTGCCAGCGTGATGCCGAACCGCGTCCATCTACGTGATACCATAACGTTTCATCATATACTCCGATAACAGTGGCGCATCCTAACGGGGTTTCTACCCTCTCCCCGGGATAAAATCCGAACGGCTCACAAGCTTCTCGTGATATATCAAAGGTTTCCATACCCCCCGTTTCTGCCGGATACTCCCGCGTCTTCGGTCTAACAGAATCTTCTTCGGACGATATTAATCGAAATTCACGCCTCTCATAATATTCTTTAGTTTCCTTGTTACCCCAGTGACCTGGCTCTGTTATTCCTGTTTTTCCATCATCGAGAAACCATAAATCCCCCTCGCGTACTCCGAAAACTGTTTCGGGTCCATTGGGTGTTTGAACTCTGTCTCCCGCAAAAAACCCGAACGGTTCGCAGGCTTCTCGTGAAATGTCATAAGTGAAACCATGATACTCGCGAGTTCTCGGTTTTTCGGCTGATTCATCTTTCGTTGTCGGAGTATCTTCGCCATCCGTGAGTAAGCGAAAACCCAGTTTTTCATAATCTTCTTTTTTACCGGGACCGTAAAAGGATACCTTATCCCTGCCATCAATGAGAAACCACAATTTATCATCACTCACACCAATAACAGTAGCGGCTCCGTTGGGTGTAGCAACCCTGTCTCCCGGATAAAAACCGAACGGCTCGCAAACTTCTCGAGTAATATCGAAAATTTTGGTATTTCCGGCGGTTGTTACATATTCCCGCGTTTTCGGTCTGCCTTCTTTCACGGTTAAATGTTCCAACGGTGTTGATGGTTCTTTCATAATGGTTATATAGTTCTAAAAACAGGACCTACTTTATCGAGTATTTCGAATTCTTTTTCGTGCAGAGAAATAAGCTCGTTTTCGGTAACGAGAAAAATGAGCGACGAATCATGGTACGCAGGAGAAACTACCGTCGGATTATGAGTGTCCGCGTCCCAAAGTTCGACGCTTCCCGTTGGGTATTGAACAATAAAATCGTAGACGGCTTTTTCGTTTTTCAAGTCCGATAATTTGAAAAAAGTTTTTCCGGTTTGAGAAATTAAAGAAAGTAAATTTCGCGCATTCTGCGGAGTGAAAAATCCGTCAGCCGAAAGCGCTTGCTTAAATTCTTCGGCTTCTTTCTCATCCGTCGCGCAAATGCACGATACCTCTTTAAGAGAAATGGTTCGACTGAGAAAGGTCGTGAAATTTTTGTCGTTTAAAAATTGTGACATTGTTTTTGTTTTTTTAAACCGAAATCGCTACCCAAGGTCTCTCTATCTATTTAATGTTAATGGTGAAAACCTACGGTTTTCACACTTTCCCTTTCTCCTTAAGGAAAGACCTCTGTCAGCAATTTCTGAATTGAATAAATTAACCAAACCCTCTCCTGCAACGGCGTTTAATCGTATATAGGGAACTTAATTCTAAACCAGGTTTTTTTGCCGGCTTTTACTACCTGTCCGTCTTTTGGAGTGATTTTTGCCTTGTGATCGGTGATTTTCTCATTTCCTATCGTAATGGCTCCCTCGTCAAAGAGACGGCGAATTTCCGTGTTGCTTTTTGATTCCCCAAAACACTTCTTTAATATTTCAATAGCTTCGATTTCTCCCGGGTGAAGTACTACCGTTGGAATATCTTCCGGAATGCCGCCTTTTTGGAAGGTTTTTATGAATTCATCTTCTGCATGTAGTGCTTTCACTTCTCCGTGATAAATCGATACGATCTCTTTTGCCAGGCGCATTTTTGCATCGCGCGGGTTTCCGCCTTTTTTTATTTTCTCAAAAATTTCGTCGATCATGTCTAGCGGCGTGTAGGTGCAAAGCGCGAAGTACGTCGGAAGTGCAGCGTCCGGGACAGACATAACTTTGCCGTACATGTCGAACGGTTCGTCGGTAATGGCGATAAAATTGTCCAAGCTTTTGCTCATTTTTTCTTTTCCGTCCGTGCCGACCAGTAATTCAAAAGACAAGACTGATTGCTCTTCTGAATGATTTACTTTCATGACATCGCGACCCATCAGCATATTGAATGTCTGGTCAGTGCCACCGGCTTCGAGGTCACAGCTTCCGTAAATTTGGGCGAGAATAAATGAGTCGATCCCTTGGATAACCGGATACAGCATTTCATGCATGTAAAGTTCTTCCCCATTTTTTATGCGCTCTTGGAACATGTCGCGCTGAATGAGTCGACCATGCGTAATGTGGCGAAGAGTCCAAAGCAAACCGCGGAATGTGAGACTTTCGATCGATTCTCTTTTTAAATGTGTCCGCTGCATGCGGGTCTGATCAAAGATCGCTGCCTTGGATAAAAATGAATTCGGAGGAAACGTGAGTGATTTATCGCCTTGCGCTACTGTGACGGGATTCGGCGAAAAAATATCGGCTACTCCGTAGAACCAATCGGAATTCCTGATCCAAGAAAATACACTCGGATCGGTACGAAGAATTTTCCCCACTTGATCGAGATAGGTTTTCATGTTCGCTTCGATCTCTTTTTGTTCGACTTCGGGCCTGGTCTGATTTTTCCCCGTTGGGTCGCCAATCTGCGCGGTATAATCGCCGATAAGAAAAATCACCTTGCAGCCAAGGTCCTGAAATCCGCGCAATTTACGCAAGATAACCGCATGTCCGAGATGAATGTCCGGACGCGTCGGATCAACGCCAAATTTAATAACGATGTCTTTGGGGTATTTCCCTTCGGCTTTTTCCAGTAATTTTTTTCGAAAAGCCCCGTTCGGATCAACAAATTGCCCCACACCGCGGGTCAAAAGATCCTCAATTTTCTTTTCTATTTCTTTGGTTTCCATAGTTTTTAATTTAGCACAAAATAGGAAAATAGGAAAATAGAAAGATTAAACGTTGTCGTTACGAATCTTTCTATTTTTCTATTTTCTTATTTTCCTATTCGATTTAGTCTTCGCTCAACAGTTCAACAAAAAATGTAGACCCCTTTCCTTCACCCTCTGATTCCACCCAAACCCTTCCGTGGTGAGCTTTTATCATTTCTTGTCCGATATAGAGCCCGATCCCGCTTCCGTCGGTATACACTTTCTGAACTTCTTTTGCACGACTAAATTTCTGGAAAAGCGCGCTTATCGATTCTCGTGACAAACCAATACCGGTATCTTTGATCATAATACGCGTTTTTCGCAAAGCGAAGTCTTTTGTCAGTCGAATATCAATACCCCCGCTATTCGTATACTTCATCGAATTGTCGATAATATTGGATAAAACTTGCCGTATTTTTCCTATATCAGCGGTTACGTTATATACGTCATATCCATCTGTCGTAAAATTAAGAAATAAATTTTTATCCTTTGCTCGCGGAGTAAAATCATCAAGGAGGCTTTTGACGACCGAATTCATTTCGACTGTCTCGAACTTGTAAGTCATTTTGCCTTGTTCAATATGGCTGATCGTAAGGAAATCATCAATAATAACGGCAAGGCGTCGACTAGATTCATACACTTTTTGAATAACCTCCGCAACCTTATCGGAAACAGGACCGTATGTTCCTTCGAGTACCATAGACGAGTATCCGGTAATGGCGGTCAGTGGAGTACGAAGCTGATGTGATGCGATAGATACGAATTCCGATTTTTGTTTATCAAGAGCGCGTAGGTGTTCATTCGCGACTTCAAGATCGCTGGCGATTTTTTCTATCTTCTGAAGCTGGTCTATTTCTTTGTATATCGCATTGATAAGAATAAGACCTCCGCCGACGATAACGGCAAACAACACTCCATTCACGGCGAAGTCCGTCGGATTGCCGGAAAGGATGAGGCGCATAAGCATCGCAACCCAAAGAATAAATGTTACCGCCTCGACAACGATTGATTTCGTATTGAAAAGATTATGACGGATGGTGGAATAACCGACAAAAAACACAATGATGACGGTCGCCACCGGACCTATCCAGAATAAACTCCAATACCCAAAGAACGGCAAGATGAGATTGATTGTGACACCGATAACAGCAACGATAAAAGCCCCGATAAAAAGAAACAATGCTTGCTTTTTCATCAGGATATTGCTCGCGTTCAGATATTCTCGGACAAGAATAATGAGGGCGCTCGAAAAATACACAATTATGTAAGCACAGTACAACAAGTATCCGGGACCGATACCTAATTCTTTGATTGAACGAAATTTTGGAATGATAACAATAAAATCCGGGATAAGAACCAGACAGACAACAACAATAAAGAAAAAGGAAATAATTATTTTTTTCCAAAGTGGTAATTCCACCAAACCGCTTTTAAGCGATGCCGAAAGGAATAAAAAGAATACGGCAATACCTGAGGCTGAAATATAAAGTCCGTTTACTGCTAATTTATAAAGAAATTCATCAGAGGTCAAATTAAACATTACGTTCGAAAATGACCATATGGATACGCATATACCAAAAAGAGAAAAAAGTATGTTTTTGTGCTTATGCCTGTCTGTGAAATATACCAAAACCGAAAACACGAGATTTATTGTCCCGACAGAAAGAAGAAGCACATTTTCAATCCCCGCACCGTAAAAAAAAGAAATAGACTCCATAATTAATCGATTATTTTTCCAAAACTTCGCAATGGAGCTCTCGTAAACCCGTATTTTTTCGCGAGTTCTGAAATAACATCGATGTTGTCAAGAGTAACCCGACCGATGCTGAAATCCTTCTCATAATTTTCCGTTCCGAGAATCATTGTTTCCGCAAGACATGAGAACGATTCACCCTTCGAAAGACCCATGTTAAGGGTATATCCGACGCCTTCGGGAAGCTTTGAGATGGCTCCGTCGACGACGACGACATCGGACCGCTCTTGTACCACCGACCGCGGAACATTTTGCGGCTGTGTTACGTCGTAAATTATGGCATTTTTTTTCAGATCCTTCGGCTCGATAATGGCACTATCCGCACTCGTCGCAACGACAATGATATCGGCATGAATAATTTCATGCACATCGGTAGTGAATCGAATATTCATATCAGAATACGCCGCCTGCATTTCTTTAACCGCGGCGGAAAGATGCTCGGGGGTTCTTCCTATGAGGATCTCATTGCGAACACCCGCATCACGCGCAAGAATTTTTGAGATCGCGCTACCTGTCGAGCCTGTGCCTCCAACAACCGCTACTACCGCTTTTTTTAGATCCACGCTCTTCTTGTCGCAAATAATGCGAATCCCCTCATACGCCATAAACACCGTCAACGCGTTTCCGTTGGTAATTTTTGTTGTATATTTTCCGGCAACATCAGTACCTCCACTCACCACGACTGACGTTAGCGATCCGAGTCCTACCATCGTCGCCCCGTGTTTTTCCGCAAGTTCAATGGCTCGAGCAACCTCAAGAGCCGCACGCGATCGATCCGCGAGCATGTCGCGAGCGGTCATAGGTACGGTGATAATTTCTCCCTTCACAGAAGTACCGTCGAGAGTTTTTAATCCATACACTTTTCCCACCACAATCGGACCAATAGTTAATAATATTCTTCGCACGAAATATTTAGAAACATATCTCGCGATCGGATATTTGATATAAATATCTTCGAACCCGCGAGGATGCACCAAAAAGGCAAAATGATGTTCTTTCATTATTATTTTGTGCTAACGATCTAATAAAACTTATCCATGAGAAACGCGTAATAATTACAATTGATATTGTAGTCATTATAGCACATAATTTTGAAAATCGTATAACGTTCCTGTGAAATTATGGCTGCAACAGTTCCGCGATCTTCGGCATTATTTTTTCATTGGCAATTCGAGCGAATTCTGAAGGATCTGGGTTTTCACAACCCAAAAAAAGTTCGTCGGGATATATCGGCTTTCCGAAACGAACGGTTACATACCGTCTGCGCAACAAAAAATCACTCGGTGTTATATGCAGTATTCCGGATATGGCTACGGGAACGATCGGTGCTCGAGAATACTTCGCCAGAGCGACAACTCCGCCTTTCGCCTCAAGCAAATTTCCATCCCGGCTTCGTTTCCCTTCGGGGAATATCACGACATTGTTATGTTTTTTTAATAGCTTGATATGGTCCGCGAGTGATTTTTCAAAATTTCGGATGCCGATAAGTACGGGATATGCCCCCGCAAGATGTAACACGGTCTGAGTAAAAATATACTTTTCGACGAATCCTTCCTTGTAGAAACTTCGTTCGCGGGTAACATAAAAAAACGGGATTCTTTTTGAAAATAAACCAAAGCTCTCTGATATCAACTCTCCGTCAAGTTCGCTGACATGGTTTGATGCGAATATAATACCATTCTCAATATGCGCAAAATTTTCCCTCCCATAAATTTTGAGATGTGCAAAAAACTTAAACGGCAATTTGGTAAATATCCACCACAAACGTTGGGAAAAACCTACGGTCCAATATGGAGGATGTTTGATGCTGTTATTATTAGATTGTTCCGGCTGCATAAGAAATTTAACATCAGATATTTGTGCTTTCACATTATACCATGAAACACTTCGCATGCTAAATATAAAACGCCACCCGTTGTGCCGGATGGCGTTTTATAAGTTATATTCCCTCGTTTTTCAAATCCTGGAAGAGTTTTTGAGCTTTTTTGGAAAGTTTTTTCGGTAATTTTATATTGAGTTTTATAAGGAAATCTCCGCGTCTCGACTTATCCACAGGTACGCCTTTGCCGCGAACCCGAAGAATCTCGCCGTGCGTGACGCCTTCAGGAATTTTTACCGATATTTTTCCGTCGAGCGTTTCGATAGGATATTCTGCTCCGAGAAGCGCATCGGTGAGCTTGATGTCGAGATCCATGACGAGGTTGACTCCTTCTCTTTTGATAAACACGTGAGGAATGCAGTGGATTTTTATATAGAGGTCTCCGGCAACACCTCCGGGCATCGCTTCGCCTTTCGTACTCATGCGAATAACTTCGCCATTAGAGATACCTGCAGGAATGACAATCTTGATCTCTTCTTGTCCTTTCATTGCTCCGGCACCGTGGCACTTCAGACATTTCTCCGTCGGAACTTCTCCCTTGCCACCGCATGCGGTACATTCTCGGACGGTACTGAAAGTGCCGAACATTGTGCGTTTTGCGTCATGAACTTTTCCTTGTCCGTTGCAAGTATCGCATTTTTTCATCTTTGTTCCCGGTTTTCCTCCGCTTCCTCGGCATTCATCGCATACCATCGTTTTTGAGATGAGTACTTTTCGTTCCGTTCCAAAGATCGATTCCGCAAAAGGAATTTCAAGATCCATGGAAATGTCGCGTCCGCGTTTGATCCTCCCTCTCTGTCCTCCGCCGAAGAAATCGCCGAAGATGTCACCGAGATCAAACTCCATTCCGTTGAAGCCTTGCGCTCCGCCATTAGCCTGCTGGAATCCGGAGAAGTCAAAACCACCAAATCCCTGACTCGGATCGCCTCCGCCGAAATCACTGCCATATGTGTCGTATGTAGCTCGTTTTTTGTCGTCTGAGAGGATCTGGTAGGCTTCGTTTATCTCTTTAAATTTAGCCTCATTTCCTCCCTTTTTATCAGGATGATACTG
>Ga0172379_10010870_pt1 | contig 10938 bp, 11 predicted proteins | sample GrowelOW334metaG_FD_119756 | JGI IMG/M metagenome (GOLD analysis project Ga0172379, IMG submission 119756) | Groundwater microbial communities from an aquifer near a municipal landfill in Southern Ontario, Canada - Groundwater well OW334 metaG | ecosystem: Environmental > Aquatic > Deep... | reverse complement strand
TGTGCGTTAGAAACATTATATTTAATCAATGGGATTTGAATTTATTATAATATTAATAGTTATTGTTGCCGGTTTTGGCGGCTTGTTTTGGTTTTTATCACGCCGTTCAGACAAACCTGATTCCGGCGAAAGCCAGAATATGCTTTTGATGCTTCAAAACCAAATGAATGAGGTAACAAGAACTTTGGATAAAAAGCTCGGCGAATCAACAAAAATGATTCAGGAGCAGTTTGGACACTCTTCAAATGTAATTCAGGGAATAACGGGGCAGAGCCACCAGATTTTAAAAGAAGTTACGGAAAAGCTTGTTCGGCTTGATGAAACCAACAAGCAAGTTATGAGTGTTGGAGATCAGATAAAAAGCCTTGAGAGCATACTTAAAAATCCAAAACAGCGTGGCGTGCTCGGCGAATATTATCTTGAAAACGTATTAAAAAATGTTCTTCCGCCCGGCTCGTATCAAATGCAGTATAAGTTTAGGGATGGAGAAATTGTTGATGCGGTTGTTTTTGTTGGAGAAAAGATAGTTCCTGTAGATTCAAAATTTTCTTTGGAAAATTACAATAGGCTTATAAATGAAAACGATCCCGATGCAAGAGACAAAATAGAAAAAGCTTTCAAGAATGATTTAAAGCTTCGCATAGACGAAACTTCAAAATATATACGCCCAAATGAAGATACGATGGAATTTGCTTTTATGTTCATACCTTCTGAAGGCATTTATTACGATTTGCTGATAAATAAGATCGGAGCTGTAAAAATAAGCACGGAGGATCTTATTGAATACGCTTTCAAGCAAAAGCACGTTATTATTGTTTCTCCGACTTCGTTTTTGGCTTATCTGCAAACGGTATTGCAGGGTATGAGAGCCATGCAAATAGAAAAAGACGCGAAGGAAATACGGAAGCGCGTTGAACAACTTGGAAAGCACATAGTTAATTTTGAGGAATATATGCGAAAGCTCGGGGGTAATATATCTACTGTAGTAAATTCGTACAATATTTCTCATAAAGAATTGAGTAAAATAGATAAGGATGTTTTAAAAATTACTGGAAGCGGAGGGGATATAGAACCAACACTGATTGAGGGTCCAAAGAGTGACGATGATTAAATAGCGGTAGTTATATTTATGTAAGAGGATTGTTCTTTAACTCCACAACAAAGAAGAGGAGGAACGCAGGATGAAATCAAGCCGGATATATAGGAGGCGCAGAGTAAAACTAAGAAGGGATGAAAAAAGATTTATCATAGAGCAGATTTTAGGGCACGAGGCGCATTTGATTTGTGTAAGATGCGGCGGCAAGGCTTTTTGGCTTGTGCGCCTTATTGGAAGGAAATCTGCTGTTGCTGTATATAGCGCGTCAGAAAACAAGATTTACGCTATTTTGCCACCCGATCTTCCTATTAATAAATATCTTGAAATGAAGGTATAAACAGGCCTTCCGAACACCTGTTTGGTGGGCCTTTTTTAATAAAAGATCCCCAACCTTGTTCAGGTTAGGGATAAGACCGTTAAATGGGTATTTGGCAGTGAGGGAATGGTTCGATTGGATTTCTTTTTGCAGACATCACGCGGGACATCAAATAATCCCTTAGTTCGCCATGTCTCTGGCATTCAAATCCAGATCCAATGGTTAAGAATATACAGCACTCGGCCCCTCTTCCAATGCCGCATTTTTCGGGATTATCTATTTTTTTTACTTTTCCTCCAGCGCGCATTCTTGCCTCCTTTTGGTGTGTATGATTTAAAGAAGGGACTGTTATTGTTTTATCACGTTTATGCAGAATCTGTCAACTCTTGTGCCAAAACGCTAATTCTGTTATTATCTTTATCTAAACTTATGTCAAACTTTGCGGTCATAAAAACTGGAGGCAAACAATATAAGGTTGCCGAAGGCGATAAAATAAGAATAGAAAAGCTTCCAAATATTGAGTCTGGAGAAGCTGTTTTTGACGATGTTTTAATGCATGTAAACGGCTCAGATATCAAAATAGGAACTCCCAAGGTTGATGGCGTAAAAGTTACCGCGCAGGTGTTAAAAGAGGGAAGAGAAAGAAAAATAATCGTCTTTAAATATAGAGCTAAGAAACGCTATCATAAAAAAGCCGGCCATCGCCAGCATTTTACAGAAATACAAATTACAAAAATCTCCCAGTAATGGGAGATTTTTTCTATCTCCTGTGCCTAAGCGCATTTATAAGCGTTTGATCATCTGCGTATTCAATTTCGCTTCCTGTAGAGAGCCCCTGCGCAAGACGAGTTATTTTTATTCCTGTATCCGAGAGTATTTTTTCCAGATACATTGCTGTAGCTTGGCCTTCTGCTGTGGCGTTCATGGCAAGAATTACTTCTGCAGTTTCTTTTGGTTTTGAAAGGATTCTATTTTTTAATGACGCCAGATTCAAATCAAGATTTTCGCGTTTATCAAGAAGCGAAACATTTCCTCCAAGAATATGATAAACGCCATCAAAGGTTTTAGTCTTTTCAATAGTCAGCGCGTCATGATCGTTTACAACAACACAAATCTTATTTCGCTCTCTTTTTTCATCCCTGCAAAATTGGCATAAAGAAGATGAATTATTAAGTTTTGGCCTATCAAAAAGCAAAAAGCATTCTTTGCATTCTCCAATTGATGACTTTAAATTTGCCATATCAAGCGCTATTGTTTTAAGTTCAGAGTCTGTCATTTTTGTAAGGCGCAAAGCAAATTTAGTAGCCTGTCTTGGGCCGATTCCAGGAAGCTTTTGAAAATGCGATATTAATTTTTGGATTGGTAGGGGGAACATGCAAATTTTATTTGTGAGCGAAGCGAGCAACTATAAAATTGAGCACCGAGCACATAACTTTTATGTGCTCGGTAAGGCTTTGTAACCAAACACTTTGTTCTTGGGCAAAGGCCTTATTCTGTTACGTGTTTTGCCAAGTTTCTAAACGAAACCTGATCCGCATTGAAATACAAATCAACCCTTCCTACGGGGCCATTTCTGTGTTTTGCAATATGAATTTCAGCAATATTTTTTTTCTCTGTATTTGGTTTTTCCCGGTCTTCACGATAAATAAAAAGAACAACATCGGCATCCTGCTCGATTGATCCTGATTCGCGCAAATCAGAAAGTTTTGGTATTTGCGGGCTTCGCGATTCAACAGCGCGAGAAAGCTGTGAAAGCGCGAGAACAGGAACATCAAGCTCTCTTGCCAGATTTTTAAGCGATCTAGAAATTTCGCTTATTTCTTGCACTCTGTTTTCCGAACCGCCGTCCCTTCCTTCCATAAGCTGTAAATAATCAACAATCACCAAGCCAAGCCCGTGTTCAGCTTGTAATCTTCGCGCCATAGTTCTCATCTGAAGTATATTGCTTGATGCTGCATCGTCTATAAAAATAGGGGCTTCGGCGAGTATTCCCATTGCTTCCTGAATTTTTGAAAAATCACTGTCTTCGCCATCCATGCTTAATCTGCCCGTTCTTAATCTCCACAAATCAACTCCGGCTTCGGACGCCAAAAGCCTATCCACCAATTGTTCTTTCGACATTTCAAGCGAAAAAATGCCGACAGGTATTTTTTCTTTAACCGCCACGCTTCTGGCTATATCAAGCGCGAGAGAAGTTTTTCCTAAAGACGGTCTGGCGGCAAGAATAACAAGATCTGATTTTTGAAGTCCCGCCAAATAATGATCAAGATCCGCAAATCCGGTTGAAACTCCGCGCAGAGCGCCGTCTCCTTTATGCAACCTGTCTATCCTTTCAAAAGCGTCTTCAAGCGCGAGCTTTATCGGCATAAAATCCTGCTTTAACGATCTTTCCGAAATTGAAAATATCTTTTTTTCCGCCTCATCCAGAACAAGCTCGATATCTTGATTTTCCTGCCAGCCAAGATTGGCAATATCCTGCGACGCAGAGATAAGATCCCTAAGGATTTTTTTATGGCGGACGATTTTTGCATAGTGAAGAGCATTCGAAGCTGTTGGAACAGAATTTACCAAACTCGTTAAATAAGTGGTTCCGCCGATTGTTTCAAGTTCTGAGGATTCTTTAAGCTTGTTGGACAAGCTTAAGGCGTCTATCGGTTCCGATTTTTCATAGAGCGCAACTATTGCAGAATAAATAAGCTGATGAGCCCGCTTATAAAAATCTTCGGGACGCAAAATATCAGCCACCCTTATTACTGCGTTTTTATCCATCATTAAAGCTCCCAAGACGGATTCTTCCGCGTCCAGTGACTGTGGCGGGAGCTTGTCTGCAGAAACTACAGAAATCTCGTTTTTTGTAATCGGGCTGAAAGCCATTTTTATAGGACCTATAGGACAAGTAAGCCCTATAAGAATTTATTTTGTTTTTGTTATTATTGCGCCGTTTTCAGAATCTTTTATATTCCAGCCCAGCTTTTCAATTTTTTCACGAATCTCATCCGCTTTTGAAAAATCTTTCTCGCTTCGCGCTTTTTCCCTGTCAGCGCGAAGAGCCATAATTTCGGCCGGAACGGATTCTTCTTTTGGCAGTATACCAAAAATATCGTTTACATCGCTTATAAAGTCAATAATTCTTTGTGCATCGCGCTGGGATAAGCTGTGGGAATCGATAAATTTGTTGGATTCTTTAATCAATTCAAAAAGAGATCCAAATGCCTGCGGAGTGTTAAAATCATCTTCAAGATGCTTCCAAAATTCTTTTATAAATTCTTCAACAGGAAAAGGCGGGGATTGATTATCAACTTTTTCTAATCGTCCTATAAAATCTTTTATCCGTGAAATCGAGGCCGAAGCCATATCTATGCTTTTTTTTGTAAAATCAAGCGGGGATCTGTAATAGCTTGAAAGCATTATATATCTTAAAACTTCCGGTGAATTTTCAGCCAAAAAATCTTTTATGGTTACAAAATTTCCAAGCGACTTGGACATTTTTTCTCCGCCAGACATCAAAAGACCGGTATGCATCCAGATTTGAGCCATCGGAGAAAGCCCGGATACAGATTCCATTTGCGCAATTTCAGCTTCGTGATGGGGGAATATCAAATCCAATCCTCCGCCGTGTATTTGATATCGCGGGCCAAAATGTTTTTCTGTTGTGGCCGTATCTTCTATGTGCCAACCTGGTCTTCCGGCGCCCCACGGAGATTTCCAACTCGGTTCGTCCAACTTCGCTGAAGCTTCGCTGGACAAGCTTTCTTTTGAAGCTTTCCACAAAGCGAAATCTGCAAAATATTTTTTGCCAGGTTCTGATTCATTTCGCACTCCCTCTTTCAGTTCTTCAATTTTTTGATGCGACAATTTTCCATATTCAGGAAATTTTCTTACATCAAAATACACGCTGCTTGCCCCGAGCCCAGTCGAGGGGTCGGTTGCTGTGTAGGCGAATCCTTTTTTAACAAGCCTTTCGGTTTGTGAGATTATCTCTGGAATATAATCAGTCGTTGGCGCGTAAGTATCAACACTAGTAACACCTAATGAAGCCATATCATCCATATATTCATCGCCAAATGTTTTTGAAATATCTTTCCAATTCTTATTTTGTTCAATAGCCCGATTTATTATTTTGTCGTCTATATCAGTAATGTTTTGAAGGTAAGTTACCTTTAGGCCAAGATGTTTTCGCAGGAATTTTACAAACGCGTCAAAAAATACATAAGTTCGCGCGTGTCCTATGTGGCTGTAGTCGTATACTGTTGGACCGCAAACAAACAAATTTACCGCGCTCAGCGCGGCTTTAAAATCTTCTTTTTTACCAGAGAGGGTGTTGTAAATGCGCATATATAATCAGCGACGCTAATATGCGAATAACACGCGAATTATGCTAATGAGTTTTATTCGCGTCATTCGTGTGAATTAGCGTATTGGTGTTGCTATAACCATTTTTTAGTTTTAAAGACCACCATGAATCCAGCTGCGGCAGTAAACATTACTCCTATTATTATCCAGAAAAAGTAAGGATGGTCAACAATCGGAAGATTTTTACTAGACATTCCAAAAATATTTGCAATCAGCGTAAGCGGGAGAGTTATAAAAGTTATAATTGTAAGTACTTTCATTACTTCATTTGTGCGGTGTTCCAAAAGAGATGCGTTTGTTATTTGAAGGCCCTCTATTGTTTCGCGATTGTTTTCAGCTTGATTTAAAACTCGGTGTTGTTCGCCCAAAAGATCTATAATATATGGCTTGGCGTTGTTTTCAAAAAATTCAGCTCGCGCAAGCAAACTTTCCAAAACAGAATCCTGGGGCTTAATTGTTCGCAAAAAATTAAGTATATCGCTTCTTGCAAGGGATAAAGCCAAGAGCATTTCTTTTTGATGCCCGGAAAAAATTGCTTCTTCTATTGAATCTATTTTTTCATCCATATGATCAAGTTGCCGGGAAGCGTATTCGTATATGCTTTTTATAATATGGTGGAAAAGATAAACCGAGCTTTTATTCATAACATTCCTTTTATGAGAACCGCTTGCGGATTTGCATTTTTTTAAGAACTCGTCCATTGGTTCAAGAGTTTCATACCGCACAGTAATCAGCGTGTCTGGAGTTAATATAAAATCAACCTCCACAGGCTCAGAGATTTTTTTTGATTCATTAAAAACAGGGAAGTGCATCACAAGATAAATATATCCGTTAAAATCTTCCGCGCGTGATCGTACTGTTGGCTTTTCAAGCCCTTCTATAATAAGCGAATGAACGTTGTAAGTTTCCGAAAGATACTTTAGCTCTTTTGGCGAAGGATTTTTTATATCTATCCAAGTTACATGAGGAGTTTTTATAGTTGTCATTCTATAGTTAATTATACCAAGAAAAGCACCATGTTAAAATTGCTAACTCAAACGCGGATAGTTAAAGGTTCGACCTTGAGAATTTATAAAAGGTCGAACCTTGAGATTTCAGACATTAAAAAACCCCGATTCCAATCGGGGCTTGTTGGTTGTGGCTGAGCCAGTTCAATCTTTTGGTATCGGCATAACCCTGCTTTCATTCAATGAACCTTTCAGCACAAGCGCAAAGCTTCTGCATTTTCCTCTTAGGCTCATGATGCCAAACTCAAGACTGTTTTCGGTTACGAATTGCGCGGCTTCCTCTCGCGTTATTTTTTCGTAAGCAAACACTTTTATGGTTTTTCTTACGTCATCAAGCACGGAAGCGTAGTCACATCCTACATAATAGTATACATACTGGTTTGAGCAGTCCGTGATTTTTACAAAGACCATATCAGGCCTCCTTTGTTTAAGAACTTTTAAGTATTACTACTTTTTCCAAATTATGATCAAGGTTGCTATAAGAACAAGTGAAAAAAGTATCTGTATAGCGCCAAGAAAATATATTCCTATACCCACAAGAACAAGTTTTTGCCAAAATCCTTGAGGATCAAAGAATCATTTGGCAAAAAGAAAAATCCAAGAAGGTGTAAAAGCAATCACAAATACAAATATAGATAGAAAAGTTTTGCCAAGCATGGCCGCCTCCTTTTTGAGGTTTTTTAAGAGCTTTTTACCCAAGTTTTGGGCATATTCAATTTAGCAGTTTTGTTTTCTTTTTGTCAACCACGCCGTATAGGTTAAATAGCGTAGGATGCTAATATTTCCTATATTTCCTGTGTTTTTCTAACTTGTCTATAGAATGCTATCGCTTCTATATTGAAGTTGCTCTATTGAGTTATCATCACGTCTGACGCGGTTACGATAGCCATGTTTGACGTGGTTATCACTCTTGACTAGGGAGTGATAATACGCTAACATTGGATAAAATAATCCCAAACTACGAATTTATCCGAATTCTCCAAATGAATTGATTCTTATTCGGAGCATTAGGATACATTAGGATTTTTCGGATTATGTTATCAAGTAATGTCAATTACCGAGCGCCAAAAGAGCATTCTTTGGTCCATAATCGAAGAGCACACAAAAGCTGCGGAACCCGTAAGCTCAAAATCGCTTGCAGAAAAGCGCGGTTTTGACATAGGCGCTCCTATGATAAGAAAAGAAATGTGCCAGTTAGAACAGGAGGGTTATTTGGTTCAGCCCCATACTTCAGCTGGAAGAATTCCAACAGACAAAGCTTACAGATTGTATATACAGGAACAGATGAATAAAACCAGCACCGCATACAAAACCAATAATCAAATAGGACTTTCTCCAAAAGAAGCGCAAAAAATTAAGGGTTCTTTAAACAAAAAATGGGCAGATAGCCAGTCTTTGCTTAAAGAGGTCTCAAAGATCGCGTCCGATATTTCAAAAGAGCTTTCTGTTTCCGGAAAACTAGGAGGAGAAAATTCTTTTATGTGCGGATTTTCAAATCTTTTTGATGAGCCGGAATTGCGCAGTTTCGACAATATGAACCAGATCATGCGTTTTATGGACAACATAGACAGCTATTTTGATTCGCTTTGGAATAAAATTTTATATGAAGACATGCAGGTTTTTATAGGCAGGGAAAACCCGATAAAAGAAATAAATGAATTTACTTTGATTACAGGAAAATATCAGTTACCAGAAGGCGAACAGGGTTTTGTTTCAATAATTGGTCCAAAAAGAATGAATTATAAGCGCAATATGGCCTTGGTGGATTACATAAGCAAAGTTATAAATGATAAATAATTTTATGGACGAACAAAACAATAATCAAAAAATAGAAAAAGACGACAAATTATCACAGTGCGAAATGGAACGAGACGAATATCTAAACGGATGGAAACGGGCAAAAGCCGATCTTGCGAACGCAAAAAGGGAATGGGAGGAAAAAATAAAAAACCTGGCAGAATTTGTAAGAGCTGACGTTATTGAAAGTTTTCTGCCAGTTCTTGATGCCTTGGATAATTCAAAAGATATTGAAGGATGGAAGGAGATTAAAAAACTTACCGAAGATATTCTGCGCAGATCCGGCCTAGAGGAAATAAAAGCGATTGGCGAAGAATTTAATCCAGAATTTCATGAATCAGTCGGTTTAACCGACGGGCCAGAACATAAAGTTGTAGAGGTTGTTCAAAAAGGATATAAAGTTGGAGACAAAGTAATAAGGGCATCCAGAGTAAAAATAGGTCAAGTCAATAATAATTTATAAAACAATATAATATAAAAACATGAGTAAAATATTAGGAATAGATTTGGGCACAACTAACTCAGCAATGGCGATTGTGGAGGGTGGTGAGCCGAAAATAATAGAAAATAAAGAAGGAAATAGAACAACTCCTTCCATTGTTGCTATTCAGCGCGGAGGCGAAAGGGTTACGGGTCTTTTGGCTAAACGACAAGCCGTAACCAACAGCCAAAATACGCTTTACTCAATAAAGCGTCTAATCGGCAGGAAGTTCAGCGATCAGGAAGTTCAGCGCGACAAAAAACTTTTACCGTACGAAATTCGCGAAGCAAGCGACGGATCCGTTGAAGCAAAAATGGGCGATAGATGGTACAAGTCGCAGGAAATTTCGGCGATGATTTTACAAAAATTAAAACAGGATGCCGAAGACAGATTGGGAGAAAAAATAACAGAAGCTGTAATAACTGTTCCTGCTTACTTTGACGATTCGCAAAGAAAGGCAACAAAAGAAGCCGGAGAAATTGCCGGGTTCACAGTTAAGCGCGTATTAAACGAACCGACAGCCGCGGCCTTGGCTTATGGATTCGATAAGAAAAAGGATGAACAGATTGTTGTTTACGATTTTGGAGGCGGAACTTTCGACATTTCGGTCCTAGAGGTTTCAAAAGATACTGTTGAAGTAAAAGGAGTCGGCGGAGACACTCATTTGGGCGGAGACGATTTTGACCAGAAAATAATTCATTATCTTATAGATGAATTCAAAAAAGATCAGGGAATAGATTTGTCCAAAGACGGATTGGCTTTGCAAAGATTAAAAGAAGCCGCCGAAAGGGCAAAGCATGAGCTTTCATCAACAATGGAAACGGAAATAAATATTCCGTTCATTACCACAGACGCAAATGGTCCAAAGCATTTCTTGATGAAATTCAACCGCTCAAAGCTTGAAGATCTTGTTGGCGCAGAAATCGATCGTTCAATAGAACTAACAAAGAAAACTGTTGAAGACGCGGGATTCAAGCTTAGCGACATGGATGAGGTTGTTTTGGTTGGAGGACAAACAAGAATGCCTGCGATTCAGGAAGCTGTTAAGAAGCTTTTTGGAAAAGAACCTCATAAGAATATAAATCCGGACGAAGTTGTGGCTTCCGGTGCAGCGGTTCAGGCAGGAATAATGCAGGGCGATGTTAAAGATGTTTTGCTTTTGGATGTTACGCCGCTTTCTCTTGGGCTTGAAACTCTTGGAGGCGTTATGACTGTGCTTATTCAAAAAAATACGACAATACCAACCACAAAGACGCAGGTGTTTTCAACTGCGGCAGATACTCAGCCTCAAGTTGAAATCCATGTATTGCAGGGAGAACGCCCTATGGCCGGAGACAACAAAACTCTTGGAAGATTTATTTTGGACGGCATTCCGCCAGCTCCGCGCGGCGTTCCGCAAATAGAAGTTGTTTTTGATATTGATGCCAATGGAATTCTTTCGGTTTCCGCAAAAGATAAAGCTACTGGAAAAATGCAATCAATAAGAATTGAAGGCTCTTCTGGATTATCTAAAGAAGAAATTGAAAGAATGAAAAAAGAAGCTGAATTGCACGCGCAGGAAGACGCAAAAAAGAAAGAATCTTCGGAGGCAAAAGTAATGGCGGAAACTCTTATTTATTCAACCGAAAAAACTTTGCGTGATCTTGGAGACAAAGTTCCCGCAGATATTAAAAAAGAAATTGATGAAAAAGTTGAGGATTTGAAAAAAGTGAAAGATTCTTCGGATGTTGTTACAATTAAAGCCAAGACCGATGCATTAAGCCATACAATCCAGAAAATCGGCGCGGATTTGTACAAACAAGCCTCGACAGAATCATCGGGGCAGGCACAGGCAGAACAGCCGAATCAGACAGACGACAAAAAGCCGGATGATGAAAAGAAACCAGAG
>Ga0172379_10010869_pt1 | contig 10939 bp, 10 predicted proteins | sample GrowelOW334metaG_FD_119756 | JGI IMG/M metagenome (GOLD analysis project Ga0172379, IMG submission 119756) | Groundwater microbial communities from an aquifer near a municipal landfill in Southern Ontario, Canada - Groundwater well OW334 metaG | ecosystem: Environmental > Aquatic > Deep... | reverse complement strand
TTAAGGCTTAAGCCTAGGCGATGATCTTTTGGTTCAATTGAAAGAATTTTTAGGTCTATTACATCACCGACTTTGGCAATGGTTGAGGGGTCGGTAACTGGCTGGTTCGATAGCTCGGAAATATGCGCTAAGCCATGAATGTCTGGGTCTAATTCAACAAACAAACCAAAGGGGTTGATTTTGAGAACTTTACCTTTAACAATCTGGCCAACTTTATATTTGTCAGCCACGTTTTGCCATGGATCAGTTTTTAGTTTTTTAGTGGACAAAAATATTTTTGAGCCTTCGATGTTAATAATTTCGGCTTTGATTTTTTCACCGACACGGAAAAAGTCATTAGGATCGTCAATTCTCTGCCAGGCTAATTCTGAGATGTGGATTAAACCTTCCAGGTTTTCGCCGAATTCTACAAACACACCGAAATCGGTTACCGCGGTGACCGTGCCTTCAACTACGTCGCCTAATTTGTAGCGGCCTAAAACATCTTTTTGTTTTTCTTCCCAAGCTGTTTTTTCTGAAACAATCAGTTTATCCTCAGCTTCATTTAAGTCAAAGATTTTAACTTCGAATTTTTGGCCAACATAAGTTTTGAGTCGGTCTAAGATTTTGCCCTTATCACCACCCTGAACGCGGGGATAATGTTCGGGTTGAAGTTGTGAGACTGGTAAAAAGCCAGAAATTTTGCCGACCCGGACCATTAAACCGCCTTTGTTGGCATCGGTAATGTCTGCGGCAACAATTTCGCCCTTATCTTTTAGCTCCTGCAATAAATCCCAAGCTTTTTGGTGACCAGCGTGGCGTAATGACAATTCCATTTCGCCATTTTCGTTTTCTAGTTCAATCACCGTTGCCTCAACTTCGTCGCCGATTTTAATGTCACTATATTGGCTGGATTCATCATAAAATTCCCGACCACGGATGATACCGGTGGTTAAACCCTCGATATCAATTCTGATCTCTGATCGGGAAATATCAATGACCTTGCCTTTGACTAGATCGTTTACTTTTGGCACCACCATGTAATCACCTTCGGCGAGTAATTTGGCCAATTCGGATAGTTTCTGGGGGGCTTCTGGTTTAATTATTTTTTTCATAAACTATTGGTTAACCCATTGATTCTTTTAATCAACGAGCCCCTGAGTTGTAGTTTAATCAGATCAGGGATAATTAAAGTATGACTAAGTATAATACAAAGCCTTATTTTTTGCAAGGGCGGCGGAAACTGCTTTATTTGTTAATTTTTCCAGTTTTGAATAAGTCTTTATTTAAAATTTTTTCTGACAAAAAATAAGGCTTTAAAGTTGCTAATTTTAGCTAATAAATAAGACTGGTAATTATTGCCAAAATTTATTAAATGTGCTATTATTAGGGTGGCTTTAGGCAGTCTATTTTTAATTTATAGGCAAATACTATGATTATTAATTGGTTCGGCGCTTCTTGCTTTAAATTACAAGGAGACCAGGTGACACTAGTGACCGATCCTTTTGATTCGGCTACTGGTTTAAAGTTGCCTCGGCTGGCGGCTGACATAGTAACCGTCAGTCACGACCACCATGATCATAATAATATTGCTGCCGTTAAAGGCAGTGGTGACAAAAATCCTTTTGTTATTGACCAGCCCGGTGAGTATGAGATAAAAAATACTTTTGTTTACGGTATTTCGACCTTTCATGATAATCAACAGGGCAAGGAGCGGGGTAAAAATATTGTTTATCGGATTGAAATTGATGGTTTAACCATTGTTCATCTGGGTGATCTTGGTCATCTATTAGAAAATGGTCAAACGGAAAGACTCGCCGGCGTGGATATTTTATTAATTCCAGTCGGTGGTAACGATACGATTAACGCTAAGCAAGCAGCAGAGATTATTAGTCAACTGGAGCCGCGTATTGTCATCCCGATGCATTACGACTTGCCTGGTTTGCAGTCTAAACTCGACAGTGTAACTACTTTTTGTAAAGAATTGGGTGTGTCCGCAACTGATACTGTCGACAAATTTAAAATTACCAAAAAAGATTTACCGCAGGATAATTTGCAGGTGATTATTTTACAGCCTTAATTTTTTATGGCAGAAAAACGTAGCCCCGAAGCTTTATCGCGCTGGGAAAAAATGCCATTGCAGACACGGCGATTGATGTATTGGATTTTTTTGGTCGGTTTGAGCCTGGTGGTAATTGTTGTTTGGCTTTCTATAGTAAAAAGTTCTATTGCTAGGAAATCAGTTAGTAATCCCGGCAATGACCAAAAAGTCCAAGAATTACAGGATAATTTACGATCCATTTTGGATCAAAGCAGCACTGAGCTGCAAAAAATAAAACAGGAGTTGAATTTAGTCGCTGGAAACCAAGCAACTACTACGGCTACTAGCACAGTCGCCAGCTCGACACCGGGTCAGTTATAAGCAAAATTATTTCAAAATTTTTAAATTTTATTTTCTATGGCTCGAGGCAGGATTAAAAAATCAATTACCCAGCAAGCCGCCAAGTCAGCTGACGTGCCAGAAATATCCGATGATATCCAACAAGGTGACGTTGGCAAATTAACCAATCGCGGCATCGTTGAAGAGATGCAGGAATCATATCTGGACTATGCCATGTCGGTAATTGTGTCGCGGGCATTACCGGATGTGCGTGATGGTTTAAAGCCAGTGCATCGGCGCATTTTGTATGCGATGTGGAGTATCGGTCTGCGTGCCGGTGGCAAGTTTCGTAAATCAGCCACGGTAGTTGGTGAAGTTTTAGGCAAATATCATCCGCATGGCGATGCGGCAGTTTATGATTCGTTAGTCCGCATGGCTCAGGATTTTTCTTTACGTTACCCATTGGTCAACGGTCAAGGTAACTTTGGTTCAATGGACGGTGACAGCGCCGCAGCGATGCGTTACACCGAGGCGAAGCTGTCTGGCATCAGCGAAGAATTGCTTTATGATATCGAAAAAGAAACCGTTAGTTTTATTCCTAATTATGATGGTTCTCATCAGGAACCGACCGTCTTACCAGCCAAGCTACCAAATTTATTGATTAATGGCGCAACTGGTATTGCCGTTGGTATGGCAACCAATATCCCGCCGCATAATTTGGGTGAAATTATTGATGCGACAGTTCATCTGATTGATAATCCCGACGCCAACGTTGACGATTTAATGCAGTTTGTTAAGGGTCCGGATTTTCCAACTGGCGGCACGATTTTTGACGCGCGGGAAATTAAACAGGCTTACGCGACCGGTAAAGGCAGGGTTGTCATGCGCGCCAAAACCGACATTGTCGAAGACAAAAATGACAGCTATCGGATTATTGTTAATGAGATGCCGTATCAAGTCAACAAGGCCGAGACATTAGAAAAAATTGCCGAACTGGTTAAAGACAAAAAAATTGAAGGCATCAAAGATTTGCGTGACGAATCAAACAAAGATGGCGTGCGGGTAGTAATTGAATTGAAAAAAGACGCTTATCCTAAAAAGATTCTTAACAGCTTGTTCAAACAGACCGATTTACAAACCACTTTTCATGTTAACTTATTGGCTTTAGTTGACGGCTTGCAACCGCGAGTGTTGACTTTAAAAATGGTGCTGGAAGAATATTTAAAACATCGTCAGACAGTGATTCGTCGGCGAACGGAGTTTGATTTAAACAAAGCTAAAGACCGGGCGCATATTTTAGAGGGTTTGAAAATGGCGTTGGCTAAAATCGATGAGATTATTGCCACGATTAAAAAGTCTAAAGATAAGGAGGCGGCGAAAATTAATTTAATTAGCAAATTTAAACTTAGTGACCGCCAAGCCGTGGCAATTCTAGAAATGCGTTTGCAACAGTTGGCTAATTTGGAGCGAATTAAAATCGAACAAGAATTAAAAGAAAAATTGGACTTAATTAAAGAGTTAGAGACAATATTAAAATCAGCTAAAAAAATTCTTGATATTATTAAAAAAGAATTGATTGATTTGAAAACTAAATATAATAATCCTCGACGGACTGATATTGTCGCTCATGGTGTGGAAGATTTCAAAGCCGAAGATTTGATTCCGAACGAAGATACTATTGTCACCATTACTAAAGACGGCTATATCAAGCGGCTACCGCCAGATACTTTTCATACCCAAGGACGTGGTGGTAAAGGCGTGGCTGGGATGGCGACTAAAGAAGAAGATGTGGTGGAGCAGTTTTTTACCACCACCAGCCACTCAGATATTTTATTTTTCACCACCAAGGGCCGGGTATTTCAGCTTAAAGCCTACGACATTCCTAAGGGTTCGCGCACAGCTAAAGGTCAGGCGATAGTTAATTTTTTACAATTGGCGCCAGATGAAAAGGTTTCCGCGTCTTTGCCACTTAGTGAACTCGGTGATTATAAATATTTAGTCATGGTAACCACTAAAGGCAGTATTAAAAAAGTTGACTTAGCTGATTTTGACAATGTTCGTCGGTCTGGATTGATTGCTATTCGTTTGCGTAAAAATGATGAGTTGGAATGGGTTAAGCCGTCAACGGGCAAAGATCATATTATTTTAGTTACGGCGCAAGGTCAGGCAATTCGTTTTAAAGAAACGCAGGTTCGGGCCATGGGTCGGGTCGCTGCCGGTGTCCGTGGCATTCGTTTAAAAGGTAATGATCAAATTGTCGCGATGGATGTAATTGATACGGCCTTGTCAGGCATTGGTCAGTTGTTAACTATTATGGCCAATGGTTTTGGCAAACGCAGTAATCTGGGTAGCTATAAAGTTCAGGGCCGTGGTGGTTCAGGTATTAAAACCGCTAAAATCACTACTAAAACCGGTACCATCGTCGGCGTGTCAGTAGTCAATTCTAAAGCCGTGGATGGTGATGTGATTATTATTTCGGCTCAGGGCCAGGTGATTCGGTTACCATTGAAGTCAGTTAATGTGCTCGGTCGCGCGACTCAAGGCGTACGGCTGATGCGCTTTAAAGAGGACTCAGATAAAGTTGTATCGGTGGCTTTTGTTTAGAAATTTATTATTGTCAAAGCTTAATTTTTAATATAAAATAATAACACTATGCCAGTACCAGCTAAACGTCGGTCCTCTCAACGTCTGCGTCAAGGACGCGCGCATCGGGCGCTCAAAGCAATGCGTCTAGTCAAATGTTCTAAGTGCGGCAAAATGACTAAGCCGCATCAGGTTTGTGTTTTTTGTGGTTACTACAAGGGCCGAGAAATAATTAAACCCAAAGTCAGAACCAAAAAAGCGCCTAAGAAATAAAACCATCATTAAAAATTAGTTATGTCTAATCGTCATCTGGCTCGAACAATTGCTCTGCAGACGCTGTATCAATGGGATTTTAACAATCAGGATGATAGCAAAATTGAGCAGATTATGCATAATAATTTAGCTGAATTTGCGCCGCAATTTGATGATCGAGGGTTTATCGATAACCTGGTTTTTGGTGTCTTAAAACAGCAGCCACAGATTGATTCATTGATTGTACAATATGCCCCCGAGTGGCCACTAGAGCAAATTACCATGGTTGATCGCAATGTTTTGCGCATTGGGATTTATGAAATGAAGTTTAATCCGGAGATTCCCGAGAAAGTGGCCATCAACGAAGCTATTGAACTGGCCAAAGCTTTCGGTGGTGAGTCATCCGGTAAATTCGTTAATGGTGTTTTAGGTTCAATCTATAAAAAAATGTTAGAAGTAAATGACATCAAGCCAGTAGTTGCTAACTCATAATTTTATGGCTGTTTGTAAATTGGAATAATAGTTATGTATTATTATTTCGATTTGCCAACAGTTAGTTAGTCAATGAAAGACTTCTCTAAGCTAGTTAAAAAAATTAAAGTTAAATTTAATAATCTTGACTTGCTCAAACAAGCTCTAGTTCACCGATCTTATTTGAATGAAAATCCGGATTTTGCCTTAAATCACAATGAGCGTTTGGAATTTTTGGGCGATGCGGTTTTGGAATTAGTTGTTACTGAATATCTCTATAATAATTATCAGAATCCAGAGGGTGAATTAACTAACTGGCGGGCTAGTTTGGTCAACAGCCAAATGTTGTCACAAATTGCCCGTGAGTTGGAATTAGAAAAATTTTTGTATTTAAGTAAAGGTGAAGCTCAGGATAACAATGTTAAAGCCCGCGGTTATATTTTAGCTGATGCGCTGGAAGCCGTTATTGGTGCCCTATATCTCGATCAAGGGTTTGAGGCTTGCCGTAAATTTATTGCTAACAATATTTTGCCTCAGCTGCCAAATATTTTGTCAAACAATTTATATATTGATCCCAAAAGTCGCTTTCAAGAAATTGCTCAGGAAAAACTTAAAGTTACGCCCAATTATAAAGTTTTGTCAGAATCAGGCCCAGACCATAACAAAAAATTTAAAATTGGCGTTTATCTTGCCGACGAATTAGTCGCTACTGGCCTTGGTTCGAGCAAACAGGAAGGTCAAGTCGCGGCTGCAACTGCGGCGTTAGAAGCTAAAAAGTGGGTTTAGTCTATGACGATTGATGAAATATTTAAAATCGCTGTTAGCAAGCAAGCGTCGGATGTGCATTTGATTGTCGGTTTGCCGCCTTACTTGCGCCTCGCTGGTGAATTGCAGCCGCTAACCGGACAAGCCAAATTGACTGCTAAATTAGCGACGGAGCTAATTTTTTCATTACTATCAACGCGGCAAAAAGAAGTTTTTTTAAATACTAAAGAATTAGATTTGTCCTACCAGCTTAAATCTGGCCAGCGCTTTAGAATTAATCTACATCAAGAAAAAAATAATTTCGGTTTGGCCGCGCGAGTAATTCCAGCACAGGTCCCTAGCTTAGAAGACATTGCCATGCCTGAGGTGATTTATGATTGGTTGCAGCTAAATCAAGGCTTGATTTTAGTTACCGGTCCAACCGGTTGTGGCAAGTCGACCAGTCTAGCGGCGATGGTCGAACATATTAATATCAGTCAGTCAAAAAGCATTGTCACTTTAGAAGACCCAATTGAATTTTTGTTTGAGCCTAAAAAAAGTATTATCAGACAACGGCAGCTAAATACTGACATGATAACTTTTCAATCCGCCTTGATCCATACTTTGCGCCAAGATCCGGACGTGATCATGGTTGGCGAAATGAGGGATTTAGAAACTATCGCCGCGGCCGTTACTATTGCGGAAACTGGTCATTTGGTGCTAGCAACTTTGCATACAAATAATACAGTTCAAACAATTGATCGTATTATTGATGTTTTTCCGCCGCAACAGCAACAACAAATTCGGTTGCAAGTGTCATTAACATTAAAAGGTATAATTTCTCAGGAATTAATTCCCAATAAAACCGGTGGTCAAATTGCCCTGCGAGAAATTTTAATTAATACACCAGCGGTGGCTAATTTGATTCGGGAGAACAAAACGGCGCAAATTAAAACCGTTTTGCAAACCAGTGCTGAACAAGGCATGGTTACAATGAAGCAAAGCCTGGCTGATTTGTGTCAGCGTGGTTTGGTGGACGATAAAGTAGCTGAAGTATATTTAGCTAAGGCAGATTTAATGAAATAATTTTAGTTTAACTAGGTCAGTCTAGCCAAAAGCGGATTGATTTTTTTTGGCTGATATGTTAGAGTAGCAGCGTTGCTGAGCTAGTTAGCAGATAAGCGCCCGTAGCTTAATGGATAGAGCACTTGGCTTCGGACCAAGGGGTTGCAGGTTCGACTCCCGCCGGGCGCACCAAAGTATTTATTTTTTAAAAAATAGATTTGTGGGACGTTAGCTCAGTTGGTAGATCCGCCAGCCGGCGGACTCTTAAGCAAACGGCCATGTCTGGTACATAAAATAAAAAGAGAGAATCGTATTTATGGGACGTTAGCTCAGTTGGTAGAGCAGTTGCCTCTTAAGCAAACGGTCGCAGGTTCGATCCCTGCACGTCCCATTTTAAATAAAACAATGATTATGGTGTTTATTGTTTATGCAATCCATAATCAACATAGCGATAAAATCTATATTGGTCAGACTGCCAACTTGGAGAAAAGATTACAACGCCACAATAAACAACTACCCATTAAGGCAACTTCATATACAGCCAAGGCGGGCGGAATATGGCGAGTTATTTACACTGAAAGTTTTGTTGATCGTAATGAAGCCATGATTCGAGAAAAAGAATTGAAAAGCTACCGCGGCAGGGAGTTTGTTAGAAGTTTGATTAATAAAATTATTTTTTTACGGTAAATAAATCTATTTCACCTTGAGGGTGTTTTTTTAAATAATAATATAAGTTTAAAAAAGAAACGGCGGCGAACACAGGGGTTCGCCGCCGTAATGGTTTTAGGAACTGCCAGCCGATCAGTTGGATTAGTTGGTAGTATCGACCTTGCCGTCGGAAGTGCTCAGGATGTAGTACACCCTGTACTTCGTTTGGCTGATTGAATGTTGGGAGAACAGTCTCCCGGCCAATGGGATGTCCATGAGCAGGGGGATGCCGGAGACATGCTTCTCGTCGGCAGTCTCTTCGAGCCCGGAGATCAGGAATTTTTGGTCCGTAGCTGAGTTGGTGGGAATGCACAGTTGAGAGTGCACCTCGGTTTTGGTCACAATCGGGGCTCCGCTCTCGGACTTGCCGACAATCGAGTCGGTATAGGCCGAAACGTCGAGGAGAGAACCGATATCACCAAAGGTGGGTTTAATCTCGAGTCGCTGTCCCTGAGTGGCTTTCTCCTGGACCAGTTTTCCGCCACTCTCTGTCAAGATTCCATACGGGACCTCGGTCTGGGTGGAAAAAACCGTAGTCAGTCCATTTTTGAGAAACATCACCGTGCGTGATTCGAATCTGGCGTTGCCTAGGCCGGCCATGTAGTTGAGAAACTGACAGGCCGCATCGGGGCTCAGGGAGAAAGCCGCCTCGATGCTGTTGACCTTCATGTTACCGGCCGGATTACGACCGAGTACCATATTGACGCCGATTGGGCCCAGAAGAGTTTTCCAGGCGTCCCATTTGGGGCCGATATTGGCCGCGTCTGCTTTTCGGATCCAGATGACTTCGACTTGGACCCGCATCTTTCGGGCTGGCACATCGAGTTTTTTGAACAACTCGATGTAGTAGTCTTGGAACGTCGGGTCAGTGTCGACAATCACCTGGTTACCAGGGATGTCAGCATAGACGATGGTGGTCGGTGGGATGAATTCTTTCGCCAAGGTAACCAGCGCCTCGGCCGAGCGGTACTGTGGGCTGTAGGTGAAGGTCTTGCTGTAACTGCCGAAGGCGAAACTTTGGCGCAGGTTGATGGTTTGGACCACTCTGGCAAAGCCGGTGTGGAATTTGTCAGTCGCCACGATTGTTACATCGATGGCCGCTTTACCGTTTGCGTCGCTGGTGGCGCCCAGACTTACCTGACCGCCTTTTTCGCCGTCATTCTGCAGCCATCCCTTGAATGTTTCAATCAGGTTGTAGCGATCTTCTGGCCGAACGCCAGTGATCGTGTAGGTGATCGGAACTTGGGCCTGAGGTTCGGCGATGAGGTTGTAGGTTCCCGGCCCACCGTTGAGGCGGAGACCAAGTGGTCCGGCGTCATCCGTGACGGAGACCGTAGGGATCGCCGCCGAGTTTGTGACGGCGGGAGTTTGGCCAAAGACTGTCATGGCCAAAGTGGAGAGCAGTGCCAACAGCAGACCAACCGCGCTGTGAGTGCTTGAACGTTTCATGGAGAGCTCCTTTTCTGATGCGATTGTTTGGAACGAGTTAACGAGTTGCGGTATTTGAGACTAGAGACTACCACGGCACATGATCGATTTCGAAAACCGGCGCTGGGCGTAACCACACGCCGACGATTTCGATCAAGCCAACTATGCAAAGTTCAGTTGGTGACCGCTGGTAACTTGGCTCAAGACAGACTGCTTGGTTAGAACAATTTGGAGTTGGCCCGTTTCTGGGTTGATCTGGTTGTGTTTGGTGAAAAGCCTGCTGACAGCTGGCTGTTGTTTGATCTGGTTGAGTAGTTTGGGTTCCAACTGTTAGCCAGAAGAACGAAACCAACACATACATGGACAAGACGACCACCTCGGTTGTCTGTACCAATCGGAGTTGGTCGTTTTTCCGACCGCTGAGTTGTTCGAGAGCTTGCTCGTAACCACGCAGCCAAAGCGCCTCAATATACTTTCGTTCGTCCAGCGTTAGCCGGTCGAACCGTCGGTATTTGCGGCGGTAGGCTGCCTCGATGATCGCTTGTTGGATGAAGCCAATCGGCTTGATGCTGCAGGGGTAAAACCAGCAGCTAATCGGCCAAAAGACCACGGCCAGCCAAAAACGCTGCCAGCCGTACTTCATTTCTTCCCGCCACCCAAGACCTTCTTCGTCCATGATCGCCAAACTGTAAATCAATGGCATGGTCATCAGGCCACCAAGGTACAGTGCGGGCCAGAAGTTCATGGCCAGCTTTTGGTAAATCAGAGCTGTAGCCGATAGCACCAGGAAAGCCGCTGAGATAACGGCCTTTGGTTTTTCTCGGTCATTCTCAGCTTCGGCGACTCTTCTTTTTTCCCAGCCTGGCGGGTCGATGTAGCGGAAGGTGATACCGTGTTCGCTCGGATCATAGACCTGATGATAATGTCCATCACCAAATCCGCGATCGATGTACTTTTTCGGCAACGAGTAGCCGACAAACTGTAGCATGGTTTTTCACCACCTTTCTGTATTCAAATCTGTATTCAAATGTGAAGAGCATTCAGCTCAGGCAAAATTGGCCTGATATCAGATATTATCACAAATATTATTTTTTGTCAAGGGCGGCGGTTAGTATAGATGAGTACTTAAAATTGCCGCCGGTTCGAATTTTGCCGTACTAATTATTTAAAAAAATTTTCGCCGCAGTGATTTTTAAATTAAAAAAAGACTGTGGTGTAAGGAGATTGAAATTGATTTGTAGGGGGGATTGATTAAGGAAGAATGCCGAGCAGGTTTTTGTAGCAGAAATTTCCGCTGCAAAATTCTGCCCGCCACTCTAAACCTTTAAT
>Ga0172379_10010868_pt1 | contig 10939 bp, 9 predicted proteins | sample GrowelOW334metaG_FD_119756 | JGI IMG/M metagenome (GOLD analysis project Ga0172379, IMG submission 119756) | Groundwater microbial communities from an aquifer near a municipal landfill in Southern Ontario, Canada - Groundwater well OW334 metaG | ecosystem: Environmental > Aquatic > Deep... | reverse complement strand
GCCGATAAGGTCGGCATTAATAAGGCGCAAGCCGAATCGGCCTTGGAGGCGTTTACGGATATTGCCACCGAAACCATGAAAAGCGGCGGGGAAATCGTTTTGACCGGTTTTGGCACTTTTTCCGCCCGCGCCCGCAAAGGAAGAGAAGGCATCAATCCGCGCAACCCCAATGAGAAGATTGAGATTCCCACGGTTACCGTGGCGAAATTCAAGGCCGGAAAGAATCTTAAGGATGCCTTAAAGGGCAGAACCGGCAAAGTTCAGTCGGTTGCTTCTGAGCCGACTGAAGCGGTTTCTATGCAAGAGTAAAATTAATAAACACCCGAATCATAGGGTGTTTTTTATCGGTTAAATTACAACCGATTATAGCAATTAATTTAATTTTTTATGATTACTCTTACTAAGACACACCTCAAAACTTCCGCCGCCTTAGTCTTAGCGGCCACTTCCATTGCTTTGTCGGTTTTAGCGACGGTTAATATCAATTTAGAGCCGAGAACGACCACGGCCTTATCATCGTCTTCTTACTATATCGGTTGTGATGTTTCTAGTAATGATACTAATGACGGCACATCGCCCGCTACGGCCTGGAAAACTTTTGCTCGATTGAACCAAATGCAGGGGATGGTGGGATTAAAATCCGGCGATCAGATTTATTTGCAACGCGGCTGCACCTTTAAAGAGACATTGCAGATTGCCGCCTCAGGTTCAGCCGGCTTGCCGATTGTCGTTGACGCTTACGGTTCGGGCAACAATCCGATGCTTGACGCTGAACAAGTCCGCCCTTGGAATATCTTAATTTTGAATCAGAGCCATATCTCGCTTAACAGTGTCAGTGTTACTAATGCCAGGTCGGAAAATTCACCTTCGGCCGGCTTAGTCATTTACAATTCTTCCAATATAACGGTTAATGGAATTTCCGCAGTGGATAATTGGGGTTACGGCGGAATTTATTTTTTGGCCGATGTCGCCGGTACCGGCAATAACAACATCGTGAAAAATTCTATTGTCAGCGGTACCAAGGGCACGGCTTATTCCCAAGTCAATGCTTACAATTACGGCGCCGGCATAATGTTTTATGCCAACGGATCGGATCGCGGCTTAGCCAATGAAGTTTTTAACAATCAGACTTACAATAATGGCGCCATGGGCATTAGTTTTTCCGGTTCCAACAGTTCCCTTAAAAGCAATACCAGTTATAATAATGGCGATGCCGGCATCGCTCTGTATTCGTCAATTACGGCCGGCAATATTATTGAACATAATACGGTTTATGGCAATTGCCGCACTTTTGACGATCGCGCCGGCATTAATTTGTTTATGACCGGCGGCAATAATGTTGTCAGATATAATAAGGTTTACGGCCAATATGACACTTATAATAATCCTGAAGGGTTAGCTGTAGTCCTTGATCAAGGCAATAGCGGGCAGAAGTTGGGCACTCAGGGAATCCGTTTTGACGGCAGTATCAACGGAGTTGCCGGAACCAATGGCAACGCCGTAATTTATAATGTGATTTATAATGAGGGCGATGGCATACAGCTTTATAATTTTGCCAACGTTGCCGTTTATAATAATACCGTGTATAACAGCAAGCGCTTCGGCTTGGTCTTGGCCGGATCATTGATGACCGGAGCGCAGGTTAAAAACAATATTTTCAGCACCATGGCGGCCGGCAGTACTGCCGGAAACTATAAGACGCTTTTGGGATTAGTCGGCGCTACCGGCAACACTATTAATTATAACCTTTACTACCCCAGCGGTTCCTACGCCAAACCGGCCGGACAAGACGCCAACTCTTTAGTTGTTGATCCTAAATTCAATAATGCCGTCGCTTATGATTTTTCCCTTCAATCAGCCTCCCCGGCGATTAATAAGGGGGCGTCATTGAGTTTGACTCCTGACTATGCCGGTACGGCAGTGCCGCAAGGCACGGCGCCGGATTTGGGCGCTTATGAGTTCAGCGGTACCTTGCCGCCGGTTTGTGTTGAGAATTGGTCTTGTACTGATTGGAGCGCCTGCTCCAATAGCGCGCAAACAAGAACTTGCGTTGATGTTAACGGTTGCGGCACAACAGCGAATATGCCGGCTGTCAGCCAAGCTTGCGTCTGTACGCCGACTACCTGCGCGGCCCAAAGCAAGAATTGCGGCTCTATTTCTAACGGTTGCGGCGGCACCCTGAATTGTGGCAGTTGCAATGCGGCGCAGAATTGCGTTAGCAATGTTTGTGTGGCTAAGACCTGCACTAATTCGGCTTGTTGCAAAGTTAAGAACAGAACTTATCCCTACTATAATTCCTCAAAGAGGAAGTGTTGCAAGTCATTCTTCAGTTCCTCCTGCATTGCTCCCTAACCATTAAAAACATCCGGCCAAACAGCGGAATAACAAAAGCAACCGGCATTAATCGGTTGCTTTTTGAATCGGCGATTATTCAATTATGTTTTAGGTGTGGATTATATTATTTGAGATATTTTACCATGTAGGTTCCCTCTAAACTATAATTTAATTTTTTGTAATATTCACGCACGCCGATGCCGGCAATAATGGCAATTTTTTCGTAATTTTTTTGCCGGGCGAGTTTTTCCGCTTCCGCTAAAAGTTTTTTGCCCAAGCCCGAGTGCTGGATCTGGCCTTCACCGCCCAACTCCAGGGCTCGGCCGTAAGTATGCAGTTCGCGGATCAGCGCGGCGTTTTGTAATTCCGGCAAAAAAGATTTTTTTGCTTGCTCCGGCAGGCGCAGACGCAGGAAAGCGTAAAGTATTTTTTCATCCGGCGATTCAAAACTCAAGAAATATTCCGTTCCGCCATTGGCCTGATATTTTCTATTGATTAATTTTGATTTTTGACCTTTTAATTTTAATTCGCCGGTCATGCCGGCGTGACCCGCTTCTCGGCATCTGATACATTTGCAAGACCAACCGTCTTTAGCCGCTTGTTCGTTGATTAATTGGCGCAAGTTAGTGATTTTATTGCCGGCGACGATTGATTCTTCGGGAATATCGCGGATGAGACGAGTGATGCGCACCCAGGGTGGAGCGATTTTTTTTATTTTTATCAGCAATCCAAGCAATTGTTGGGGCGTATACGGCTTATGTTTTCCCTGTTTGTATAAACGATATAAATCGGCGTTCTTATTCACCACGCAAGGATAGATTTTAACCATATCCGGCATATAATCGCCGTCGGTAAAGATTTTTTTAAACAGCGCCAGATCTTTAGCCGGCGTAGAACCGTACATATTAGGCATCAAGTGCAGATTGATTTTGAAACCGGCATCTTTAAGTAAGCGGATTGCTTCAATGCTTTGTCTGGCCGTATGGCCGCGGCGGTTTAATTTCAAGATTTTGTCATCGGTATGCTGGACGCCCAATTCCACCCGGGTACAGCCCAATTCGCGCAAGCGATTAATTTCTTGGGGCGTGATATAATCCGGCCGGGTTTCCAAGGTGAGGCCGATACAGCGATGCTTGGCTGTTTCGTTTTTGTTTTGCGCTTCTTGCAGGGTTTTTGCCGCTCGGCCGTTAAGCGCTTCCAAACAGCGTTTGATGAACCATTTTTGATATCTGGTGGGGTGATATGACCAGGTGCCTCCCATGATGATAAGCTCTATTTTTTCCGTCTTATGGCCGTTGGCTTCAAGCGCCTTAAGCCGCATTGTCACTTGGCGGTAAGGATCAAAGTCGTTTAAGATGGCGCGCATCACCGCCGGCTCATTGCTCAAATAGGATTTGGGCATAGCCCTTTCCGTCGGACAGAACAGGCAGTCGCCTGGGCAGGGTTGCGGTTTGGTTAAGACGGAGATCACGGCTACGCCGGAAAGCGTGCGGACGGCGCGTTTAGTCAAAAGCCGCTCCAGATTTTTATCCGGCTTGATTTTTTTTGCTTTGATTAATCGGCGGTATTGGGCAAGCAAGGCGGATTTTTCCGGTGGCGGGAGTTTCTGTTTTCCTGAAATTGAGCGGACAATATTAAATAACTCCTTATCTGAGACAGGATTGCTTTGGGTAATTTTTAAGACAATTTCAGCTAATTGTTTCTCCTTGTTTTTCATCTGGAAATGATAGCATTAATCCGTTTAATTTTCAATAATTCTACTATGTTTTTGTTTAAATTTGGCTAAAAATATAATCTACTTGGCTAAGGCAAAAATCAAAGATATTGACAAATAACTATTTAGGCAATATAATCATCTATTAGCTTTTGCCCCGCGGGCAAAGCTGATTCGCACCTAAAAACGGCTAATCTGGGGTTTCGGCATAGGGTCGAGATGAGGGATTAGGCCAAAAAAGGAGAAGAGACATGGGCAAGAGAAATCCAAACAAAGCCGAAGCGGAAATAACAGTGAGGTTGCTCCTAAAGTATTGGGGCAGGATTACCGAGATTGTCGCCACCTTGATCAAGGTTATAGGCGAACTTGGCGGTGATTTTGACAGGTGCCTTCTTTATTTGGCGAGCGTTAATGGCGAGGGTACGATTCGCAAGATAGGAGAATTGATTGTCGCCGAGATGCCTGCGACCCAAAAGACAAGGATCGCCGCCAAACAAATTGTCTCCTCTTATCTGGTCGGCGTTTACGATGTGATCATTGATCCCAGTAAGAATCTCGCGCAGATGATCGCCGCCGGCCGCTATGACTGGCCCAATCCCAACATCATCGCCGATCATTTCCCTTTCAATGGAGCGGGTAAGCGGAAAATCAAAGTGGAATTACTCCACTTCAATCGGGATTTCAGCAATGGCGATCAGATTATTGCCAAATTGAAAGAAGTCAATGATTGGCTGGCCAAGCAAGGAGCGAATTATCGCTATCTTTTTGCTCAGATTGAAGAACTGCTGGCTCTGGGTGCGGCCCACCCCGAATTGCAACGGCTATACCCCATTGCCGCACTGGGTTCAATTTGGCGCCGTGCCGGCTACCGCTTCTTCGCTTGCCTCAGCGGGGATGGTGCGAGGCGCGCTCTGAGCCTGGACTGTCTTGGGGGTGGCTTCAGCGGCGTTTGGCGGTTCGCTGTTGTCCGCGAGCCTGCCCGCCGGTAGGCCGAGCCTGCCTGCCGGTAGGCAGGCTTGTCACCTTGATTCCTTGAACCTTGACCTCTTGGAATCGTTATTTTCCCGCGCTGGCTTATTGCCAGCGCGGTTTTATTTTTGCCAAAAAAATGCTAAAGTTAGTTTGTTATGATCCGGAAAAAAACACAAAAAATACTCGGACAGACTAAAGGGTTTTACAATGAGATTGCCTTAGACTTTTCAGATACGCGCGGCCACTGGTGGCGCGGTTTCGGCGATTTTGCCAAATATGTCAAGCCGGGGAACAGGGTTTTGGATATCGGCTGTGGCAATGGCCGGATGGCCGAGATTTTTGCCGATTCAAAGGTGGAATATTTGGGTATTGACAATAGCGAAGAATTGATAAAAATCGCCCGCGAAAGATTTAAGGACAAGCCGTGGGTGAAATTTGAGGTCGGGGATATTAATAATTTGCAGTTTAAGAATAATTCTTACGATTTAGTTTTACTAATTGCTGTTCTGCATCATTTGCCGAGTAGGCAATTGCGCTGGCGAGCGTTAAAAAACATCCATGACATTCTGCAACCCGGCGGGCGATTGGTCATGGTGAATTGGAATTTGTGGCAAGTGTTCGGTTGGAAAAAAAGATTCCGCTATTATCCCTATCTTTTTAATTGGCTGGAAAAAATCCGTTGGGGCGCCTGGGCTATGAGCGATGCTTTTGTGCCTTGGAAATCGGGCGGGAGAGACACTAAGCGCTATATCCACTCCTTCACCAAGGGAGAAACCCGCCGTTTGTTGAGGCGAGCCGGATTTATCATTGAGGAATTAGAGTTCAAGGCTAAAAGTGAAGGCAAAAAAGGCATTATGTACGGCGATAATCTTTTGGCGATCGCGGTTAAAAATGGTAGAATGTAAATATGAAAAGTATCGTTATTAAAGCAAAAAAACTATTCCAAGACAGAGTTAAGAAGTCCAAGGGTGATTTGGGCAATGTTTTAAGTGTTAATAAATTCGGCGATGATCCCTTTGGTCTTTTAAGACATGTGCCGGAAGTGGAAAGATGGGCCTTATATTTGTGTAAAAAACACCCTACGGCCGATAAGGAAACAGTATTATTGGGAGTTTGGTTGCATGATATCGGCCACTATCCCATGTCCGCATCAATTGATCACGCTAAACGCAGCGCTGAAATAGCAAAAAAGTTTTTTCAGCAAGAAAAATATCCTAAAGATAAAATGAAAAAAGCTTTGCATGCTATTCGCGCTCATCGTTGTAAGGATGTTATGCCGGAAACGTTAGAAGCAAAAATTGTGGCTTGCGCCGATTCAGCCAGTCATATAACTGATTTTATGTATATGGACATCGCTTGCGTTGATAAAGCCAAAAAACAACCTTTTCGCGCTTATGGCAAAATGGCTCGCGACTATCGCGATCTCGCCGCCTTTCCGGAGGTGAAAAAGGCGCTAACCCCGCTTCATCGGGCTTGGAAAATGGTCATTAAAGAATATGAGAAAATTGATTTATGAATATCAACCCCAAAATCTTTAAAGAGTACGATATCCGCGGTAAATATCCGCAGGAATTGGATGAACACACAGCGTTTGCTTTGGGTTTGGCTTTCGCTAAAGTGACCAAAGCCAAAAAGATAATCTGCGGTCGCGATGCCCGCTTGGAATCAGAAAAAGTATTCTGGCCGTTATTGGCCGGCCTGAACAAGGGCGGCGTAAAGGTTTATGATTTGGGCGTCTGCGCCACGCCGGAATTATTTTTTGCCGTCGGCGAGCATGATTTTCCCGCCGGCGCCATGATTACGGCCAGCCACAGTCCGGCAGGAGAAACCGGAGTGAAATTCTGCGACAGCCGTGGCCGGGTTTTCGGGCTTAAGACCGGACTAAAGAAAATTAAAATCCAGGTCGGTAAGATCAAACAGCAAACAATGGGCAAACCGCAGGCCGATTTTTTTTCGGTAACCAAGGAATACCGTGATTTTGTCCTATCTTTAATCAACCCTCAAATATTGAAGGGAATGAATGTCGTGGTAGACGCTTCCGGCGGTTCGGGAGCGCGTTTGGCTGAGACGGTTTTTTCTTTTTTGCCGATAAAAACAACGCGGATGAATTTTTTTTCCGGCGATCCCTATCCCGATCATGGCCCTAATCCCTTGGTCAAAGAGAATCAACTGCCGATCGTAAAGGAAATCAAGACGGCAAAAGCCGATTTGGGAATAGTTTTTGACGGTGACGCCGATCGGGCGATATTCATTGATGAGAAGGGCAAGTTTGTTGAACCGTATTATTTGAATTGTCTGCTAACAGAGTTAATTTTGGCTGACAAGCCGAAGATAAGGATTGTTATTGACGCTCGTTTAGGTTTGGGTTTGGCGGAATTGATCCGCGCCAGGGGCAGTGAAGCCTTGGCGCATCGCGCCGGCTACGCCAACATCATCAAGACCATGAATCAGAAAAAAATCCTGTTCGGTTGCGAGAACTCCGGCCATTTTATGTTCAATTATCGCTTGTTCGGCCGAAAGAAAAATTATGTTTGGGGCGATGCGATTTTGCCGATTCTGCTTATCCTGTCCTATCTTAAAAGTAATAAATTAACCTTGTCGCAGGCCATCGCTAAATATTCGTCTGCTTATGCTATTTCCGGAGAGAAGAATTATAAGGTTAAAGACTTTGATCGGTTGGCTAAAAAATTCAGGCAGGAGTTCAAGGGAGCGGAGTTTTCCGTTCTTGACGGACTGTCAATCAAGGACAGGGGAGAGCGATGGTATCTTAACATCCGGCCGTCGCATACCGAACCTCTGGCGCGTTTGAATGTTGAAGCGCGGAGCAGGGAGGTTCTGGCGGAATTGCTGTTGAAAACTGAGAAGTTGATCAAATAATCAGGTTATGTTTTATGGGTTTTTGATTGACAAAAGGCTCTGAAAGGTCTATACTTAAGGCATGAATAAAGCGTACGCGTGAGCGGGCGTTTTTTCATTAAAAAGGTCGTTAAAATTAATGATTCCCTGAATTAATCAGCGGAATTAAACCCACAAATTTATGAAAATAAGCATCATTCTATTTTTTGTGGGCGCCGTGGAAATGCTTATAGTTACCCTATGGACCAAAGCGGTTACGGAAACCAAAGTTTGGTCTAGCGGAGCTATTACCGTGATCAATATCTTGATCTGGTATTATGTGGTACGGACGATTGTTGACAATGTTGACAATTGGTCGCTGGCTTTGCTTTATGCCTTGGGCTGCGCCCTGGGCACCATGGTGGGTACTTATTATTACCAAGTGGCGCGCAAAAGATTTCGTAAGTTGCGTCGTCAAAAACAACAGAAAGAATTAGATCAAAAGTATGACCGACGATTGGCCTAGCGGCTGCCTGACGCCGTAAAAACCGTCTTTAGCTTTTATTAAGCGGGACGGTTTTTGTTTTGACAAAAATCACAGTCGTGGTAAGATTTAACCAGTAAAATAAATTGAAAAATATGACGCAACCAAAATTTACCGCCGAAGAGGCTCAGGCTATCGGCGAACAATTGGGCCTGGACTGGTCCAAGTTTGATGTGGAGCAATTCCGCCGTGGTCTGGATGTGGAATTAGAGCATGGCACCGTTAGTCCGGCCACTAATGTGACTAACGATGATCCGCTAATGACCGGTAAAATCGCCTTGGCGCATTTGAACGAGTTTGCCGATTATTATACTCGGCTGGATGAGATGGAAAGGGCCGCCGACGCATTTTGGGGAAAAGCGCAATAGTATGATTGGAATTTTTGATTCCGGCGTTGGCGGTTTAACCGTAGTGAAAGAGCTAAAAAAACAGTTGCCCGACTGTTCTTTTATCTATTTAGGCGATAACGCCCGTACGCCCTATGGCACCAGATCGCAAGAGGTTATACAGGAATATGCCTGCGAGATTGTTGAGTTTTTAATCAAGCGGGGGGTTACGGCGGTGCTGGTGGCTTGTAACACGGCCTCGGCTTTTGCCGGTGAGTTGCTGCGTCAAAAATATCAGTTGCCGATTTTTGAAGTCATTACTCCGGCCGCTGCGGCAGCAGTTGAATTAACCAAGGGCAAGATCGGCGTTATCGGCACCAGGGGAACCATTAGTAGCCGCGCTTATGAAAAAGCGATTGAAAGATTAGATCGGGAGATTGCAGTTAAAAGCGTTGCCTGCCCGTTATTTGTGCCGTTAATTGAAGAGGATTGGCTGAGTAAACCGGAAATGAAAACAATCGCCCGCAAGTATCTTTATCCGCTCAAGCGCCAAGAAATTGACACTTTGATTTTAGGCTGTACCCACTATCCCCTGATAAAGAAAATCATTGCCGATAAAGCGGGGCGGCGGGTAAAGTTGATTGATCCGGCCGAAGAAGTGGTCAAAGCGCTCGGACGATATTTGTCAGATAATCCTCAGGAACAAACGGGCCGGCAGGAATATTTTGTTACCGATAGCAATAGCCGTTTTAAGGAAATTGCCAAGAATTGGCTAAAAGAAGATATACAAATTAAAAAAGCCGACCTGAATTAAGGCCGGTTTTTCGGTCTTGACTTTTTGTTAAAAAAGGTGTAAATTATATTTTCCGAAAGTTCTTTACATTAACTAAGCCAACCAAAGGAGATGGGATCATGGGCAAACAGTTGTTGCTAAGTTTTGTCTTATGCGTTACGGCGCTTGCTTTGGCTACCGGTTGCGACGAACGTCCGCCAGAGTTTACCCTTCAGCCTCTGTCCCGCCTGGTCAATCCGGGGACAGAAGTGCAATTCATCTGCGACGCTGACAGGGCTTGGAGCTGGCAGTGGCAAAAAAATGGAGAGGACCTCGTTAATGCCAATTCCAATATTTATATTATTCCTTCAGCGATCATTGATGATGAAGGAAATTATGTTTGTATTGCGAGTAATCCTTACGGCCAGCCGGCTTCCGTTATTGCCACGCTGAAAGTTAATCGCCCGCCGATTATAGCGGCTGAGCCTCAGGATATTGAAATTGAAGCGGGGCAAATGTTCACGCTGAGAGTCTTAGTGCTTGGCACTCAGCCTTGGCGTTTCCAATGGTATCAGAACGGCACTTTGTTGCCTTGGGCCACCCTTAGCGATTTAACTGTTCTAACTGCCGACTTAAATCATGCCGGGGATTATTTTTGCGTAATTAACAATATCACTAACCAACCGGTCGTTTCACGGACTGCCACTGTAACAGTCATCGCCCAAGAGGGTGAAGGAGAAGGCGAAGGCGAGGGTGAGGGTGAGGGGGAAGGAGAAGGAGAAGGAGAAGGTGAAGGAGAAGGAGAGGGTGAAGGCGAGGGTGAAGGAGAAGGCGAAGGCGAGGGTGAAGGAGAAGGCGAAGGCGAGGGTGAAGATTTTTGCCTTAATGCCAATGAGGGCGATGATCCCAGTGATCCCTTACCGGAACCGCTTAGCAGTTTTTATGCTTGCTATCAGAAAGTTTATGAAGCGCCGCGAGCGGTATTGGGCGATTATGGAAATATTTTGGATTTATTTGATCCAAGCATTGCCGATGTTAATGGCAGCCTCTGGATTGATCAAAGAACCGATCCGGTAACTTATGAAGCGTCCGGTAATGGTTATCCTGATTGTTTGATAGAACTCAAGCTGGTTGAGACAGTACTGAAAGATCCTGAGTTTTGTCTGCCTAACGGTTTGAATCATAGGCTTCTGCACTATGCTTGGAATTATAATGAAGAACGGTTCGCCGCGGATTTCGGCACTTATTGGCAGTTGGCCGCACTGGTTTTCCCCGGCTTGGAAGAGGTTTTGGCCGGCCAGATGCTGGTAGGCGACGGTCAAGCTGATTATTCGGTGGAAAAATATATTTCCGGTACCGGATCAATCGGCATGGTTTTGGGGATGGCCTTTATTTTTGGCGACAAAATACCGAACTGCCGGCTTAATTTATCGCAGTATATG
>Ga0172379_10010867_pt1 | contig 10940 bp, 10 predicted proteins | sample GrowelOW334metaG_FD_119756 | JGI IMG/M metagenome (GOLD analysis project Ga0172379, IMG submission 119756) | Groundwater microbial communities from an aquifer near a municipal landfill in Southern Ontario, Canada - Groundwater well OW334 metaG | ecosystem: Environmental > Aquatic > Deep... | reverse complement strand
CAACTTTGTTCAATTCCTTTGGCGTTATTTCAAATAGGACATATGGAAATAATCTCGTGCAGACATTCGCTTATAATTCTCAAAACAATCGTTTGCAGAACATCTTTATTCCGTCTGTACAAAACATGACTTACTCATTCGATTCCGTCGGAAACATCTTATCAATAAGCGACCAGATTCAAAACAGATTGTCTATTATGCAGTATGATGCTCTCGACAGACTGGTCAGTGCCGATGTTGGTATGGATAAATACAGATACGTCTATAATCCGATTGGTAATTTAAGAAAGATTGTGACAAATAATGAGACAAAGATTCTTTCATACGACGGAAAACAGGCGCATGCTCCGTCGCAAATTACTGATTCATTACCTAATTCCGTTGATTTATATGAGCCGCATGATTTGGATACGAAGTTATTGAACAGAACAACTGAACTTGTTTTGAGAAACAGCAATAATGTTTCATTCTCGGGCGTATCAATGAATCTTAGTCTTGGAAATAAAAACATCAACATGACGTTTAATATTTCAGCAAATCAGAGCATATTCTTTTTCGTTCAGAACAATTATTCTAACGGCGGCAATTACAGAATAAATGTGACCGTGAATTCAAACGACAGGCTCGGATATAATGTTAAATTCGGAATGTATGCGAAATCGCTGAATTTAATCAATAAGGATATTTCAATTACAACGTTTGAATTACTCGTCGGAAACAGCATAAACCAAACCGTCCGAAATATAAAATGGAATTGTTCAAACGGAATCAATTCGATGTATCTGCAAAACATATCAGGCCTGCAATCGCTATTTGATTTCATGCAATACAATTATTCATCGTCGGGTGCGAAGATATTTACTTGCAATATATCGAGCCTCGACGGTAACGATTCAATTTCGATTTCATTTAATCTCGATTCCCTGAAAATAGAGAATTACAATATTATGTACTCGAATATTTCGCGAAGAATAGTTTCGTTTGATTTAATGAATTATTTCTATCCGGTTAATTTTAATCTGACGCTGAATACGACAAATAATGTGACGAAGAAATATCTGAATCTGACAACCGGCGGAAGGTTGTTTGCATTTGTTGAAGCAAATTATTCCGACGATATTCTGTATTCGCTTGGAATTAATATCTCAAATTCAGAAACGTATGACACATACACGGATTATTTTACTTTCGATGGCGTGGATATTCAGAATTATGCACGTATCGACGGGAATTACACGAATAAGGTAGTTTCGTTTGAAGTTGTAAACAACTGGTATCCGGGAAATGTATCATGGAAATTAACCAATCCGTCGCTGAATAGCTCAGTTTATTTGAATACCTCTCAAAGATTATTTGTTTTCATTGCGAATAATTATTCCACACAGGGAATAAATAATCTTCGCGCGGAAGCTAATATATCAAAGTTCTCCGACTATTTCGTTGATTTGTTCGACAACCGACCGCTAAAGATAAACCGTTTTGAAGCACTTGGAACGAATGTGTTTGAATTGAATGCGATAAATTATCTGAACAGGCCACAGCTTGTTTCGTGGTCGGTAGATAATATTGCTTCACTGAATATTACGAATATTTCATCGAGTCTATTTGTTTTTGTTCAGACGAATTATACCTCGGGTGTTTCTGTACCTACCGCCCGAATCAATTCGTCTTCATATAATGATACAGAGCAAGAGGTGATTGTGGTTTGAGATTCGTTCCCACTTCCCTGTTTCTGATATTTCTTGTCGTATCTATTCCGATTTGTTTCTCTGCGCAATACAGTTTGATTTATGACGCAAATGGCAATTTAGTTTCTGGCGACGGCAAATACAGAACGTATAATGGCTTAAATCAGCTCTGGAAGATTTACAACGGAACTAATTCAAGTGGACTTCTCTTAGAAATGTACCAATACCACCCGACGGAAGAACGTATCCATGTAAAGACGGTGTATAACTCAACTGGCGGAATAAAGGAAACTGTTTACTACGTTTCTAAATCATTTGTGCAGGTTGTGAATTCGTCGGGTAGTTTTAATTTCACTTATGTTTATCAGAATGGGCAGCTTGTGGCACAGAAGAATCCTGACGGCACAAAGATATTTATTCATTCTGATTTAGAGGGTTCTGCAACGGTAATCACGAATTCATCGGGGCAGGTAATCGAGAATACTTCTTACTCGCCTTTTGGTGACGTTTTGAGTGGTGGGACTAAAACAAGATTCGGTTACGAAGATAAGGAAAAGGATTCCGTCGTCGGCGATACTGATTTCAATTTCAGGAAATATCGTGCTGACTGGGGCATTTTTACTCAGCCTGATACGTTGATTCAGAATGTGTATGACCCGCAATCGCTGAATCACTATATGTTCGAGAGAGGAAATCCGTATAAGTATACAGACCCTAGCGGACATTTTCTTGATACTGTATTAGATATTGCTTTTATTGTTAATGATATTAAGGATATTGGTTCTGATTCTTCAAATGCTTGGAATTATGTTGCTTTAGGAGTAGATGTTGGTTGTGCAATATTACCTGGAGTTGCTGGTGGTGGACTACTTGTTAAAGGAGCTGAGAAGGGAGTTAATTTTGCAATTAAAGCCTCTAAAGAGGCTAAAGCAGTAGAAACTGCTGCAAAAATTAATAAAGAAGCAAGCGCACTAAGAAAAGTAGAAGATGCAAGTAAATATACAAAAGTTACCTCTGATGGTAGAATATTGGAATATGATAAATTAAGACCTGCAAAAACATCTGGACCTTCAGTCGGAAATCGTGCAGTGAAAGAGATTGATTCTAAAACTGGAGAATCGAAAAAAGTATGGATGGAAACTTATAATGAAAAAGGTCAAGTTACAAAAGTTCATCAATATAAACCAACTGATGGTGGACATTTGACGGTTGACCCAAATAGTGGAAAAGTAACAAAAAAGGAACCTTAATATGAATCAAGATAATGACTATAATAATTTGTTAAACCAGATTCAGAAATATTTGTCTAATAAAATTGATAAAAAAGTATTTCTAAATTGGATAAGTAATGAATTTGCTAGAAACGATACGTCTGATGAATACGAAAGTTTAGTTGCTGAAATGATGTCAGAAATGGAGTTGTTAGAAACAGAGAAATGGGATTCTGGTCATCCTGAGCAAATGGATGAAGTAACTTATAGTAAAGAATACATTGAATCTGTATTGAAAAGAATTAATCTGTATTTATTAAAAAATAACTTCGAACCTGTAATTAAGTTTGATGAGATTAGTAAATCATATGCGAAGAAAGGTTACAATCTTGTCATAATTGAGGGTGTAAAAGATTTAACCAAAGATAAGCTAATGAATTTATTCTCATCACAATTAAGTTTTCCTTCATATTTTGGGAAAAATTGGGATGCTTTGAAAGATTGTTTATCAGATTTAAGCTGGATTAAAAATAATAATAATAATACTATGATTTTAATCAAAAATTACGATTCTATTGAGAAAGAATCTCTTTTGAACCCGTTACTGGAAATTATTGAAGACGCACATAATTTTTGGATAGAACAAAATGTAGATTTTAATGTTATTCTTTTTCATTAATTCAAATATTTCTTAAGAGTTTCTTTGTTGTTTATTTAATGAAATTATATATGCACGATTGTAAGGATGAGATAATTTCTCGACGGGAATCCTGTGCTAAATTCTAATTGAGAGTTGATTTAATTGTCAACTCTCAATTTTATTTTATGTAGTTACTGCGTCACATCGACACGCTCTTCTTATATATCACCCTCACGCTAACTTTTCAGACTTTCATAATTAAGCGACTAAACGCACGATTGTACGGATGGGGTAATTCCCCGTAGGTAATCCTGTGCTAAAGAGTCATTTAATACCGAGGTGAAATAATGTATTGTGGACTAGATGTATCTAAAAATAAGTCTAATGTTTGTTTGTTAGACGAAGATAAAAAAGTAATAAATGAATTTGAAATAAAGCACGATATTGAAGGCTTTAAAGAATTAGAAAAATATTTGACACCAGAAACTAAAATCGGAATGGAGATAACAGGAAATTATTCCAAAATAATTCACCGATATTTTAGTGCAAATTACAAAGTAATTTATATTGACTCACGTCAAATGAATACTTTTGCAAGACTCTATTCTCCGACATTGAAGAATGATAAAGCGGATGCAAAACTAATTGCTATGGCACTAACTATTGATTTGAAATCAGTTATTCCATCCAAGATGGATGAACTGAAAAACATATCATTACTCTATCAAAAGACCGTCAAGCAATTAACTCGATACAAATCAATGTTTAAAGACCAAATAAATATCATTTTCCCAGAACTTGAAAATCTTATGTGCAACAATGGAAATATGGGATTGGCAAATATGCTTTTGAAATATCCAAGACCAATTGATATTGTTAATGCAACGGATGAAGAACTAAAACAAGCATTAAGAGAAAATCTTAAACGTGCAGGGAGATTTGATATTGCATACGCAAAAGAAGTAAAAGCGATAGCTCAAAAATCAGTAGGGATAAGTGATTATCCTATTGCATATTTTTTACACGTCATCAAGACAATGCTTTTTTACAAACTTCAAACTATTGAAATTAAAAAAGGAATTGATAACTGCATTAAAAAAACTCCGTATTACAAATTGATGAATGAGTTCGGATACAATTTAGCTGGTCTTTCTACAATATTGGGAGAAGTCGGAGATATAAACAGATTTGCAACTTCAAAGAAATTTGCCAGTTATTGCGGATTTAGTATTTATGAAAAGAAATCGGGAACTTCTGTAAATAAATCATCTCATATTGCTAAAAGTGGAAACCGTAAATTAAGATACGCTTTTTATATGATGGCTCTTATTCATTTGAGATACAAAACAGAATATTCCAAATTCTTTTACAAATTAAAAGAAAAAGGAAAACATCCAAAAAAATGTATGATTGCATTGGCTCGTAAACTTGCAGTAAAGTGCTATTATGATTTGAAAGGGTGTCTCGTGACACCTGGCACTTTGCCAGTATAGAACTTGGTGACGCAGGATATTAGTGTTATAGACTGTGGCGACATCACACGAATTATGACTAAGTGCGACACTAAATGATGAGCTTAGCAGTTGTATATGGTCTGCCTGTTTTTGAACTTTTATTATGTTTTATTATTTTTACTATGCCTAAGAATTCTAATTCTGCAAGATGTCGTTTCAAAACTTTATCAGAAGTATTTACTTTTCTTTCTAATTGACTGATTACGCACTCTTCTTTTTTCAAACATTTTATTATTTCTTTTTTAATTATTAATCCAGACCTATATGCCATACATACAAATTATCGTAAGGTTTATATATAATACCATCCCAACATTTGTTTGTATGATAATAAGTCGTAAAAATAGCATTTAGATAAGATTTATAAAATACAAAAACTATTAAAGTATTATAGGGTTCGCAACCGAAAAGTCGCTAATGCGATTTATGATTGCGGTCTTAAAACTAGCTTTGAACTGGAAGCGTTTGAGAGAGGTAATCCGTATAAGTATATAGACTCGAACGGACATTATTATCAAGGCATAGTTGCAGTAATTGCAATTGCAGTTTACATCTGGTTAACAGTTATTTCCGAACCTATAGTTAATACTCAAAAAGCAAGTAGCAATGCTCGCCAATTTGAAGTTATTGATTTAATAGAAAAAGAGAATAATGCCAATATTGCAAATGATGTTAGCAAAGACCCTTTTGAACTTTCAAGAGAATATATGAATCAGGAAACAATAGTTCCTGATTTTATAAAAAAGAGAAACAAGGACATTCTAGACAGCATAGTGTCTTTAGATAATAAAGATGAACAGAAACAACAGCTTGCTATGATGACAATATCAAAAGGCATTCTCAATCAATATTATCAGAATCAACAAATAGTATCTAAAAATACAATTCAAGATGATTCAAGTAACTCACAGACACAATCAAGTAATTCGAATAATTATGATTCAAGAATATATGGTTGGTGTGGAGGAACATTTTATTCACGACAAGGATGGGCGGACTTAATGAATGCAGCTTATTCAAGGCAAAGATAAGTATGACTCTATCAAAATTAGTAGATATATATACAAACAGATTTAAATTATCAAATCAATGAACCAAATGGTGTAAAATGAAAATTAAAATGACTAGGGACAATTATTTATTCTTATTAGTTTTGTTTGTTGCATATGTTATATACTTCATAAGATATCATACTGTTAATCATATCATTGTAGGGATATTAACCTTAACATTAATACTTGTTTTGTTCATCTCTGAAGGTTTAAAATCGTATAAATTGAAATCAGTACTTTATTTTTCAGGGGCATTTATTCTTATAATTGGCTTTATTTATTATTTGCTTTTATTAAATAATATTCAGAGTTCATTCAGAATTGATAAGCCTATAAGTTATTCTATGAGTATACTTATTCCAATTTTAATATTTATTGTCATAACATATCGGGGTTATCTGTTTTACAAAAAGAGATGAATACATGATAAAAAACGGTCAGGTTTGTCCTAAATGTGGCAGTACAAATATTAAATCTGCTGATTTTGTTCCTATGAGAGAACACATAAGTTCAGAAGGATTGTTTGGATGGGAGTGTTTAGACTGTGGCTATATGGGAAAAGACTTTTTTATTAAGATTAAGAAACCTATCAAAATTAAGAAGAGATATAAATAAATCAAATATTAAGCACGATTTTATGGATGGGGCAAATCCCCGACGGGAATCCTGTGCTGTTTTCTATAATTGAAAGTTGATAAGTTTGTCAGCTTTCAATTTAATTTTATTTGAACAATTAAAGAATAATGCACGGTTGTGCGGGTGAGGTAATTCCTCGTCAATAATCCTGTGCTATATTCTATTAATTGGGAGTTGATTTAATTGTCAACTCTCAATTTTAATTTACGTAGTTACTGCGTCACATCGACACGGTCTTCTTATATATCGCCCTCACGCTAACTTTTCAGACTTTCATGATTAAGCGACTAACGCACGATTGTACGGGTGGGGTAATTCCCCGTGGGTAATCCTGTGCTAAGAGTCATTTAATACCGAGGTGAAATAATGTATTGTGGACTAGATGTATCTAAAAATAAGTCTAATGTGTGCATATTAGACAACGATAAAAAAGTGGTAAAAGAATTTGAAATACAGCACGACATAGAGGGATTTATGGAGTTGGAAAAACACATAACTCCTGACACTAAAATTGGCTTGGAAATAACTGGGAATTATTCCAAAACCATTTATCGGTATTTCAAAAACAAATACAATATAATCTATTTAGATTCTCTTCAAATGAATACCTTTGCAAGACTTTATTCTCCAACTATTAAAAATGACAAAGCGGATGCCAGATTAATCGCATTGGCACTGACGGTAGATTTAAAATCCGTTAATCCATCAAAAATGGACGAACTGAAGAATCTATCTTTATTATATCAAAAAACAGTAAAACAATTAACAAGATATAAGTCAATGTTCAAAGACCAAATCAGTGTAATCTTTCCAGAATTAGAAAATATGATGAGCAACAATAGTAATATGGGTCTTGCAAATATGCTTTTAAAATACCCGAGACCTTGTGATATTGTCAATGCGTCAGACGAGGAAATTAAACAAGCACTAAGAGAAAACCTTAAGCGTGCAGGAAGATTTGACATTGAATATGCAAAGGAAATAAAATCCATCGCTTTAAAATCTGTCGGCATTACTGATTATCCTACCTCGTATTTCTTACACGTAATAAAAACAATGCTGTTTTACAAATCACAGGTCAATGAAATAAAGAAAGGAATTGATAAATGCTTAAAAAATACTCCTTATTACAAATTGATGGACGAGTTCGGATATAATATTGCTGGTCTTTCAACAATATTAGGAGAAGTAGGAGAAATAAATCGTTTTTCAAATCCAAAGAAGTTTGCGAGTTATTGTGGATTTGGGATTTACGAGAAAAAGTCAGGAACGTCCGTTAACAAATCATCGCATATCACAAAAAGCGGCAGCAGTAAACTCAGATATTCCTTTCATATGATGGCACTCATTCATTTAAGATACAAAACAGATTATTCAAAGTTCTTTTATAGACTAAGAGAAAGAGGGAAACATCCTAAGAAATGTATGGTTGCTTTGGCTCGTAAACTTGCGGTGAAGTGCTATTATGATTTGAAAGGGTGTCTTGCGACATCTGGCACTTTGCCAATACAGAACGTGGTGACGCAGAATATTAATATTATATGACTTGATGACACCACATGAATTATGAATGTGTGCGACACTAAATGACTAGCTTAGCAGTTGTATAAGGTCTGCCTGTTTTAGAACTTTTATTATGCTTGACTATTTTAACGATGCCTAAGAATTCTAATTCTGCAAGATGACGTTTTAAAACTTTATCAGAAGTGTTGACCTTTCTTTCTAATTGGCTTATTACACATTCTTCTTTTTTCAGGCATTTTATTATTTCCTTTTTTATTACTAAGCCAGACCTATAAACCATACGAATAATTTAGGGTAAGATTTATATATAATACCATCCCAACAATTGTTTGTAAGATGATTTCACGACCAAGATTTAAATCAAGATTGTGGAGGATGCAGGCGGTTCTTTTTCAGTTAGGGCAAGGTTTATAAAAACCAAATACGATAATTATAGTATTATGTTCGCAACCGAAACGTCGCAAAAGCGATGTATGATTACGGACTAAAAAGGCTTTGAGAAGAAGATAGTTTGAGTGGGGTAATCCTTACAACCGGGTTGATCCAAGTGGACATGTTAGTCCATTAGCTTTTGCAGTAGTCGCAATCGTATATGCTGGCGATAGAGTTATAAGCGGAACTGTGGGAGTCGGATATTTCTTTATCATGTTATATAACGACGAGACTAAAAGTAAAGAAAATGCCGATTTTGAAGAATATTTGCAAAGTCAAATATCTCTTTCGTTTACAGGTGTATTGCCAAATGAAAATACAAATATGCCCTCCGGTTGGCTGTCGATAAAACAAACTGTCGGCGATTATTTAGACGCAAGGAAAACAGCAGTAAAGCTAAATAATCCTGAGCTTCTCAACAAAAAAGACACATCAAAACTAATTACAAATACAGAACCAGTTAAATATTCCAAGGGAAACAAATTGCAAGTTGTGTATGACAAGTCTAAAGGTATCGGCGTCAAAAAGGGTTTTGTAAAAGATAATTATGGAAATGACATTATATATTCGCAAGGCGGCAGAACATATAAAGAAACATATGATGGTAAAAAGACATACACAAAATAAGTGAGGGGCATAATGAAGACAAGTAAAGATAGCATTGTTATCAAAATCTGGTTCGTTTGGAACGCAATAAATATAATCTTAACTTGCATAGGGCTGGTCGCAGTATTGCTAGGGGGCATTGCAATACTCGTTAAATTAGGAGTAATGAATTATGCATTATTTTATTCTCTCAATGTGCTATATATAATCGCCTCGGCCTGTATCATTATAGGCATTCTTAAGAAATCCCTCCTTGGCCTTTATGCATCATATTTGTACTTGCTCTTGGAAACAACAAATGCCGTTGATGGTCTATTCCATTATATGAATATATTTGGCTTAATTAAAATGATTCTTGTATGGTATATCGTTTATGAGTTTTACAAAGCAAGTAAATCAATTAAATTATCATAGCGCAATAATTATGTGACTCAGCTTGATACCTCACCTCGATATTCAACCATCGACGAAGATTTACCCGGTTAGAAATCTCTTCATTTCTTCTGTTCTGATATTTCTTGTAATTTCCATTCCCGTTTGTTTTTCCGCACAGATGAATCTCGTTTATGATGCAAATGGAAATCTTGTTTCCGGTGATGGCAAATACAGAACATACAATGGTTTTAATCAGCTTTGGAAAATCTATAATGGTACGAATTCGTCAGGGCTTTTACTTGAAGCTTATCAGTACCATCCTACCGAGGAAAGAATCCAGGTAAAGACTGTTTACAATTCTACGGGCGGAATAAAAGAAACCGTGTATTACGTCAGTAAATCATTCGTTCAGGTCGTAAATTCTTCGGGTGCTTTTAATTTCACTTACGTTTATCAGAATGGGCAATTGGTCGCGCAGAAGAATCCTGACGGTACAAAGATATTTATTCACGCGGACATTGAAGGCTCTGCGACAGTAATCACGAATTCTACGGGTGGTGTAATTGAGAATACTTCTTATTCGCCTTTTGGGGATGTGCTGACCGGTGGAAGCAAATCTCGTTACGGTTACGAAGATAAAGAAAAGGATTCTGTCGTTGGAGATACTGATTTCAATTTCAGGAAATATAATCCGGCGTGGGGGATATTCTTACAACCCGACAATATGATTTCAGACACATATAATCCTCAAGAATTAAACAGATATTCTTTTGAAAACAACAACCCGCAGAAAAATGTAGACCCGACTGGACATAATCCGTATGCTGCTGCATTATTAGTCGGATATGCTTGGGGTGTCGGTGTTTACGCATGGAATAATCCGTTACCGGAAAGCAATGGAGACAACTTAGACTATGCTTGGGATTTAACAAAATATACTGGCAAAATGGCGACTCATGGAGCAATATCGGGTGCAGCCGCAGTCGGTACTGTTGCTTTAATAACGTCTGGGGGAAGATTTATTGCTCCAAAGCTAACAGCTAAACTCGGTATGGTCGCAATTGGAGCAACTGAATATGTTGGTCATCAGAATCTTGACAACAAAAAGGTAGACATTGTTGAAACAATTATCTCAGGTATTGCAAATGCGCTTCCAATTCCAGGGGCCAAAAGTGGCACTATATATTCAGCAACAAAGGTTACTAAAAACACATTAAAAACCGCCGCTAATATTGCCGCATCAAATGCTGTTTCTTATTCTT
>Ga0172379_10010866_pt1 | contig 10940 bp, 10 predicted proteins | sample GrowelOW334metaG_FD_119756 | JGI IMG/M metagenome (GOLD analysis project Ga0172379, IMG submission 119756) | Groundwater microbial communities from an aquifer near a municipal landfill in Southern Ontario, Canada - Groundwater well OW334 metaG | ecosystem: Environmental > Aquatic > Deep... | reverse complement strand
CAAAAAAACAATCCCAATTTAATCGGGATTGTTTTTATTTATAACCACCTGCTACGTCAGGGATAAAATATTTTATCACTAGCGTAGTTTCGCAGGTGGTCGGGAGCCGGCCAAGTGGAAATACGGGCCCTGTGGCCAATGGGACTAAAAGTCCAGGAACACCGCCTTCTCGGGCAAGTACTCGCCCTCCGATGGCGGCTTGTATCCACCGACCTTGGTCGGAGAATAAGTGATGTGCGGTCTAGTGACCACACACCTGACAGCCACGTACACCCCCACCACCACGAAGAGGATGAGGGCAAGAAGCGCAGAGAAGATATAGATCAGACCAGCACCGAACACGACCAGAGAACCCAAGAACAGCATCCGTCCGAACATGAAAATCTCCTTTTCCCATCAATCCGACGATGAGAATTGATTATATTATCATTTTTTAGCCAAAAAGTCAACCCCCATTGAAAAAGGGATATATATGTGTTAGAGTAAAGCCACTTTCCGCCCTTGTCGTTCAACGGATAGGACACCAGGCTTCGAACCTGGGGATGTGGGTTCGACTCCTGCCGAGGGCACCAGTATTAAACAAAAAACCTTAGCGATTAAGCTAAGGTTTTTTAATATATATTTTATTTCTTCTCGTGATAAAAACCCTTTACCATAAAAGGAATCAGAGCAAGAGTTTTTCTATTCCTTGATGATAGCGACCAAACAGGCAACAGGTTACCATTACGAAGATTTGTGGCAGTCACTGATCCACTGCGATACAATTTTACTGCCTGACTTCGTAAATTATTAAATGCCTCATAAACAAACTTTGGCAATATATTTGCACGGCCATCAGCTATCTTAATATCCAAGAGGGCGTCAAATTCATCATCAGTCATATCAACCCATCGGGCATCAGCCAAATCTGTCCAATCGGCTTCTTGAATTCTTTTGAGAAGAACCGCGCCAATGTCGTGATCCAAACGACTAAAGAACATCACTGGGGTAGGTTCTTCATCATAAGAATCTTTTCTTTCGCCGTAAATTTTTTCTACCACCCCATTCTCGGCTTCAAACACACTTCCAACCTTACGATTCTTTTGTACCAATCCTCCTGTAAGATCAAGCTGTCCATCAAGACCAGTACTATCAGGATTTGCAAAGAATGATTCCATTTGGTATGGACCCTTCTCAGAACGAGTTACTGTAATACAACTTTCTTTGTGTTTTGAAAATTTATAATCAGTTGGTTTTTTATCACCACCATGATTTAAAAGATAATAGCTATAAATATTGGACAACAACAACTTAGCTCGTTTTTCTAATTCTTCTAGCGGCAAATTACCAAATACCGCACTAATCTTAGTCATTAAAATCGGAAGCACTTCTGGGGTCATTTGTTCAATATTTTTCCAAAAATCAGCCGTGCTTTGAACGTAATTATTGACATAATCCAATTCAAACCAACTTCTTTCTAAAGCATCTCGGACTTCAGGAATTTCAGATAAATTTTTAGCACTTAACACTTTACCCTCTGAAACTAATTTTTTTAACAATTCCGAAGTATAACCATTATTATCTTGAGCCACATCTAAATTGTCATCTTTTTCCAACCCCATAAAAATCCCACCATTGTGCGGGTCAAAAGCGATTTGAATAGTATCAACTTGTTTTGTACCATCATATTCTTTTTTTACCCAATCTTTAATGGCAACGGCCTTACCTTTTTTATGTAAGACATCTTCATACAAAGCTAGGGCTTGGAGTTTCGGATCAGAGGTATCTTTGTCTGGACCATAGTTATGAGAACAAGCAGTATTCTTACAACCCGCTGCACACGCCAAATGACTATCCAAAATTTCAATTAAACTATCGTTGGTACTGAAGTGTTCTCTTATGTTTTCAGTTAATTTACCTTCTTGTAATTCAAAATCTGGAACATTGCTTTCATTAACATCAACTGAACTTTCTTCAAATTCAGGATTGTCTCCAGCTGGTGTGTGCAAAGCCCCACCCAAAAAACAACCATACAATTTCACCAATGTACGACCATCCACACAAACCATGAATTTAGGGATTGATCCACCAAAATAACTTTCAATAAATTTTTGTGCCTCTTGCACCTCTGGAGTTTCAATTTCATCCACACGATTATTACGAGAACGTACAAATTCTTTAATCAAAAAATACATCATCGCATAACGCTCCTTCATCTCTTTTGAATTTACCTCCCTGCCTCTTCTCTTATCAATTACACTGAGCTGTTGAATATATCTTTCAACTTGGGTGCTCAGTTCTTTCCCCAACTCCTTGCTTTCAACCCCATGTTCTCTCAAAAAATCCTCCGCAAAACCAATGGGAGGTTTTTCGCCTTCAGTTCTTTTTTTACTCATCATATGAATAAACTTAATAATTACCTGATAAATTATACCATATTTTGCCCAAAAAGTCAATAATTATTGACTTTTGAAGCAAAAATATGTATACTGATGTTTGCATTATATGTTAAATTTACCTCACATATCATCCGAAGGGATATTTATAATACAGTCCATTATCATTATTGGACTACCTTTTATTTTGCGCATTCCTAAATTATTACGAAATTATTTTCCTTTAGTTATTGTTCAAATTATCATCTCTGTTATCCTCGGACCATCTATTTTAGGCAATATATCACCCACCATTTTTAACTTTTTGTTTCCTTTAACATCTCTAAAAGCTCTAGATGGACTGTCTTACTTGGCTTTAATACTTTTTGGACTGTTGTCTGGGCTTTATTTTGATTTCAGCAAGTCAAACAAACAAAGCAAAAAAATTATCACAAATGGCTTTATAAATGCTATCTTTCCTACATTACTAGGTTTTATCATGGCTGTTCTATTGTCCAAATCAAACATGTTGGGTCAACAATATCAAAATTTTTCATTTTATCTTGGTATCGGTATAGCAATCGGAACTACAGCGCTTCCAGTGTTAGGATCCATGTTGCAAGAAATGGACAAAATGGACACGGAATTTGGTACCAAGATTATGAGCTATGCAGCCATCGGGGATTTCTTGCTATGGATACTCATCACCATACTATTAAGTTTAAATAGTTCTGACGGAACAAACATACTATTAACCATAACTTTATCTTTATTATATATAAGTTTGCTCTACTACGTGATAAAACCTTGGTTGGCAAAATTATATAGAACTGGATTCTTATCAAATGAATTTAACCGCAAACACATCATATTCATCTTGTCTTTACTCTTTGCGTCAGCATTGTTTACTGAAATTATTGGTATTCATTATTTGTTAGGGGCTTTCATGTTTGGAGCAATAGTACCAAAAGAAATTTCTGGTGGCATCAAATTAAAACTACAAAAATTTGTATATGTTTGTTTGTTGCCTTTTTTCTTCATTTTAACTGGCCTAAAAACTTCATTTAATATTTTTGATAAAAAAATTTGGATATTGTTTATCGGTATTACAATTTTTTCCAGTTTGATAAAAATTTTTAGTGCCGCTATTGCTGAAAGACGTCTTAACGAATCATGGTTAGACGCTTTCAAGATTGGATCTTTAATGCAAACCAAGGGTTTAATGGAAATTATTGTTCTTAATATCTTATTATCAGCTAATATAATAAACTCAACTATTTTTTCAGCTATGATTATGATGGCTATTACTTCAACAATTATTGCCAAGCCAATATATTTAATGATTGAAAAATATCAACAAAAAAATATAAATAATGTTTAAAAAAATTTTCTCCCAACCTGTGCATAACTTATTTGACAACTATTTCAAATTTTGTAAAAACCATATATAATATATGCATAAGGTCGAAGAAAATATTTTTACAACAATGCTTGTCTTGTAAAAATTACTTCTCAAAAATTTTTTCTCGCACTCGCGAGTAGGAAAAATTTAATTCTCTTAACTTAATAAGAGAAAATCAGGAGGTGAAAATAATATGGCAAAGAAAAAAGTAAAAAAGGCAAAGAAAAAAGTTGCTAAGAAAAAGAAAGTTGCTAAGAAAAAGAAGAGATAGTTTTCTCTAAAAATCCGCTTATTTAGCGGATTTTTTATATCAATTTATTTTGTTTTTGAGTCATCAATAACTTATCAATGGTTTTTACAGTGCCATATTGTCCATCAAATCCAGGATTTTTTTGAACATTACCCACTCGCATATTTTTTATTCCCAAAAAAATATTTTTATTAGAAACTTGTTTTTCAATTTTCTCATCTGGCGCATCCAATAAAATATGAAATTCATTTCCGATATTATTAATCATATTTGTATATTCCGCCTCCACTTTTTTACTTTTTACTCCCACTTGAAACACTTCCGCGATTATTTCACGCAAGGGTACAATATATTTATGAGGAATGAAATTTTTAGTTGGGATATCTTTTTCTTCTCTGTCGGCCAAATCATCCACCCTATGCAACACTCCAATGGTTAATTCTTTTTTGCATTTTGGACAAATTTTCTTATTTTTTTTACTTTCTTTTAGTAACATACTCACACCACAATCTCTATGACCATCAATATGATACATCCCCTCCTCTGGATAAAATTCTATAGTATATAAAAACTTATTTTGATCATTACTTTTTATACAATCAATCAAACTCGCGAATGAAATATCTTCTTCTTTGCCAAAAGCAAACACATTGGCTTCACGACCCAATTTATCCAAACTATGAGCGTCCGAATTGGATACCAACACGATGTTGTCCAATTGTTTTAATCGCCTATTCATCGTCGGATCACTAGATAAACCCGTTTCAATAGCAAAAATATGTGGGGTTAATTCCTCAAAACATTCTTCCAAACTATCATAGCCAGATTTTGAACCAAATACCGCAAACCACGGTGTCCAAGCGTGGGCAGGAATCATTACAAATCTAGGATCAATATTCAACATTATCTGTAAAATTTCTTTAGCCGACAAACCCATTATTGGTCGACCGTCAGATCGGATATTTACTCCTTTATTAGCTAATTCTGCATTAAATTTCTCTACTGCCTCTATATTTGGTGCGATTAATACTAAATGCACTCTGCGCACCTTATCTTTATGTCTATAAATACATGATACTTCTGTGGTTAAAACAAATTTTGTCGGACTTTGAACATTTTTCAATTCATACAAACCGGTATTTTTAATTTCTTTCAACTCATTTTGGATATGCGCAAACCAAGCCGGATGAGTAAAATCTCCAGTAGTACATATATTTATACCCTTTTGTTCGCACGCCTTGGCAATATTGGGTAATTCCAACTGAGGCGAACAAGCGCGCGAGTATTTTGAATGGATATGAAGATCAACAATTTGCTTAATCATAGCGATTTGACCGCTTGGTCATTTAGATTTATAATTTGTGCTAGTAGACCTTGGAGGAAATGAATTTTCTTGCGCTCAAACTTGTGCCGAATTATACCGCCTGCTAATTGCAAGTTTGGTTCTCGGCACTTCAAACAATTCGCGCGGCGAAAATTAATATCCTCCAAGGTCTTTAACTACTTCATATATACTATCGTAAACGCCTAGTGCGGTCAATTTATGATGTTAATTCCGAATGAACAGAAATTAAATGACATTATCAAAAAAATGTCCGAGGGTGGAGACGATAAACTCCACATTCTTTCTGATTTTGATAAAACTATCACTACTCTTTCCTATATTAATGGTAAACCAGTTGGATCATTAATTGGACAGTTACGAACTGGTGGTTACCTTACTCCAGAATATGCCTCTGCCTCTTATGAATTACTCAAAAAATATGCCCCCTTTGAAAATGATCAAACGATTTCTCGCCAAAAAAGAATGAAAAAAATGGAAGAATGGTGGACCAAACATCACGAATTGTTAATACGTTATCATTTAAATAAACACGACATGGATGAGGTAATGAAGGCCGCCCAAATGAAATTGCGTGAAGGAACAAAAGAATTTTTTAAGCTATTGCAACAATACAATATACCAATTATAATCATTTCAGGAGGTCCATCCTACATGATTGAAAAGATGCTATTTTTAGCTGAATTATTAACCGAAAATGTCCATATCGTAGCCAACTATTACGAATTTGATCCAGAGGGCTATATGATCAATGCAAAAAAACCGATTATTCACTCATTAAATAAATATGAAATAATTTTACGCGAATTTCCTTTCTCTGACCTCCTCAAAAATCGTACCAATGTAATGTTGCTGGGCGATCAGATTGATGATCTGGGAATGGTGGAAGGATTTGATTATAAAAATTTATTGACTGTAGCTTTTTCCCACCAAAAAGAAAATGAATCGAATTTCGCACAAAAATTTAACATTGTATTTGACGGCAACGACAATTTTAATTATGTGAATAATATATTACAAAAAATAATATGATAGATAACCAAGAAAAAGTAGAATTTTCAACCAAATTAATAATCGCTCTCACTTTATATATAGTAGCTCTATTCGCTTCCAATACTATCGGCTCCAAACTGATGCCTTTTATTTTTGGTACCCAACTATCTGTAGCAGTATTTTATTTTCCTTTCGTCTTTTTGACTACTGATGTAATAGGCGAGGTTTACGGCAAAAAAACTGCTCGCATGTTTGTACTAGCCGGCATAATTAGCGTCGCTTTGTTTTTATTATTCAGCTTAATTTCCGGTCTCGCTCCATGGGGTAGTCGCGCCCTTTGGATGAAAGACAGCTACAACCAAATCTTTGGTCTATCCGCTCGAATTTCTATCGCTTCACTATTGGCCTATGCTATTGGTGAATATCAAGATGTAATCTCTTTTTTCTTCTTCAAACAAAAAACCAATCTTGGTGGCAAATTTTTCTGGATACGATCAAATTTATCCAATATCTGGTCACAATTTCTAGATACAGTCATCTTTATGTTTATTGCTTTTTATGGTGTTTATCCTTTAAAAACATTACTACTTATCATCATCCCTTGGTGGATTTATAAAGTAATCATGGGATTATTTTTTACTCCATTAAGTTATATCGGCATCCGTTTATTAAGAGGAAAAAATTATGTTAGTAAACCCAATCAAAACCCAACTGTTTAAAGAAAGTGGCGATCTGTTTTCTTTTTTGGATAAATATTTACCAAAATTGAAAAATAAAGACGTCGTGGTAGTCACTTCCAAAATTGTTGCTTTGGGGGAAGGTAGATTTTGTGTTTTAAAAAATCAAAAAGAAAAAGACGCGATAATAAAAAAAGAAAGTGAATGGGCGATGAAAACAAAATACGTCTGGTTGACTATCAAAGACGGCGACGTACTCGCCAATGCGGGAGTCGATGAAAGTAACGCCAACGGCAAAACAATTTTATTACCAAAAGACAGTTTCGAATCAGCCAAAAAAATCCGTACTTACTTAATGAAAAAAAATAAACTGAAACAATTGGGAGTAATTATATCTGATAGCCGGTTATTACCATTGCGAGCAGGGGTGGTCGGGGTTGCCTTGGGTTATGCCGGTTTTAAAGGTATAAAAAATTACATCGGCAAACCAGACCTATTTGGCCGACCATTTGAATATTCCAAAACAGATGTGGCGGATAGTTTAGCCACCGCGGCGGTATTTACGATGGGTGAAGGAATTGAAAGACAACCATTATGTGTGATTAGTAGCGCAACAATTGAATTTACTAACAACATTAATCGTAATGAATTAAAAATAGACATCAAGGAAGATATCTATAAACCGCTATTTGAAAAAATATAATTGAATAATAATTTTATCAAAATTAAGTGACATTGCGAAGTTTTAGTAACAAATTGCAAAATTTTATAGTAAAATGCAATGTTTGAGCGAAGCGAGTTTTGCATTTTACGTTAAGTAAAATTTTGATAATTTGTCTAAAACGTAGCACAGGAACGTATTTTGATTAAATTATTTATACTTTAAACGGCGGCTCAACAGTCGCTGTTTTTATTTTACCACCTGTTGCTGTTTCAAAAGTAAAAGAAGTTGCACACAATGAAATAGATTTGTCTGGTAAAGCCGCTATAGCACCATATTTGAGATCCCCCACAATCGGATGTCCAATATGTGCCAATTGCGAACGAATCTGATGTGGTCGACCTGTCTTCAAATTAATTTCCAACAAAAAATTTTTACTATTACTCTTCATTACTTTATAATCCAATTCAGCATAAAGCGTATCTTCGGTTTCATCATCAAACACCGTTACTTTATTTTTTTGTTCATCTTTTCTAATCCAATTTATTAATGTGCCTTTTTCTTTTTTTATTTTTCCCTCTATCAATGCTTGATAAACTTTCTGCACTTTATGAGTACGAATTTGTTCAGACAATCTTGCCGCCCCTTTACTCGTCTTGGCAAACAACACCACACCACTCACCGGTCGGTCCAAACGATGTAATAATCCCAAAAATACCTGCCCAGGTTTATTATATTTTTCTTTCAAATATTCTTTTACCTCATCCATCAAACATTTATCCCCCGTTTCATCACCTTGTACCAAAACACCAGCTGGTTTAAAAACCGCAATCAAATGATTGTCTTCGTATAAAACTTTAAGCATAATTATTTCGCTTTTTTAACCCACAAACTTTGTCCAGTACACAGTGCCACCGCCAGAGCATCGGCCGCATCGTCGGACTTTATTTTTCCTTTTATTTTCAAAATCATGGCCACCATCTTTTGCATCTGTTGTTTTTCGGCCTTGCCATAACCAGTAATGGATTGTTTTACTTGTTGAGGGGTAAACTCGTCTACCTGCAAACCTGCTTGCACCGCACATAACAAAATTACCCCACGCGCTTGTGCCACTTCAATAGCGGTAGTGACATTCCTAGCAAAATATAATTTTTCCACCCCCACTACTACTGGTTTGTATTTTTTAATTAAAAAACCGATCGCTTCATAAATATCCAACAATCGGTCTGAAAATGTTTTCTTGGGAGATGTCTCAATACAACCATAGTCCAAGGCCTTCCATTCACCATTTTTAATTTTTTCAATTACCCCAAAACCCACTCGGCCAAAACCGGGATCAATACCAAGAATTATTTCACTTTTTGATAACATAAATTATATCAGATAGCGGGTAGGTTATTGTTTTGAGCGGGTTATGCGCCGAGGCGAATCCTTTTGGCCTCGCGGCCAAAAAAAGCGAAAAACAACAACCTACCCGCTATCGTGTTATTAGTTTACCCAGCATTAGTATAATAATCCTCCACATCATCATTTTCCTCCAATTGTTCAAATAATCTAGTTAATTGTTCACGCACCGATTCATCTATTTGCACCTCATCTTTGGCAATATAGCGCAAACCAGAATCTTCTGGTTCAATTCCAAGTTCTTTTAATTTATTCAAAACAGATTGAAAGTTTTCCAATTTAGTTTTGATTTCCACCTGATCCTCTTCCACCGAAATGTCCTCTGCCCCTGCCTCAATCAAGGCCATTTCAAAAGCATCACGATCAGCCGGAATTTTACTTTTTTCAAATTGAATTACTCCTAACAAATCAAACATCCACATCACACTACCACCACCGCCCATAGTACCACCATTTTTTGACAGACAATGTTTTACATCCGAACTGGTACGATTTTTGTTATCCGTCAGACATTTAATAACAACCGCAACACCACCTGGTCCATAGGCCTCATATACCACTTCTTCAATCTGAGCACCATCGCCCAATTCACCCATACCTTTTTTAATAGCTCGTTCAATATTATCTTTTGGCATAGCCACACTCTTGGCTTTTTCAATTGCTAGACGCAAAGAAAAATTGGTCTCTGGATCAGCCCCACCTTTTTGGGCGGCAATAGAAATCGCTTTGGAATATTTAGAAAACATACTACTGCGTTTTGCGTCCTGTTTTCCTTTACGTTGTTGAATATTGTGCCATTTTGAATGTCCTGACATATTATAATTTTTATTATCAATAAACTTATTTTATCACATATTAGCCAAAAATCAAGGGCTAATATTGACAAAATGGCTCAAATATGCTAAACTCAAATGTTTAGTGTCTGTGAAAATTGGCTTTATCAAGCCACCTTTCCAAGCTAAATTGCACTTTTACAATTGGGATTTTATAACAGAAACGGTGTACCTTTTTTGGCTTCACTTTGATACCAAGAAAAGTACACCGTTTCGCAAGGCGCGAGGTGGAAGTGATCCCCAAAACTCAACCCTAGCAGGGAGAGATAACAGAGGGGTGTCAACAACACATCAAGTCCAGCCACGAGGGTGGTTGACAGAAAAGGAGAAACGTGAGAGAAATCTTCATCGTGACCCACGGTCAGAAACTGCCCGGGGCAGATCCGAGCATGACCGAGGAAGGCAAGACGGCCATCCGCATCCTGCGGGAGTACCTTCCGGCTGCTCCGACCGCCGTGTACTGCGGCGAGGCGAGACGCCACTTCGATGTCGCGGAAGCGCTCGGCTTCCACCACATCACGGGGATCTCCTCGGTCTTCGGAGCAGCCGGCAGTCGGGAGATGATCAACGGCAAGCCGTACATCGTGCTGTCCAGTGGCATGTCCATCCCCTTCGAGATCTGCTCAAGCGGCCCCGACGCCGGCCCTTCGCTGAAGGCCAAACTCTTCACCCTGCCCGACGGTGCGGTGATCTGTGCCGGCCGCGAATGCCTGGTGGCACTGGGTGTCGAGAACGCCCAGAGCGCCAGCGTCTACGCGGTCTCCGTCGGAGACATGGTCGGCATCAAGAACATCGTGCGCGTCGCCACCGCCGCCTAGGTGTAGCGCTCACGCGGGACCGTTTTTTCATCCCGCCCGAGCCAACCTCAACAATCCCACAACAAGAAGTGCAAACGCCGCCGACTAACAATCGGCGGCGCTTGTGTTTTTAAATAACTTTTTATAATTTATATTTTTCTTACTATGCCATTATTGGCATCTACCTCCACCACATCACCATCTTTTAATATGCTTGTAGCCACTTT
>Ga0172379_10010865_pt1 | contig 10940 bp, 9 predicted proteins | sample GrowelOW334metaG_FD_119756 | JGI IMG/M metagenome (GOLD analysis project Ga0172379, IMG submission 119756) | Groundwater microbial communities from an aquifer near a municipal landfill in Southern Ontario, Canada - Groundwater well OW334 metaG | ecosystem: Environmental > Aquatic > Deep... | reverse complement strand
TACAACGCCAATCCAACCTCGTTACGCGCCGCCTTGGATCTCCTCGCCGGCTTGCCGGGCGAACGCCGCTTGGTGCTCGGCGAGATGCGCGAACTCGGCGCCGATGCCCCGATGCTGCACGAAGAGGCCGGCCGCGCTGCGCGGGCGTTCGGTATCGAACGGCTATACACGCTCGGTTCACTGGCGCAGCACGCCGCCGCCGGTTTCGGCGCTCGCGCTGAGGCGTTCGACGCCATCGACGATCTCGTTGCTGCTGTGCGTGATGATTTGGGACCGCAGGTGACGGTTCTCGTAAAAGGTTCGCGCGGCGCCCGAATGGAACGGGTTGTCGCTGCGTTGACAGGCAGCACCGCCCAGGAGGCGCATTAATGTTGTACGCGCTCGCCGAATACCTGCGCCACTACGTCAGTGGTTTCAATCTATTCGGCTATCTCACGTTCCGCGCGATTCTCGGCGTGCTGACCTCGCTGATTTTCTGCTTCCTGTTCGGGCCGCTGATCATTCGCCGCCTGCAGGTGCTGAAGTTCGGGCAGGTCGTGCGCGACGACGGTCCGCAGTCGCATTTGAAGAAAACCGGGACGCCGACGATGGGCGGCGCGATGATCCTCGCCGCGATCACGGTTGCGACGCTGGCCTGGGCCGATCTGCGTAATCGTTTTGTCTGGTTCGCGCTGCTCGTGACGCTGGCGTTCGGCGTCGTCGGTTTCTTTGACGATTATCTAAAAATTAAGCGCAAGACGCCGAAAGGCCTGAGCCCAGCGCAGAAATATTTCTGGCTGTCGTTGGCCGGCGGCTTGGTGTCGGTGCTGGTGTATGTGACGAGCCCGAGCACCGGCACGCACTGGCTCGGCGTATTCGGCGGTCACGACACGATCCAAACCGCGTTGATCGTACCGTTTCTGAAAGACGTATCGATTCCGCTCGGCCTGTTCTTCATTCCGTGGACGTATCTGGTCATCGTCGGCAGCAGCAACGCGGTGAATTTTACCGACGGCCTCGATGGTCTTGCGATCATGCCAACGGTGCTCGTCGCCTCGGCGCTGGCGGTGTTTGCCTACGCCACCGGCAACGTCAAGATCGCCGCGTATCTCGGTATTCCGTCGATACAAGGCGTCGGCGAGTTGGCGGTGTTTTGCACTGCGATTGCCGGCGCCGGCCTCGGCTTCCTGTGGTTTAACGCTTATCCGGCGCAGGTATTCATGGGCGATGTCGGCGCACTGGCGCTCGGCGCCGCGCTGGGTATCGTCGCGGTGTTGGTGCGGCAGGAAATTGTGCTCGCGATCATGGGCGGCGTGTTTGTTGCCGAAACCTTATCGGTGGCGCTGCAAGTCGGGTACTTCAAATACAGCGGCGGCAAGCGCATTTTCCGCATGGCGCCGCTGCACCATCACTACGAAATGAAAGGCTGGCCGGAGCCGAAGATCATCGTCCGATTCTGGATCGTGACGTTGATCTTAGTCTTGATCGGCCTGTCGTCGTTGAAGGTGCGGTGATGGCCGGCGCCTACTACGGCAAAGACGTGTTGGTGATCGGCCTCGGCAAGAGCGGGGCGTCGGCCGCGCGGCATCTGGCGCGCGAAGGCGCCCGATTGACGCTGACCGATTCCCGCGCCACGCCGCCCGGAATCGCCGAGCTGCAGGCGGCCTTGCCGAGCGCGGATTTCCGGCTCGGCGGCTTTGCTGCGACCGCTGCGCTCGCCGCTTTTGACTTGGCCGTGGTATCGCCTGGGGTGCCGCTGGCGGACCCGTTCATCGCCGCCGTCATCGCGGCCGGTGTGCCGATGTTCGGTGATATTGAGCTGTTTGCACGGGCGCTCGCGCGCCTTGGCGGCGCGCCGGTCATCGGCATCACTGGCAGCAACGGCAAAAGTACGGTGACAGCGCTGCTCGGCGCCATCGCCGAAGCGGCAGGACTCAACGTCGCGGTCGGCGGCAACTTCGGCACGCCGGCATTGGATTTACTCAATCCCGCGGTACAGCTCTATGTATTGGAACTTTCCAGTTTCCAATTAGAGACAACCGAGCGGCTGCCGCTGCGCGCGGCGACGATGCTGAACATCTCAGCCGATCATCTTGATCGTCACGGCACGCTGGCCGGCTACATCGCGGCGAAAGCACGGATTTACGCGAACGCCGAAATCGCGGTTGTGAATCGCGATGACCCCGCGACGCTAACCGGCAGCGAGCAGGCTTCGAGCCGAGTCAGCTTCGGCCTCGACGCGCCGGAAGAAGACCAATACGGCCTAATTCAGCACGAAGACGAAACTTGGGCGGCGCGCGGCGAAACGCCGCTGTTCCCCGTTTCGAGCTTGAAAATAGAAGGCGCCCACAACGCCGCCAATGCGCTGGCCGCGTTTGCCTTGGCGCGCGCCGCCGGCATCGGTGAGGCAGCGATTTTCAAAGGCCTATACGGCTTCCCAGGATTGGCGCATCGCTGCGAATGGGTGGCTGATCTTGATGGCGTCAGCTGGATTAACGATTCCAAAGGCACCAACGTCGGCGCCTCGTTGGCAGCACTGCAAGGCTTGACCGGACCGCTGGTTTGGATCGGCGGCGGCCAGGGCAAAGGTCAGGATTTCTCCGCACTACGCACGCCGCTGGCAGCAAAAGCGCGGCTGGCGGTGTTGTTCGGTGAAGATGCCGAACGCATCGAACGCGACCTCGGCACGGCCGTGCCGGTGCAGCGCGTCGCCGATCTTGCAGCGGCGGTGCAGGTGGCCTACGCCACAGCGCAACACGGCGACCGCGTGCTGCTCTCGCCAGCTTGCGCCAGCCTGGACCAATTCAAGAACTACGAAGAACGCGGCGCGCGCTTCCGCGACTTGGTGCGGGCGCTGCCCTCGGCGGTGACGGCATGACCGCACAAGTTCGCCCTGCGCCCAATGTATCGCTCAGTCTGCCGCTGGCGCGCTACGGCCTGGACGTGCCGCTGTGTCTGGCGGTGGCCGTGTTGCTCGGCTGGGGTTTGATCATGGTGGCGTCGGCATCGGTCGCGGTCGGCGAAAAAATGGCGGGCTCGACGCTTTATTTCTTCGAGCGGCAAGTGATCTTTGTTGCAATCGGCGCGGCGTTCGCCGCCGCTGCATTCGTGGTGCCGATGCGCAGCTGGGAAAGCAGCGGGCCGCTGTTGCTGATGTTCGCGCTGTTTCTGCTGGTCATGGTGCTGGTGCCGGGCGTCGGCGTGAAAGTAAATCATGCCCGGCGCTGGTTGGACTTTGGCTTGTTTCGCTTGCAGGCCTCGGAGCCCGCACGTCTGGCGGCGATTTTGTATTTGGCCGGCTACATCGTGCGCCGCCAAGCGTCATTGCAGAATAGTTTGAAAGGCTTGGCGATTCCGTTCTTGCCGCTGGCCTTGATCAGCCTGCTGCTGCTGATCGAACCGGATTTCGGCGCAACCGCGATTTTGATGGCGGTGGCGCTGCTGATGCTGTTCCTCGGCGGCGCGCGTTTGGACTATCTCGGTGCGATGCTTGGCATCGTCAGCGGCGGTCTGGCGATATTGATTGTCACTGCAGCTTATCGCATGCGCCGCTTGCTGACGTTCACCAATCCCTGGGCCGACGCCCAGGCCTCGGGCTGGCAGCTAACCCAGTCGCTAATCGCCGTCGGGCGCGGCGAGTGGTTCGGTGTCGGGCTCGGCAACAGCGTGCAAAAACTGCTGTACCTGCCGGAAATGCACACCGACTTCATCTTCGCGATTCTCGCTGAGGAGTTCGGCTTGGCCGGCGTCGCCGTATTGCTGGCGCTGTTCGGCGTGGTCGTTTGGCGCGGCTTCAAAATCGGCCAGGTCGCGGAAAATCTGAACTGCTTGTTTAAAGCCTACCTCTGCTACGGCTTGTCCGGCTGGTTGGGACTGCAAGCGGTCATCAACATGGCCGTGAATATGGGGCTGTTGCCGACCAAAGGCCTGACCTTGCCGTTTATTAGCTACGGCGGTTCCAGCTTGATCACCGCCTGCGTGATGCTGGCGCTGATTCTGCGCGTCGATCACGAAAACCGCCTGCTGCAGGCCGGCCATCCTGGGGTGCGCGCATGAAAATATTGATCGCTGCAGGTGGCACCGGTGGCCACGTTTTTCCTGCGCTCGCCGTTGCAAAAGTGCTGCAGCGCCGTGGCCACAGCGTGGTCTGGATGGGCGCGCCGAATAGCTTCGAGGCCCGCGTGGTGCCGACGCACGGCATTGCGATTGAGTTCGTCCGCGTGACCGGCCTGCGCGGCAAAGGCCTGCTCAAAATGCTGACGGCACCGCTGCTGCTGTGCCGTGCGGTGTTCGAGGCGATCGCGATTTTGCGCCGCCAGCGGCCGCAGTTGGTGCTTGGCATGGGCGGCTTCGCCTCTGGTCCCGGCGGCTTAGCGGCGTGGCTGACGCGCCGGCCGTTGCTGATCCACGAGCAAAACGCCGCGCCGGGATTAACCAATCGCCTGCTGGCGCGGATCGCAAACGTTGTGCTCGAAGCGTTTCCGAATACCTTCGCCGGCGCACGCACGGTCGGAAATCCAGTGCGTGCCGGCTTCGCCGAATTGCCGCCGCCGCGCCAGCGCTACGCCGAGCATGAAAGCTTGGCGCCGCGCTTGCTGGTACTCGGTGGCAGCCAGGGCGCGCGGGCTTTGAACGAAATGGTGCCGGCAGCGCTGGCGCTGCTGCCCGCGGACGTTCGGCCGCAAGTGCGCCACCAAGCTGGGCGCACGCTCGATGTCGCGCAGGCAGCCTACGCGCGCCACGGCGTTGCGGCCGAAGTGCTGCCGTTCATCGACGATATGCCCAGCGCTTACGCCTGGGCTGACCTGGTAGTTTGTCGCGCCGGTGCCTCAACGGTTGCCGAGCTCGCCGCCGCCGGCTGCGCCGCGCTGCTGATCCCGTTTCCGCACGCTGTCGACGATCACCAAACCCGCAACGGCCAGTATTTGGTCGATGCCGGCGCCGCACTGATGGTCCCCGAAGCCACATTGACGCCAGACACACTGGCCGACTTGCTGCGCGGTTTGTTTGGCCATCGGCGTGACTTGGCGACGATGGCCAGCGCCGCGCGTGCCGCGGCCTGGGTCGCCGCCGACGAACGCATCGCCGATCTCTGCCTCGAAGCCGGAGCCCGCGCATGATGAATTCCGGCCACGCTTTACCGCTGGCGCAGGTGCCGATGCGGCGCGTGCGGCGCATCCACTTGCTCGGCATCGGCGGCTCCGGCATGGCCGGCATCGCTGAAGTATTGTTGAACCTCGGCTATGCGGTTTCCGGCTCGGACCTGAAAGAAAGCGCGGCGACGCGGCGCTTGATCGGGCTTGGCGCCAACATCGCCTATGGCCACGACGCCAGCCGCATTGACGACGCCGATGTTGTCGTCGTCTCGACCGCCATCAAAGCCGACAACCCCGAGCTGAGCGCGGCGCGCGCAGCGCGGATTCCGGTGGTGCGTCGGGCCGAGATGTTGGCCGAATTGATGCGCTTCCGTTACGGCGTGGCGATCGCCGGCACCCACGGCAAAACGACAACGACTAGCCTCGTCGCCAGCGTGCTCGCCGAAGGCGGGCTGGATCCGACGTACGTGATCGGCGGCCGGCTGAAAAGCGCCGGTACGAATGCGCGGCTCGGCAGTGGCTCGTATCTCGTCGCCGAGGCCGATGAGAGCGATGCCTCGTTCCTGCACTTGGCGCCGATGATTTCGGTGGTCACGAATATCGACGCCGACCATCTCGAAACCTATCACGGTGACTTCCAGCAGCTGCGCTCCGCGTTTATCGAATTCCTACAGCGCCTACCGTTTTATGGGCTGGCCGTGCTCTGCGCGGACGACGCCCAAGTACGCGGAGTGATCGATGAAATCGGCCGTCCGGTCATCACGTACGGTATTGACGCCGCCGCTGATCTGCGTGCGACGGATATCCGCTTTGACGCCGCCGGCTCGAACTTCACCGTGTTGTTGCCGGACGGCGGCCGCGAACCAATACAACTGGCGTTGCCGGGCCGGCACAACGTGCTGAATGCGCTGGCGGCGATTGTCATCGCGCGCGAGCTCGGCGTCGGTTTCGATGCGATTCGCAAAGCGCTGCGCGAATTCCAGGGCGTTGGCCGGCGTTGTGAATCGCATGGCACCGTGCAGATTGGTGCGGCGCGCGTCAGCGTCGTCGATGACTACGGCCATCACCCGCGCGAACTGGCGGCAACGTTCTCTGCGATTCGCGGCGCCTATCCCGGCCAGCGTCTGGTTGTTGCATTCCAGCCGCACCGCTACAGCCGGACCCGCGATCTATTCGACGATTTCTGCGCCGTACTATCGGAGACCGATGCGCTGTTGCTGACCGAGGTTTACGCCGCCGGTGAAACGCCGTTGCCGGACGCTGATGGCCGAGCCTTGGCGCGCGGCATCCGCGCTCGCGGCCGGGTTGAGCCGGTGTTCGTCAACGTCGTCGCCGATGCACCACTGGCGCTGGCCGGCATGTTGCGCGACAACGATGTGCTGCTGACGCTCGGCGCCGGCGATATCGGCGGGCTGCCGGCGCTGTTGGCAGCGGGAGCGGCGTCGTGATGGCCGAGCCGAAGCCAAGCGCCTTGCGCGGCAATTTGCGCCGCGACGAGCCGTTGGCGCGCCACACTAGCTGGCGCGTCGGCGGGCCGGCTGATCGTTATTACGAGCCCGCCGACCGGGATGACTTGCTCGCGTTTGTGCGCCAATTGCCGCCCAGTGAGCCGGTGCTGTGGTTGGGCCTCGGCAGTAATTTGCTGGTGCGCGACGGCGGTTTCCGCGGCACGGTGATCGCGTTGCACGGGGCGCTTGATGCGCTGCGGATCGACCCCGGTGCGGCGGCGCCGAACACGTGGCTGCATGCTGAAGCCGGCGTGCATTGCGCACGACTGGCGAAATTCGCTGAGCGGGCAAATTTGGCTGGGCTTGGTTTTATGGCGGGGATTCCGGGCAGCGTCGGTGGTGCGTTGGCGATGAATGCGGGCGCCTGGGGCGGCGAGACTTGGGCGGTCGTCGAGGCGGTTGAAGTCGTCTTTCGCGATGGTCGCTGCGCCTGGCTGCCGCCGACAGCATTTGCTGTTGGCTATCGCAGCGTTACGCCGCAGGACGATTTCCTCGGCTTTATCGGCGCGCGTTTCCTACTGACGCCGGACGAAGACGGCAGCCACGCTGCCGCGACGCGCGTGGCTTTGGCAAAGCGCAAAGCGACGCAGCCGGTTGGCAAGCCCAGCGCCGGTAGCACGTTCCGCAACCCGCCCGGCGACTACGCCGCGCGCCTGATCGAAAGCTGCGGTTTGAAAGGCCAGCGCATCGGCGGCGCCGTGGTTTCGGAGCAGCACGCAAATTTCATCTTGACCGAGGCCGGTGCCAGCGCGGCCGATGTCGAAACCTTGATCGAACATATCCGTATGACCGTGAACGCGCAGACGGGCATCGCGTTGCACCCGGAAGTTAAAGTGGTCGGCGCGTTCGCAAGCGCTGTAGGTGAGCCCCATGCGTAAGCGTACACACAACCCCAAAGACTTCGGCAAAGTCGGCGTGCTCTACGGCGGCTGGTCGGCGGAGCGCGAAGTTTCGCTATGGAGCGGCCAGGGCGTGGTCGCAGCGCTGCAACGCAGTGGCGTTGATGTCACGGCCATCGATGCTGACCGCGAAGCCATTTTGCGCTTGCACGAGCAAGGCTTTGATCGGGTGTTTAGCGTGCTGCACGGCACCGGCGGCGAAGACGGCACGGTGCAAGCGGTACTTGATCTGCACGGTATTCCGTATCCTGGCTGCGGCGTGTTGGCATCGGCGTTGGCGATGGACAAGCTGCGGACCAAGCGCATTTGGCGCGCGGAAGGTTTACCAACGCCTGACTATCGCGTGCTGAAAACGTTGGCTGACGCCGAAGCAGCAGCAAACGCGTTTGGCTATCCATTCATCATCAAACCCGCGGCCGATGGCTCCAGCGTCGGCGTGACCAAGGTAAAAACGCCGGCGCAACTGCCGCAGGCGCTGCACGACGCGCGCGGCCCGGGGCGGGTGGTGATGGCCGAGCGTTTTGTGCCGGCCGGGGAATACACCTGCGCGATCCTCGACGGCGAGCCGCTGCCGCTGATTCAAATCGTGCCGGCATCCGAGTTTTATGATTACCACGCGAAGTACATCAGCGATGACACGCGCTATCACTGCCCGGCCGATTTGCCAGCGGCGCTGAGCGTCGAGCTGCAGACGATGTGCGTCGCCGCGTTTGAAGCGATCGGCGGCCGTGGTTGGGGTCGTGTCGACTTCATGCTCGATGCCGAAAGCCGGCCGTGGCTATTAGAGATCAACACGTTGCCGGGCATGACGTCGCACAGTTTGGTGCCGATGGCGGCGCGCGCCGTCGGCATTGACTACGACGCGCTGTGCTGGGCGATTCTTGAAACCACTTTGCCCGGCGTGGAGCCGGTGCTGTGAGCGCACGCGCGATGGCCATGAACGAGCCTGCCCCGCGCTTGCCGCGCGCCGCGCTGCCGCTGTTGATCAGCGCCGTAATCGTGCTGCTGGCGGCGGTGTTGGTGAATACCTTGCGGCCGTATTTCGATCAGCCGGTACGGGGGCTGCGCGTTGACGGCGCGCTGCACAAGCTCAGCGCCGAGCAGATTGCCGCGGCAGCGGCGTTGCAGAATGTGCGCTTGTTCGAGGTTGATCTGACCGCGCTACGGGCGCGGATCGAGGCCCTACCCTGGGTTGCGCACGCGCGCATCAGCCGCATCTGGCCGGACCGCATCGCGATCCGCGTTGTTGAGCGCGTGCCGTATGCGCGCTGGGGCCAGACGCAGTTAATCGATACCGAAAGCCGCGTGTTTACGCCGGCTGTGGATGCGTTATCGGCGGATTTGCCGCAGCTCTCGGCGCCGGCCGGCCGGGAAGCAGAAGCGGCGGTGACATTCCAGCGTCTGCGTGAAGTACTCGGCGCGAGTGCATTCGTGCCGAGCGGCTTAAGTGTCGATGCCCGCGGCGAATGGCGGCTGGCGACTGCGCGCGGCATCGAGCTGCGCCTGGGGCAGGGCGAGTCGCTGAAAAAAACCGATTTATTGTTGGGCGCGGTAAGCCGCGCAATGGCCGATCAGCTGAGCCGGATCGCCTACATCGATCTTCGTTATTCGAACGGATTCTCTGTTGGCTGGATCGACGGTGGCGCCTGCGAAAGCGCGCTTCGCGCCGCCCGGACCGACCGACAGAAAGCCGCCGCTGCCGCCTGCGTCGAACGCGCGGCGGTGCCGGTGAGCACGGCAGCAACGAAGCCCGAAGTCGGCGGCGATCCGGCCCGGACGCCCCCCGTTGCTGCAGAGGATAAGAAGCATGAGTAGACGCAACAACACGGAATATTTGGTCAGCTTGGACGTCGGTACATCGAAAGTTGCGGCGATGATTGGCGAAGTCGGGCCGGCCGGGCAGGTGCAAGTCGTCGGCCTCGGCGTGGCGCCGACGCGCGGCTTGAAGAAGGGCGTCGTCGTCAATATCGAGCACACAGTGGAGTCGATCCGGCGCGCCGTGGAAGCGGCGGAGCTGATGGCGAACTGCCGCGTGCGTGCTGCTCACGTGGGCATTACCGGTACGCACATTCGTAGTTTGAATTCAGTCGGCGTGGTGCCGATTCGGCATCGCGAAATCACCGCACGCGATGTCGATGCCGTGATCGAAGCGGCGAGCGCAATGGCGATCCCGGCGGATCAGCAAATTTTGCACGTCGTACCGCAGGAATACGTCGTTGACGGCCAGGAAGGCATTCAGGACCCGATCGGCATGAGCGGCGTCCGCCTCGAAGCCAAAGTGCACATGGTTACCGGCACTTTGAGCGCGGCGCAGAATCTCTACAAATGCGTTGAGCGCTGCGGGCTGACGGTAGAAAAGCTGGTGCTGCAGCACTTGGCATCGTCCGACGCCGTGCTATCGGCCGATGAGCGCGATCTCGGCGTTTGCGTCGTCGATATCGGCGGCGGCACCTGCGATATCGCGGTCTATAAAGGCGGCTCGATCCGCCACACGGCGGTGATTCCGATCGCCGGCGATCTGGTGACTAGCGATATCGCAGTTGCGTTCCGGACGCCGGCCCAATACGCCGAGCAAATCAAGCTGCGCTATGGCTGCGCGCTGCCGGAATTGGTGGCGCATGACGCGCCGATCGACGTGCCCGGCGTCGGTGAATCACCAACCCGACATTTGTCGCGGCAGATGTTGGCCGAAGTGATGCGGCCGCGTTTCGAAGAGCTATTCCGGTATGTCCGCAAGGAGCTGCACCGGGCTGATGTTTACGACCTGATCGCGGGCGGCGTCGTTCTTACCGGCGGCGTTGCGCAGACGCCGGGAATTTTGGAATTGGCGGAAGAGGTGTTGGAAGTCGCGGTGCGCCTCGGCTTGCCGCATCAAGTGGAAGGCATTGAGGAAGTCACGCGTTCACCAGCGTTTGCAACCGGCGTTGGCTTGCTGCTTTTTGCGCGCCAGCAGCGGCCGGCTTTTGGTAATCGGCGCGGTTCCAGCGGTGGCTCTGGGCAGTGGTTAGGAAAGATTCAGGGTTGGCTGAAAGGCAATTTTTAGTCGCGTTCAGTCAGGTATCAAATTCAAGTTGAGTTGTCGTTAATTAACGGCTGGAGGACATTCACATGGTCGGAAGCAAGGTGGTTTCAGAGATGTTTGAGCTGGTGGACGGCACCAGCAAGCGCGCCGTAATCCGCGTCATCGGCGTCGGCGGCGGCGGCTGCAACACCGTGAATCAGATGGCGGCGGCGAATATCCAAGGCGTCGAGTTCATCAGCGCCAACACCGATCGGGATCATCTCGAAAAGTGCTTGCCGACGCTGCAACTCCAACTCGGTTCTGAAGTAACGCGCGGCCTCGGCGCCGGTTCGAATCCGAAAGTCGGCCGTGAGGCGGCGGAAGAAGATCGCGACCGCATTCGCGAAATGCTCGAAGGCACCGATTTGCTGTTCATCACCGCCGGCATGGGTGGCGG